>Ga0308169_10000050_pt1 | contig 289855 bp, 263 predicted proteins | sample PhyBR1_2_FD_202139 | JGI IMG/M metagenome (GOLD analysis project Ga0308169, IMG submission 202139) | Phyllosphere microbial communities from UC Gill Tract Community Farm, Albany, California, United States - DLSLSB.R1 | ecosystem: Host-associated > Plants > Phyllosphere > Unclassified | place... | reverse complement strand
GGCACGTTTCAATGGCGTGGCGTCGCGCTACCTGCCGAATTATCTCGGCTGGCGCTGGGCCCTGGACGGCGAACGCGTCAACTCGGCCGATGAACTGCTGCGAGCGGCGATCGGCGTTTTCAACACCAAACGGTGACAGCGCCTTTTTCTATCAAGACCGCTGCATCTTTCCGATGACGCTGGCCACTTTGGTGGTGATCACATCCACCGCCGGGCCATTCGCCCCGTGCGGCAAGATCACGTCGGCGTGGCGCTTGGTCGGCTCGATGAACTGCTTGTGCATCGGGCGCACCGTTTCCAGGTACTGATTGACGATGCTGTCCACCGTGCGGCCGCGCTCATTGATGTCGCGCTGCATGCGGCGGATGAAGCGCACATCGGGCGCGGTGTCGACGAAGATCTTCAGCGACATCATGCTGCGCAAGTCGGCGTCATACAGCGCGAACAAGCCCTCGATCACGATCACCGGCGCCGGCTTGACGTGGATGGTCTTGTTCGAGCGGTTGTCGATCGTGAAATCGTACTCGGGCATCTCGATCGCTTCGCCGTTGCGCAAGGCCTGGACGTGCTCGACGAGCAGCGGCCAGTCGAAGGCCTGCGGATGGTCGTAATTCTGCTTGCGGCGCACTTCAGGGGTAAGGTCGGATTGGTCGCGATAGTAGTCGTCCTGCATCACGACCGAGACCATGTCGGCGCCGAACGACGACAGTACTTGCTGGGACACCGTGGACTTGCCACTGCCGCTTCCGCCAGCGACACCGATTACGAACGGAAGGTAGGAAATCTGATTCATCCCGCCATGATACCGGAGCGGCGGCCGATCCGACAGGGGCCGCTCAGGACTGCCTTGCGTAACTGACAACGCTGCCGCCGGTCCATGACTGCGCGCGACCAAACACTGACCGTTGTAAACAGAAATTAAAATGCCGCCGATTTAATTGCCGCGTTGGCGCAGTCTTTGCATGGCTGTTCATTCAATGAGGGAAAGGCGCTGCGCATGTTTCTGATAAACGATGTAATTGAATATACCGATGCGCCGCCGCGCGCATTCCGCATTCTCTGGATCGACCAGGACAAGCAGCTGGTATATACCTTCGAACTCGATTCGCCGACTGCCTGGCCGCAGGCGGTTCCATTACAGGCATTGGCCCTCGATCTGCAAATGCGGCGCGCGCGCCTGTTGTTGACCGACCGCTGGCGCGCAACGCCCGGCGCAGATATTGCGCAGCAGCATGGCGCATTGCAGGAAAAGGCCTGGCATGCGGTGCGCACGCTGCACCAGCACGTGCCCGATTTGTACGAGCGCCGCTGGCGCGCCCGCGCCGTGGCCGACTACGCCATGCTGCATGGCATGTCGCCGGCGAATATCATGCGCTACCTGCGCCGCTACTGGGAACGTGGCCAGACGCCCGAGGCGCTGGTGCCCGATTATGCCAACTCCGGCGCACCGGGACGCGCGCGCGTCGCCAGCGCCGGCGTCAAGCGTGGCCGTCCCAGCAAAGCCGCCGCGTCCCCCAACGTGGACGCCCCGCTGCGCGCGATCTTCCGCGCCGCCGCTGCGCGCCATGCAGCCGCCCATCCCGACTTCTCGCGCCGCGCCGCCTACCGCCAGATGCTTGCCGACCACTTTACCGACGCCGCACCGGATGCCACGCCCAGCTACGGCCAGTTCATCTATTGGCTGGAGCGCGACCGCGACGCCAGCATCGAGGCCGATTAACGGCTTCCATAAAGGTGTACGTCGTGGTGCATCAGCCCAATCAGGTGCGTCTTTACGCCATTGCGGTGCAAGCAATACTTTAACCACCCTCTGATGAAATATGACACCTCAAGCGACCTGTTGCGGTGGCGGTATCCGTGCAATAAATTTTGTTTGAGTCGTAAAAAAAATAGTCGTGCAAACTTCATCTGAAATCGACCTGTAAATATTCATCGCCGCCCTAAAGGATGACACTATATTTACGCGAACAATATTGCAACTTCGGCGCTGCATCGCATAATCCCGACGACTTTATTTTTAAATTATCCGCATTGAATTATCCACCCCGGATTGGCACAAGGATTGCTGAAAGGCTATTTATCAAAGTTCTTTCAACAATGGCTCGGGGAGATCGGAATGGCTCGTTTGACAACGTCGCTGACGCGACGTGAATTTTTGTACCGGGCTGCCGCGGTGGGCGGAACGGCGCTGATGTTGGACACGATGAATGCCTGGGGCATGGGCATCGCCTCCAAGGTGTCGGCGCCGCCGACCCTGAGCGGCAGCGGCAAAGGCAAGAAGGTCGTCATCCTCGGCGCCGGCGTGGCTGGCCTCGCGGCGGCGTTTGAATTGCGCAAGCTCGGCTACACGGTCCAGGTGCTTGAGGCACGCAGCTTCGTCGGCGGCCGCTGCCAGAGCGCGCGCAAGGGTTTCAGCTTGCAAGAACTCGGCGGCGAAGCGCAGCAGTGCAGCTTCGACGACGGCCACTACATCAACCACGGCCCCTGGCGCATCCCGCTCGACCACCAGTCGACGCTGCACTACACGCGCCAGTTCGACATCCCGCTCGAAGTCATGGTCAACGAGAACGACCACGCCTTCGTCTACCTCGAGGATGGCGGCCCGCTGTCGGGCAAGCGCCTGCGCGGCGCCCAGATCAAGGCCGACATGCGCGGCCACGTGGCCGAACTGCTGGCCAAGTCGGTGCAGGGCCGCGAACTCGACGCGCGCCTCGGCGCCGACGACCAGATGCTGCTGCTCGACTACCTGCGGCGCGAAGGCGCGCTGGAACAGGGCGACCTGGCCTACAAAGGCCGCAACGGACGCGGGTACGCGGTCAACCCCGGCGCCGGCTTGATGCCGGGCGCGGGTACGCCGTCCGACCCGCTGGCGTTTCGCGACCTGCTGGCCGCCAAGGTCGGCAAGGTGTACAGCGCGGTGCAGGATTTCCCGATGCACGCCACCATGTTCCAGCCGGTTGGCGGCATGGACCAGATTCCGCGCGCCTTTGCCAGGCGCTTAGGGGGCGCGATCCGCTACAACGCCGAAGTGCAGCGCATCGGCCAGAACGCCGACAAGGTCACGATCGACATCCGCGACGCCGCCAGCGGCAAGCTCTCGAGCGTGCAGGCCGACTATTGCCTGTGCACGGTGCCGCTGTCGGTGCTGCGCATGATCGACACCGATTTCTCCGACCGCATGAAGGCCGCCATCAAGGCCGTGCCCTACGCCCCAGTCGGCAAGATCGGCCTGCAGATGCGGCGCCGCTTCTGGGAAGAAGACGAGCAGATCTACGGCGGCCACGTGCTGACCGACCTGAAAGGGATCAACACCATCTCGCTGCCCTCGAACGGCTGGCAGCAGAAGAAGGGCGTGCTGCTCGGCTACTACAACTATTCGCTCGACGCGATCGAAGTCAGTGCACTGACGCCGCAGGAGCGCACCGAGTTCGCATTGAGCGCCGGCGAAAAAATCTTCCCGGCCTACCGCAGCAGTTTCGAAAGCGCGTTCTCGGTGGCCTGGCACCGCGTGAAGTACAGCCTGGGCGGCTGGGCCGAATGGAGCGACGACGCGCGCAGCAACGCCTATCCGGTCTTGCTCGAAGGAGAAGGGCGCGTGCTGCTGGCCGGCGAACACCTGAGCTACCTGACCGGCTGGCAGGCCGGCGCCATCGAATCGAGCTGGCAGCAGGTCGAGCGCCTGCACCGGAGGGCCACCGCATGAAGCGCGGTTTCTTTCTCCTGGCCGTCGTCGCCGGCAGTGCTGCAGCCCAGACCCCATCCGACGGCAAGACCCTGTTCGCCAAGAACTGCGCCGCCTGCCACCAGGCCGACGGCCGCGGCATCCCCGGCGCCTTCCCGGCGCTGGTGGCCAGCCCGGTCGTCACCGGGGCGCCGGTCGACGCGGCCGAAGTGCTGCTCAAGGGACGCGGCGGCATGCCGGCCTTCAGCGGCAGCCTGGACGACCTTGAAATCGCCCAGGTGCTGACCTATGCCCGCAGCAGCTGGGGCAACAAGGCCGGCGCGGTGTCCGGCGCCGAGGTCGAGGCGCAGCGCAGTGCGCTGGGCGTGGCGCCGCCGAATCGCAGCCGCTTCGGCAACAAGCATTGATGCATTCACCCATTTCCTCAGCCATGAAAGAGCACCACATGACATTTGCCCCTCGCACTCTCGCATCGCCTCTGTTCGTCGCGCTGCTGCTCGCTGCCGGCGTCGCCGGCGCCCAGGACATCGTGCGCCACAAGCTGCCCAATTCCGATTTCCCGATCGCGCAGGCGGTCACGCTGCCGCCCAACGCCACCATCCACTTCATCAGCGGCCAGGTGCCGCCGATCGTCAACAAGAGCGCCGACCCGAATGCGCTGGCGGCGTTCGGCGACACCAAGCTGCAAACTGTCGGCGTGCTCAACAAGATCAAGGAGATCCTGGCCGGGATGGGCCTGGGCATGGGCGACGTGGTCAAGATGCAGGTGTTTTTGGTGGGCGACCCGGCCAAGGCCGGCCGCGCCGACGTGACCGGCTTCATGGAGGGCTACACCCAGTTCTTCGGCGGCGCCCAGCCGAACCTGCCGGCGCGCGCGGTGATGCAGGTGGCGGCCCTGAGCAATCCGGGCTGGCTGGTCGAAATCGAAGTGGTGGCGGCAAAAAAATAAGCGGCATCGAATAGCAGGCAACCCATCACGGGCCGGCCGCGCCGCGCCCGGAACAACGTCACACCAAGGGGAATCCATGTACAAGGCCATACTTCATACCGGCGCCGCCGGACTGTTCACGTGCTTGCTGACGGGCGCATTCGCCAGCGCCCATGGCGCCGACAAGGTGGAGGACAAGCCCGCCGCGCCAGGCCCCGAGGCGGCCGGCGCCGACGCGCCCGTCGCATCCGGCGTTACCAACAGCGGCGTCGTGATCGTCACCGGCACCCGCGCCGCCGGCCTCACGGTGCAGGACAGCGCCTCGCCGGTGCAGGTGCTCGACGCCGCCTCGCTGCAGCGCACCGGCCAGCCGGACCTGATCCAGGCGCTGGCGCAGAACCTGCCCTCGCTCAACGCCCAGTCGTTCGGCGGCGACATGGCGGCCATGACGCTGTCGGCGCGCCTGCGCGGCCTGAGCCCGAACAACACGCTGGTGCTGGTCAACGGCAAGCGCCGTCACGGCACCGCCAACCTGGCCGTGCTGGCCGGCGCCTTCCAGGGCGGCGCCGCAGCCGACCTGAACTACATCCCGGTGGCCGCGATCGACCACATCGAGGTGCTGCAGGATGGCGCCGCCGCCCAGTACGGCACCGACGCCATCGCCGGCGTCATCAACATCATCCTCAAGGACGGCAACCGCGGCGGCAGCGCCAACATCAACGGCGGCGCCTACATGGATGGCGGCGGGCACACCGGCGACGGCATGGCCAATATCGGCTTGAGGCCGTTCACCGACGCCTTCCTGAACCTGAGCGTGGAGAGCAAGTACCACGGTTTCTCGGACCGCGGCGGGATCGACCCGCGCGTGATCGACCCGGCCACCATCGCCGCCATGCCAAGCCTGCTCGACGCCCCGGGCTACCCGAACCTGAACAAGATCCAGGGCGACGCCCAGTATCGCCAGCACATCTTCGCCATGAACTTCGGCGCCGAGCTGACCCCGGACACGCATCTGTACAGCTTCGGCACCTATGGCCGCAAGAAGGCGCGCGCGTTCGAGAACTACCGCATGCCGAACCGCTTGCCGCAAATTTACCCGTTCGGCTTCAGCCCGCAAGAGACGTTCAAGGAAGAAGATTACGCGCTGACGCTGGGCGTCAAAGGCAAGCTTGGTGGCGGCTGGAACTGGGACCTGTCGAGTACCTACGGCAAGGACGTGGCCGAACTGGGCGTGGCCAATTCGGCCAACATTTCGCTCTACACCGATACCGGCGCCACCCCGCTCGACTTCGCGGTCGGCGAATTCCACGCCAGCCAGTGGACCAACAACCTCGACGTCAGCCGTGAATTCGATGTCGGCTGGGCCACGCCGCTGACCCTGGCGCTCGGCCTCGAGCACCGCCGCGACAGCTATACCATCGTGGCTGGCGACGCCGCCTCGCGCTACAAGGAAGGCTCGCAGTCGTATCCGGGCTTCTCGCTCACCGACGCCGGCAGCCACAGCCGCGATAACAAGGCGGCCTATGTCAACGTCTCGATGAAGCCGGTGCCTGAATGGACGGTCGACATCGCCGGCCGTTTCGAGGACTTCAGCGACTTCGGCAACGCCAAGGTCGGCAAACTTACCAGCCGCTACGACTTTACCCCGGCCGTGGCCGTGCGCGCCACCTACAGTAACGGTTTCCGGGCGCCGACGCTGGCCGAGTCGTACTACTCGGCCACCAACGTCTCGCCGCGCAGCGCTTTCGTGCAACTGGCGCCGAATTCGCCCGGCGCGCGCTTGGTCGGCATCGACGGCCTGCGGCCGGAAGCGTCGACCAACATCAGCGCCGGCCTGGTGCTGAACCCGGCCAACGGTGTATCGGTCACGCTCGACGCCTACCAGATCAGCATCCGCGACCGCATCGTCGGCAGCGGCTCGCTGTACGGCTCGGGCGGCGCCGACAATGCGCCGGCGGTGACGGCGGCAATCCTGGCCAATGGCAACGTGCTCGATCCGACCGTGGTCCAAACCGGCATCAACATTTTCACCAACGCGGTCAACACCCGCAGCCGCGGCGTGGAAGCGGTGGCCACGCTGTCGAGCAACTACGGCGCCAACGGCCGCGTCGACTGGTCGGCCGCCGCCAACTACAACCGGGTCGAGGTCATCAAGATCAACCAGGCGCCGCTGCAACTGCAACCGCAGACGCTGCTCGACGCCACCGCGATCTCGCACCTGGAAACCGCGTCGCCGCGCGTGCGCGTGAACCTGGGCGCGCTGTGGAAGGTGGGCGCCTGGACGGTGAACCTGCGCGAAAACTATTTCGGCAAGTCGTCCGACCAGCAATCGACCGACGGCGCCGTGTACTACGAAACCAAGATCAAGCCGACCCTGCTGACCGACCTCGAGGTCAGCTACCAGATGAGCAAGGCGTGGACCCTGTCGCTGGGCGCCAACAACCTGTTCAACGAGTATCCAGACCAGGTCAATGCCCAGCTGCTGGCCGAGCAGCGCGCCAACCTGGACAACACGGCGGTGACGATCTACCCGAGCTTCTCGCCGTTCGGCATCAACGGCGGGTATTACTATGCGCGGCTGGCAGTGAAGTTCTGATCCTGCGACGCAATCGAACGCAAGCGCCGGCCTGACACGCCGGCGCTTTTTTACTGATGGGGCATGTTCGAATTATTCGATGATATTGCAATAAATTATCCGTTTTTCACGCTTTAACGGCGCGGGCATAATGACTCCATCGCATCAAACACAACGCAGCTGAAGGGAAGCAGCAAAATATTCCCCCAACAGTCGACGTGTTCGATGATCCTAACCCCACAAAGGAGCACATCATGTTGAACGTACGTAAAAGCAATGAACGCGGCGGCGCAAGTTTGGGTTGGCTGAACTCGAAGCACACCTTCTCGTTCGGTCACTACCACGATCCGAAACACATGGGCTTCGGTCCCCTGCGCGTCATCAACGAAGACCATGTGGCGCCGGGCCGCGGCTTCGAGCCGCACGGTCACCGCGACATGGAAATCATCTCCTATGTGCTCGGTGGCGCACTGGAACACAAGGACAGCATGGGCAACGGCTCGGTGCTGCGCTACGGCGATGTGCAGCGCATGAGCGCCGGTACCGGGGTCACCCACAGCGAGTTCAACCACTCGAAAACCGAAGAAGTGCACTTCCTGCAGATCTGGATCGAGCCGAACCGCCGCGGCGAAGCGGGCGGCTACGAAGAGAAACACTTCGACACTGCGTCCAAAACCGGCAAGCTGCGCCTGGTTGCCTCGGGCGACGGCCGCGACGGTTCGGTCTCGATGCGCCAGGATGCGTCAATCTACGCCACCATCCTCAACGGCGACGATGCGCTGAGCCACCCACTGGCTGCCGGACGCCAGGCGTATGTCCACGTGATCCGCGGCCGGGTGACGGTCAACGGCGTGGCACTGAACGGCGGCGACGCCTTGAAAGTGACGCAGGAACAAGCGCTCACGCTGGCCCAGGCCGAAGCGGCCGAAGTGCTGGTGTTCGACTTGCCTCAGTAAGCTTCGCAGCCGCCCCTTGCGTAGTGCGGGGGCGGCGCGCCAACCGCCAATCGCTTGAAGGAGAGACGCCATGCGCATCACCGCCGCACGCGGCACCGGCCCGCTGCAAGCCGCCGTTCAGATTGGAAACCACCAGGTCTTGTCCGATGCGCCCGAAAGCCTGGGCGGGCAGGACAGCGGCGCCGAACCGCACGATCTGTTGGCCGCCGCCCTGGCCGCCTGCACAATCGTCACCGTGACCATGGTCGCGCGCCGCAAGGCGCTGCCGTTGGAAGACGTGCGGGTACAGGTCGAGCACGGCCAGCGCGACGGCGCCTATGAATTCAAGCGCCGCATCGAATTTGTCGGCGGCCTGAACGACGATGAGCGGGCCCGCCTGCTCGACATCGCCAACAAATGCCCGGTCCACAAGACCTTGTCCGGCACGATCCGTATCGAGACCGAAGCAATCTAGGCTGCTGAATCAGGCGCAGGGATCGGCCAGCATCCGTCCGAACGGCGCATTGTGGCGCATGCGCTCGATCCACCAGCGCAGCGCGGCGCCGTCTTCGCCGCTGCGCCAGGCCAGGTAAAACGTTTCGTCGGCTTTCGGTTCCACCACCTGTTTCTCGACCAGCAGCCCGCGCTCGATGGCAGGCCGCGCCCAGGCTTCGGGCAAAAAGCCGAAGCCGAGGCCGCGCACCTGGAATTCGTACTTGGTGGTCATGTCCGGCACGGCGAGGGTGTCCTGGCCGAACAGCAGGCCGACGGTGCGCCGGCCCAGCACCCGGGCCGAGTCCGACACCGACACCGCGCGATGCGGCAGCAGGTCGCTCTTGTCGAGCGGATGGATGGCCCTGGCCAGTGGATGGTGCGGCGCGACGGCGAACACGAAGGCGCTGGTGCCGATCGGCTCGCTCGTAAAACCGCCGCCGGACGGGCCTTCGCCAGCGGCGCCGACCAGCAGGTCGACGCGGCGCTCGAGCAGGGCGTCCCAGGTGCCCGACAGCGACTCGCGCACGATGCGCAGCCGGGTCTGGTCGGCCACGTCATAGAACGCTTCGATGTCGCTCTGCAGCCCGGCAGCGCAGAGCAGCGAATCCATGCCAAGGGCGATTTCGGTTTCCCAGCCCGAGGCCACGCGCCGCACCCGTGACTCGAGGTCGCTGGCGGCGCGCAGCAGGTAGCGGCCTTCCTTGAGCAGTTCCTGGCCGGCGGCGGTGAGCGTGACCTTGGGACCGAAACGGTCGAACAGGCGCACGCCCAGGTCTTCTTCGAGCTTGGAGACCGTGTACGAAATGGTCGACGGCACCCGGAACAGTTCCTTGGCGGCGCCGGCGAACGACCCTTTGCGGGCGATGGTGTCGATGATTTGCAGGGCGTCGAGACTGAGTTTGAGCAAGGCGTGGTCCTGTGGCGGAAAGTTGGGGACTGGCGCATGGTAGCCGGTCGTTTCATCTGCATCAACACAGCAATCTGATTCTATCGCCGCCACCGCGGTCAAACGATACTTCAACGATCGGGCGCACCTCTCGGCGCCCGGCAACCGGGAGCTGACATGTATCTGATTTCACTGGGCGCCGGCGTGCTGGCCGGGGTGTTGTATGGCCTCATCAATGTGCGTTCGCCGGCGCCACCGGCAATTGCCCTGATCGGCCTGCTGGGCATGCTGATCGGCGAGCAGATCGTGCCGATGGCCAAGCGCGTGATCGACGGCGAGCCGCTCACTGTCAGCTGGTTCGCCAGCGAATGCAAACCGAAGATCACCGGCGTCCAGGCCAGGGACGTGGCCGCTGCCGAGCAGACCGACTCAGGCAGCCGCAAGAGCTGATCGCAGCACCGAACCAGTGTCAATTACCGGGCCGCCGCGCCGAGCGGCGCCTTCAACCACAAGCAAAAGGAGAACACCATGACGAATCCAAAACTCGAAGTCCTGACCCCGCACAACTCGCAACTGATCATCATCGACCACCAGCCGCAGATGGCCTTCGGCGTGCAGTCGATCGACCGCCAGACCCTCAAGAACAACGTGGTCGGCCTGGCCAAGGCGGCCAAGGTGTTCGGCATTCCGACCACCATCACCACCGTCGAGACCCAGTCGTTCTCGGGCAACACCTACCCTGAACTGCTGGACGTGTTCCCGGGCCAGAAGCTGCTCGAACGCACCTCGATGAATTCGTGGGACGACCAGAAGGTGCGCGACGCCCTGAAAGAAAGCGGCCGCAAGAAAGTCATCGTGGCCGGCCTGTGGACCGAGGTCTGCAACACCACCTTCGCCCTGTGCGCCATGCTGGAAGGCGACTACGAGATCTACATGGTGTCCGACGCTTCGGGCGGCACCACCAAGGAAGCGCACGACATGGCCATGCTGCGCATGGTGCAGGCCGGCGTGGTGCCGGTCACCTGGCAGCAGGTGCTGCTCGAATGGCAGCGCGACTGGGCCCACCGCGACACCTACGATGCGGTGATGAAGATCGTCACCGAGCACTCGGGCGCCTACGGTATGGGTGTCGATTACGCCTATACCATGGTGCACAAGGCGGCAGCGCGCGCAGCCGGTACGCACGACGTGCTGGCCCCGGTTCCTGCGCTGATTTCGGCGAGCTGACACCGATTGACGGCCAGCCCGGGACGCAAGCCCGGGTGGCCCCAACCGTGACCACCGCACCCGGTTCGCACATCGCGCGCGGGCGCGGCCGGCCCGCGCACGCGAACTGCGCGCCGGGCCATCGATTCACTGCCGGCTGCAATGCGCCCGGCGACCACCGGAGACCAGCATGCTAGAGCACACCACCTCAGCGCCAGACGCGCCCGCACTCATCCTCATCAACGGCCGTTTCGCCACTGTCGACCGCGAAAACCCGCAGGCGAGCGCGGTCGCGATCCGCGACGGCCGCTTCGTGGCCGTGGGCGACGTCGAACACGTGATGCGCCAGCGCGACCCAGGCAGCCAGGTGATCGACCTGAACGGACGCACCGTGATTCCCGGCCTGAACGACTCGCACCTGCACCTGATCCGCGGCGGCCTGAACTACAACCTGGAATTGCGCTGGGAAGGCGTGCCCTCGCTCGCCGACGCCCTCCGCATGCTCAAGGAGCAAGCCCTGCGCACCCCGAACCCGCAGTGGGTGCGCGTGGTCGGCGGCTGGAACGAATTCCAGTTCGCCGAAAAACGCTTGCCGACGCTTGACGAGATCAACGCCGCCGCGCCCGATACGCCGGTGTTCATCCTGCACCTGTACGACCGCGCACTGCTGAACCGCGCCGCGCTGCGCGCCGTCGGCTACACCAAAGACACGCCCAATCCACCGGGCGGCGAGATCGTGCGCGACGCCGGTGGCAACCCGACCGGCATGCTGATCGCCCGTCCCAACGCCATGATCCTGTACGCCACGCTGGCCAAGGGCCCGACGCTGCCGCGCGATTTGCAGGTCAATTCCACGCGCCAGTTCATGCGCGAACTTAATCGCCTCGGTTTGACCAGCGCCATCGATGCCGGCGGCGGCTTCCAGAATTATCCCGAAGACTATGCCGTCATCGAAGAACTCGAAGCGGCCGACCAGCTGACCATCCGCATCGCCTACAACCTGTTCACCCAGAACAAGGGCGCCGAGCTGGAAGACTTCAAGCGCTGGACCGGCATGGTCACGCCGGGGCAGGGCAGCGACTACTACCGCCACAACGGCGCCGGCGAAATGCTGGTGTTCTCGGCCGCCGACTTTGAAGATTTTCTTGAGCCGCGCCCCGACCTGGCGCCCGGCATGGAAGACGAACTGGAACGCGTGGTACGTCACCTGGTGGCCAGCCGCTGGCCGTTCCGACTGCACGCCACTTACGACGAATCGATCTCGCGCATGCTCGACGTGTTCGAGAAGGTCAACCGCGACATCCCGTTCGACGGCCTGCACTGGATGTTCGACCATTGCGAGACCATCACCCAGCGCAATATCGACCGCGTCCAGGCGCTCGGCGGCGGCATCGCGATCCAGCACCGCATGGCGTTCCAGGGCGAATATTTTGTCGAGCGCTACGGCGCCGATGCGGCGCGCGCCACGCCGCCGATCAAGCGCATGCTGGAAACCGGCGTGCCGGTCGGCGCCGGCACCGACGCCACCCGCGTGGCCAGCTACAACCCGTGGACCGCGCTGTACTGGCTGGTGACCGGGCGCACGGTCGGCGGCCTGGCCCTGTACGGCAGCGCCGGCCACCTGCCGCGCGACACCGCGCTCGAACTCTGGACCGCCGGCAGCGCCTGGTTCTCGAACGAGCAAGAGAAAAAGGGCCGCATCCGTGAAGGCATGCTGGCCGACCTGGCGGTGCTCTCCAGCGACTTCTTCAGCATCGACGCCGAGGACATCAAGGCCATCGAATCGGTGCTGACCGTGGTCGGCGGCAAGATCGTGTACGGCGCCGCCGAGTTCACGTCGCTCGGCCCGCCACCGATTCCCGTGCTGCCGGACTGGTCGCCGGTGCAGAAGGTGGCAGGCCACTGGCGCCGCAGCGCGCCGGGCGCGCAACCGCTGGCGGCCATGCCGCACCAGTGCCGGGGACCGTGCGGCGTGCACGCCCACAGCCACGACCAGGCGCGGCGCTCGAACATGCCGGTATCCAGCCACGGCGGCTTCTGGGGCGCGCTCGGTTGCAGCTGCTTCGCGTTCTGAGGGGGAGCTTGACGATGGCAACCCCTCAATCGCAACGGCTGCAGGGCGCCGGCATGGGCTTTTTGGCCGGCTACGTCGACACGCTCGGCTTCATCGCCCTGTTCGGCCTGTTCACCGCCCACGTCACCGGCAACTTCGTGCTGCTGGGCGCCTCGCTGGCCGACCCGCAGCAGATCCCGTCGCTGCTCAAGATCCTGGCGTTCCCCGCTTTTATTAGCGGGATCGCGGCGGCGCGCATGCTGGTGGTGCGCTGCGAGCGGCGCGGCGCCTCTGCCCACAAACCGTCCTATTTGCTGCAACTGGCGCTGTTGATTGGCTTCATGGTGTGCGGCATGCTGGCCGAACCGGTGCCCAAACAGATGGGGCCACTGGCGATGGCGGCCGGCCTGCTCGGCACCGCGGCGATGGGCGCGCACAGCGCGGCGAGCAAGCTGCTGCTGTCGAACCTGGCGCCCACCTCGATGATGACCGGGAACGTGACCCAGCTCGTGATCGACGGCGTCGACTGGCTGCGCGGGGCGGGCGACAGCGCCACCGCGGCGCGCTGCGGCAAGTTCTTCTGGCCCGTGTTCGGTTTTGCACTGGGCTGCGCCGGCGCCGCCTTCGGGTTCCTGCACCTTGGCTTCATCGCACTGCTGGCGCCGATCGCGATCCTGTGCCTGCACCTGTGGCTGCCCGGCCCGGAGCAGGAGGCGAAACCGGTGTCGGCGACTGCGTAGGGCGTGCCATGAACAAGACCCGGCTTGAGGCCTTCAGCGACGGCGTGATCGCGATCATTATCACTATCATGGTGCTTGAACTCAAGCCACCAGAGTCCGGCACGCTGCACGACGCAGCCAGTGCGATTCCGGCCTGCCTGCGCTACGCGCTCAGCTTCGTGTATGTCGGCATCTACTGGGTCAACCACCACGCGCTGCTCGAAAAGGTGCGCGTGGTCGACTGGGCCGCGCTGTGGGCCAACCTGCACCTGCTGTTCTGGATGTCGCTGATCCCCTACGTCACGGCGTGGGCCGGCGCGCATCCGATGGCTTCTGCGCCGGTGGCGCTGTACGGCGTGGTCTTGCTGATGTGTTCGATTTCCTTCATGCTGCTGTCCTGGCGCCTGGGCACGCTGGGCGGGGTCGATCACGCCCACGCCTGGCAAAGCGGCAAGAACCGGCTGTCGATTGCGCTGTATGCGACCGCGATCGCGCTGGCGCTGTGGTACGCGCCGCTCGGCTCGGCGCTGCACGTGGTGCTGGCCGTGTTGTGGCTGCTGCCGCAGGCGCAGGCCGAGCAGGCGTCGGCGGCGCAGTCCTGGCGCCCGAACAAACAACAAAAGGAGACCGAGTGAACATCAAACAGCTGCCGATCGAAGTCCTGATCGTGGACGACCATCCCCTGATGCGCGAAGGGATCGCCGCCGTGATCGGTAGCCAGCCCGACATGCGCGTCGTGGGCGAGGCCGGCGACGGCCGCGAAGCGGTGGCGCAGTACCGCGCGCTGCGCCCGCACGTGACGCTGCTCGATCTGCAGATGCCGAATATGGGCGGGGTCGAGGCGGTGGCGGCGATCCGCGCCGAGTTTCCGTCCGCCTGCCTCGCGATCCTGACCACTTATAGTGGCGACGCCCGCACCACCCAGGCAATCAAGGCCGGCGCCCAGGGCTACCTGTTGAAAAGCGCGTTGCGGCGCGAACTGACCGACGCCGTGCGCACGCTGGCCGCCGGCCACCGCTATTTTCCGCCGCAGATCGCGGCCGAACTGGCCAACCACCTGGGCCAGGAATCGCTCACCGTGCGCGAACTGCAGGTGCTGGAACTGATCGCGCGCGGCAAGGCCAACAAGCAGATCGGCGCGACGCTGGGGCTGTCGGAGGATACGGTGAAGGGCCACCTGCGCAGCATCATGGACAAGCTGGGCGCCAGCAATCGCACGCATGCGGTGACGATCGGGATCGAACGTGGGTTTATCGAGCTCTGACCGGATCGGGCGTCGAATGGGTCGCACGGCAGCGCCGCCGCATGGCGCCGCGTCCGCTAAAATGGCTGCATGCCAAGAAAGTCACCCATCTTCCCCGGCCCGCGCACCGCGCGCGGCGCCGTACTCGCCGTCCTGTTATCCAACACCGATCAGGCCGGCGCCGAACCGCTGCGTGGACGCGTCACGCTGGCCGCCATCGTGCGCGCCCTGAAACGTAAATATCACTGGCCGATCGAGACCACCAGCTTTCCGTCGAACGCCATCGACGGCCGCGCTACCTGGGCCACGGTGTATAGCCTGCCCGAGGACGTGATCGCCGCCGCCCTCGACAAAGGTGGCAGCGACTGGCTGCGCAGCGCGTCGTAAGTCCGCCGCCCCGGCGACAGCGTCACGCCATGACGCGGCCGCCGTCGCTGTGCAGGGTGCGGTAGTCGGCCAGGTCGCGCACCAGCCGTCCGGCCAGGACGCCGTTGAAGACGCCGAACAGCGCGCAGATGATGATTGTTGCTACGCTCGAGCTGTCCGGTTGCGGCCGCACGGACAGCATCACCGCCGCCGCATATTTGGTGAAGAACACGGCCAGCATGATCGCCAGCGGCGCTGTACTGCCTCGAACCAGCACGCGCCCACGCGCCGCCGTTGGCGTGATCCGGACGCGGCCCAGGCGCGCCATCAGCAAGCCGGCAATCAGGCAGCCGGACGCCCAGGCGCTTAGTGACAGCGTATTGAATCCAAACTTGTTGGCGATGTCATTGAGCGACAGCGCCAGCATCGCCAGCGGCAGCATGAGCAGGCGTTGCAGCGTCATCTCGCGCTCGTGCATCGACGCCAGGCCCAGCGCGATCAAGCCGGCCAGGATCGCCCAGACGTAGGTGGGAGTGTGGGTCAGGATCTGCAGCAGCATGGTCGGCTCCGTGGATAGTGCGGTTGGAATGCCTCCACTATGCCGCTCAGGTCGGCGCGCCGGGCCGCGCTGCGACGAAGTCGAATTTAACGGCGTCAACCGTAAAAATAGCGCGCCGAACGGCATGCACGCCTGGCGAGGTTCAAGCCGTGATCAGAGCGCGCAGCGCCGGAATCACGTCCTGCAGCCTGGCCGCTTCGCAGCTCGGCACCGCCTGCGAGGTGTTCGGCGCGCCGTCCGGATTGAACCAGCAGCTATCGATGCCGAAACGGTTGGCGCCGAGGATGTCGGCGTCCAGGCGGTCGCCCACGATCACCGTCTCGGCGTGATTGAAACGGGACGCCATGCGCGTGGCGTACTCGAAAAAGCGCACGTCGGGCTTGGCGAAGCCGCAGGCTTCCGAGGTCGCCACGAACGCGATGTGCGGCGCCAGCCCCGAACTGGCAATGCGCCGGCTCTGGATCTGCTGCACGCCATTGGTGACGATGCCGACTTCGCCGATCGCGGCCAGGGTCTGGCACAGCTGCGCGGCGCCGTCGATCAGCACCACGGTGTCGGCCAGCGCTTCCAGGTACAGCGCGCTGGCCGCGTGCGGGTCGCACGCGATCCCGTGCGCGGCGAAGGCCTTGCGAAAGCGCTCGACTTTCAGGAAATCCTTGCTCACGGTGCCCAGCTCGAACGCCTTCCACAGCACCAGGTTGATGTTCTGGTAGTCGGCGAACAGCGCGTCGGGATTGCGCACGGCGCCGTCGAGGCCGAGCGCTTCGATGGTGCGCGCGAACGAGCGCCGTTCGGAGGCGCGGAAATCGAGCAGGGTGTCGTCGAGGTCGAACAGGAAAAGACGGTGGTTCATGCGGACTTGAAGCGAGGTGATCAAGGCTTATGTTAGCACGGCGGTTGCAACCGGACGCGGGCGGGAAGGGCGCGTCGCCAGAGCTAAGTCCCACACTTTCGTGGGGGTTGACGCTGCCCTGATTCGGTCTGTGCGGCGGCTCTCGTGCACTGCAACATTGTGGCCTGAACAATGTTGTTCGTAACCCGGAGCCGCCCGTGCACATCGCGCCCCTGAACCTGAGCCCGACCCCGAATTCGGCCTATCGCCCTCCCGCCCGTCCCGGCGGCCTGCCGGGCTGGCAGGTCAGGCAGGTCACCGCCTACATCGACGCCAACCTGGACGCGACCTTGCGTACCGCCAGCCTGGCCGCCACGGTCGGCCTGAGCGTGAGCCACTTCACGCGCGCGTTCAAGCACAGCGTCGGCGTGCCGCCGCGCGTGTACGTGATCCGGCGCCGCCTGGCCGCCGCCTGCACCGCGATGCTGGCGTCAGATGCGCCGCTGACCGCCATCGCGCACGCGCACGGCTTCTGCGACCAGTCGCATTTCACGCGCACTTTCCACGAGACGATCGGCATTGCACCGCACGCCTGGCGCTGCGACAACGCCGGATCATGGGCGCGCAAAGGTCGATTGAGCACGTTACCCCAAGAAAACAATCAGATTTCGACAAAATTGGTATCGTAGAGGCTGTCACTCAACCATGCCGGAGCGTCTCCCGTGTTCGACTTCATTACCGAATTCATGCAAAACAGCGGCTATCTCGGCGTGTTCGCCCTGATGGCGCTGGAAAACATCTTCCCGCCGATTCCGTCCGAACTGATCATGCCGTTTGCCGGTTTCGTCGCCGCGCGTGGCGACCTGAGCGTGGCCGGGGTGCTGATCGCCGGCACCGCCGGTTCGGTGGCGGGCGCCTTGCCCTGGTATTACGCGGGCAAGGTCTACGGCAAGGAGCGCCTCGAGCAGCTGGCCGACAAGCATGCGCGCTGGCTGACCGTCACCCACGGCGACATCGAGCACGCGATGCAAGCATTCGAGAAGCACGGCCGCAAGGTGGTGCTGCTGGGACGCCTGATCCCGGCGATCCGCACCCTGATCTCGGTCCCGGCCGGCCTGGCCAAGATGCCGTTGCCACAGTTCCTGCTGTATTCGACGGTCGGTTCGCTGATCTGGACCGGCATCCTGACCGGCGCCGGCTACCTGCTGGAAAGCCAGTACGAACGTGTGGCCGACTATGTCGATCCGGTCTCGAAAGCAGTGTTGATCGGCCTGCTCGGCTGGTACCTGTACCGCGTGGCGACCTTCAAGTCGCGCAAGACGTAAATCAGCCGGCGCGGCGCACACGCAACGCCCGCCGTGGCACGTGCGTCGCCCGCCGGGCGCAATGCGGCTACAATCGGCCTGTCTCAAATCAGGCATGCGCCATGAAGAACCAGTTGTTGGAAGATTTCGGGGATAGCCGCTCGCAGCCGGCTGTCCCTGCACCCGTTAAGACAGTGCCTGCCGCAGCGCCCACACAGCCGGCGCCGGTGCGCGCCGTCACGCCGGAACCGCAAGCCGCCGTTGCCGAATCCGATGCGCGGCCCCGGGTCTGGCGTGCGCGCGCCGCTAGTGTGGAGCGCGCGCTGCCGCCGGCGCCGCGTGCGGTCTGGCGCCAGCGCGAAGCCGCGAGCACGCCACCCGAGTCCGAGCCCGATCCCGAGCCCGTAGTACAGGAAGCGCAGGCGCCGCCACAAGCTGCGCCTGCGCCCGTCACGCCGCCGCCCACATTCGTTCCATCGTTCTCGAGCCGCGCCCCCGACCCGCTGCTGCGCGTGCCGGTGGCGCAGCCGTCGGCGGGCGAACGCAGCGCTCGCCCGCTGCTCGGATGGGGCGCCGGCCTGGCGCTGGTCGTCATGGTCCTTGGCGCCGGCGCCTGGGCCTATCGCGATAGCCGGGACGTCGCGTCGCTGGCCGTGGTCGCAGGCGAAGCGAAGCCCGCCATCAAATTCGCACCCTACGTGGCGCCGGCGCCGGAAGCGGCGCTGCCGCTGGTGTTGGCCAAGCCGGATAGCGCCGCGGCGCAGCCCGCGCCGGAAATGGACGATTCGCGCCAGGTCGAGGTGCGGGTGCAGGAAGCCGGCGACGAGCCGGAACAGGGCGAACAAGACGCGGTTGCGCAAGCCGCAGTACCGGTTGCCGCGGCTGCCGCCGTCGCCGCCGCGCAAGCGCCAAAGGCGGCGCCGAAGCAGCCCGCGCGCAAGGAGCCTGCCGCCAAGCAGGCGGACGCGCAGGAAAAGGCGCGCGTTGCCGAAGCGCGCGAGCAAGACGCTCGCAAACAGGAGGCCCGCAAACAGGAGGCTCGCAAACAGGAGGCTCGCAAACAGGAGGCCCGCAAACAGGAGGCCCGCAAGCTTGCTGCGCGCCAGGCGAAAACCGCGAAGCCGGCGAGCACGAAGCCGGGCGCTGCGAAGGCCGCCAACAAGGCCGAAGCGCGCAAGAGCGAGCCGCGCAAGACTGCTGCTGCCGGCGCCCCGGCCGCGAAGCCGGCCGGCGCCGGCGCCGAGCCGGAATTTTCACAAGCCGAAACCCTGCGCCAGTGCCGCGCCGCCGGCTACCATGCCACCAAGTGCATGCAGCGCGGCTGCGTCGCCACCAAATTCGGCCTGGCCTGCCGCGGCTAGACCAGACGGCGCAAGATCAGTCGCCCGCGCGCCAGATCACCCGGTTGCGACCGGCCTGCTTGGCGCGGTACAACTCGGCGTCCGCCGCTTCGAACAATTCGACTTGCGCTTCGCTCGCGCCCGCTGCCAGCGTGGCGCCGCCGATACTCGCGGTCAGCATCGGCGCCGCCGGCGATGCCTCGTGCGCCACGCCCAGGCCGACGATCGCCTGGCGCAGTTCTTCTGTCAAGGCGCGCCCATTGGCGGCGTCGGTATCGGGCATCAACAGCACCAGTTCTTCGCCGCCGTAGCGCGCCGCCAGGTCGGTCGGGCGGCGCATGGCGCCGTAGGCCACCCGCGCCACCGAGCGCAGGGCGCGATCGCCCGCCGGATGGCCGTAGCGGTCGTTGTACTGCTTGAAGGCGTCGATGTCGAGGATCGCCAGCGACAGCGGCGCGTGGTTGCGCCGTGCGCGCTGCCATTCGATGGCGAAGATTTCGTCGAAGCGGCGCCGGTTGGCCAGCTCGGTCAGGCCGTCGATGTTCGCCAGGCGTTCGAGCATCCTTTGCTGGCGCACCACCTGCAGGTGCAGCGCCACGCGCGCCATTACCACGGTCTGGTTGAACGGCTTGACGATATAGTCCGAGGCGCCCATCTTGAGGCCGTTGGCTTCGTCCTCGGGGCGGTCCAGGCCCGAGATGAAGATCACCGCGATCTGCGCCGTGTGCGGGTCGGCGCGCAGGCGGCGCAGCACTTCATAGCCGTCCATGTCGGGCATCATCACGTCGAGCAGGATCAGGTCGGGCAGGTGGCGCGCGGCCCGTTCCAGGGTCTGGGCGCCGTTACGGGCCAGCAGCACGGTGTATTCCGGTTTGAGCAGGTCGCCCAGCACTTCGCGGTTGATGGCATCGTCGTCCGCCACCAGGACTTTCTGCATTTCCACGACGTTCATGCGCTTCCTTCAAGGCTGCTCGAGATTGCGGCCCGGGGTTCGACACGCCCTGCCGGTTCTGCCGTCAGTTGCGCCGAGAACGCCGCCAGCGGCGCCAATGCCGCAGCATATTCGATGTCGTCGATGGCGCGGCGCACGGGGTCGAGCGCGGCCGCGTGCATGGTCCCGGCCAGCAGGGCATCGAGCTCGGACAAGGCATCCTCGGCGCGCGCATCGTCGGCGCGCAGATAGCCTTCCAGGCGCGCCAGCAGCGCGGCCGCCGCTTCGTTCGGGGCCGGCCGCGGCAGTGCGGTGGCGGCCATGCGCGCCAGGCTTGACAGCGCGTTGTCGAGCGCCGCCAGCAGCGCCGGCACCTGCACGCCGACGCGCTCGAGCATGCCGGCGCGCAGGTCCTGCTCGAGGCGGCTGGCGGCGCCCGAGAGCTCGAAGGCGCCGACATACGCCGCACTCGATTTCAGGTTATGGGCCAGCGACTGCAAGCGGGTGTGGTCGCCGCCGCTCAGTGCTTCGCGCAGGATGCGCGGCGCACCGGCGTATTCGCGCACGAAGCTGCCGGCGCGCTTTTCCAGGCGGCTGCGCTGGCCGTCGACGTTGTCGAGCGCCAGGCGCCAGTCGATGCCGGGCGCCGCGGGCAGCGCAGCGGCCGCGTCGGGCGTCGGCGCGCTGCGCTCCTGCGGCGGCGGCAAGGCGCGGCCGGCCAGGCGCCCCGGATCGATCCACTTGAGCAGCGTGAAGAACAGCAGATCGGGATCGATCGGCTTGGCCACATGGTCGTTCATGCCGGCCATCCGACTGAGCAGGCGATCGCTGGCCATGGCGTGCGCCGTCATCGCCACGATCGGCAGGTTCGCCAGGCGCGGCGCGGCGCGGATCTGGCGCGTCGCCTCCAGGCCATCCATCTCGGGCATCTGGATGTCCATCAGCACCAGGTCATAGTCGCCATCTTTCGCCATGCGCACCGCCTCGGCGCCATTGAAGGCGACATCCACGTGCATGCGCGCGGCGGCCATGAAGTCGAGCGCCACTTCGCGGTTGTTGTCGTTGTCTTCGGCCAGCAGGATGCGCGCGCCGTCCAGGCGCGGAATGTCGGCCATCACGCCCAGTCCCGGGGTCGCCGGCGCGCCCGGGCTGGACGCGGCGCCCTCGATCGCGCCCAGCTGCGGGTGCAGCACCTGCAGCAGGCTGTGATACAGCAGCGCCGGGCCGACCGGCTTGTGCAGGAAGGCGTCCACCGGCAGCTCGCCCTGTTCTTCCAGCACCGTCTCGCGCGTCAGCGCCGAGACCATCAAAATCGCGGGCGGCGCGGCGTCGCGCGTGTGCTGGCGGATGCGGCGGATGGTCTGGATTCCGTCCAGGCCCGGCATCAGGTAATCCATCAGCACGATCCCGTACGGCCGGCCGGCGTCCTGCGCGCGCGCCAGCGCCGCCAGGCATTCTTCGCCCGAGCCGACCGCGTCGGCCTGCACGCCGAAGCCGGCCAGCATCTCGCTCAGGGCCGCGCGCGCGGTGGCGCTGTCGTCGACCACCAGCGCGCGCACGTCGAGCAGCAGGCCCCGACGCACCGCCTGGGCCGCGCCCTGGCCCTCGGCCACGCCCAGCGGCAGGGTCGCGGTGAAGGTGGTGCCGATGTTCGGCGTGCTGCGCACCGCGATCGCGCCGCCCATCAACTCCATGAGCTGGCGCGAAATCGACAAACCGAGACCGGTGCCGCCGTACTTGCGGGTGGTCGAGCTGTCGGCCTGGCTGAACGAGTCGAACAAGGTCGGTAGCTGTTCGGGCGTCATGCCGATGCCGGTGTCGGTCACCGAGAACGCCAGCGTGATGATGTCGCCCGCCGACCCGAGCGCTTCGACCGCGACCACGATCTCGCCGCGTTCGGTGAACTTGACGGCGTTGCCGGTCAGGTTGATCAAGACCTGGCTCAGTCGCAGCGGGTCGCCCACCAGGCGCGTGGGCACGCCGGGGCCGATCCGGAAAATCAGCTCGATGCCCTTGGCGTCGGTCTTCACGCCGATCAGGGTCGACAGGTGGTCGAGCATCTCGTCGAGGTCGAACGGCACCGACTCCAGCGTCAGCTTGCCCGCTTCGATCTTGGAAAAGTCGAGGATGTCGTTGATGATGCCCATCAGGTGCTCGCTCGCGCCCAGGATCTTGCCGAGATAGTTGCGCAGCTTGGGCGCCGGGTCGCTCATCAGGGCCAGGCGGCTCATGCCGATGATGGCGTTCATGGGCGTGCGGATCTCGTGGCTCATGTTGGCCAGGAATTCGGACTTCATGCGCGCGCCCGCTTCGGCGCGCAGCATCGCGCTCTGCAGCGCCTTGGTGCGCAGGCCCAGGATGCGCATGAACACCAGCATGTCGAAGGTGCTGCCCAGTTCGAGCGCATGCATGGTGAAGAAGTTGGCCGGCAGGCGGCCATTGATCACCTGCGCCGTAATGAGCGAACTGGAAAAGCTCACCGCCCAGCCGATCAGGAACCAGGTGCCGATCGCGTCACGCGCGCGCGCGCGCCGGAAGGCGCCCGGCAGGCCGAGCAGCATCGGCATGATGCCGAGCGTGCCGACGATCGCGACCAGGTATTTGTGGCTGATCAGCCCCAGGCCGAAGCCGATCGCGGTGATCAGGCAAGCCAGCGCGAAGCCGCGCATCAGGCGGCTGAAGATGCGGTCCATGCCGGGACGCGCCAGCGACTGCTCGACGAACAGGTAGGCGCCGCACGAGGCCATGATCGAGGAGATGCCGGCGCCGTGCTCGAGGAACCAGGCGTTGCCCGGCCACAGGAACTGGCCGGCGATGCCGAACCAGGCGGCCGAATACAGCGTCACGCCGCCGACCAGCAGCGCGTACTTGCCGTACAGCGCTTCGCGCAATGTCAGCCACTGGCCGACGCTGTACAGGAACAGGCAGATGCCCAGGCCCAGGATCACGCCCTGCAGCATCTGCTCGCCGAGGGCGTCGGGCAAAGCGGAATTGACCTGCATGAAGCTCAGGGGAAGGATCTTGGGGCCGACCGAGCTGACCCGCAGCAGTACGGTGTACTCGCCCCCGGGCGCCATGCGCATCACGACCGACGGCACCCGGCCCTGGAGCGCGTCGCCGCTTTGCTGTTGCATGCGCCCGGCCGTGGCCACCCGGCGCAGGCCGTCCGGATAGGCAATGTGGACATCGATTTCGTCGAGCAGGGCAAAGTCGATCTGCATCACCCAGGCGTTGGGCGCGTCACGCAGCACTGACACCGGAACCCGGATCCAGGTGGTACCTGGCTGCATGCCGAGCGTGGCGTAGGCCGAATCGGGGCGGACGAATTGCGCGCGCGCCGCCAGCGCCCGGGCGGCATCGAGCTTGCGGTCGGGGTCGCGCAGGATGGTGATGGCGCTCCAGGCGTCGAGTTTCTGGACGTCGCGTCCGAGCACCAGCGGCGCTTGCGCCTGCGCGCTGGCCGAAACGATGGCCAACAGCAGCAGCGCCACGAGCAGCGACGACCACGCATGCAGGCGCCGGAGCGCGCGCACGGTCCTCATGCGCGCTCCCCAACCGGCGCCGGCGCCGGTTCGCCATGCCAGCGCGCCAGGCCGCTGCAAGCACAGAACAGCGGAATGCCCATCACGAACAGGGCGATGGTGCGGGTCTCGACCGGCACGCCCTGCGTCATTTCATAGACCATCAGGGCGCCGTACAACAGCAGTGGCACGGCGACGTGGCGCCGCGCCGGAGGCGCGGCCGGCGCCGGCGCACGGCGCACCGCGAAGCGAAACGCACACACGATCGCGAACGCCACCAGCATCCAGCCGGCGAAGCCCTGCAGCGTTTCGCCGAACCACCAGCCATTCTTCTTGTCCATGATCCAGGCACCCAGTTTATACACCATGTACGGGTCGACCCCGAGGTCGTAGGCGGTGACGATCAGCGCCGTCAGAAACGCGATGCTCACGGTGCGCCTGACGCCGGCCGCGCCGCTGCAAGGGCGCTGCCACAGGATCAGGTTGGCCATCACGTAGCCGGTATAGGTCAGCGCGAACCACATCAACGGAATCACGAGCGGCACCTGGCCCAGGCGCGGTCCGAGCACGTCGGTGTAATCGTAGTCGCCGAAGAACCAGCCATAGGACGCGCCCATCTGCTCGGCGCACCAGCCGGCCACGATGGCAATCGCGCCAAGGCGCAGCGCGGCGCCAGGACCGAGCACGCGCGCGGCGCTGGCCAGGCAGGCGCCGGCCATCAGGAGCGAACTGGCGACGATCAGCTGGGTCTGGGCCGGCCAGCCGCGCAGCAGCAGCGGCACCAGCAAGGCCAGGGCGGCGCCGACACCAATCGCGACGCGCGGCAGACGGGAAGGGCGGGAAGAGAGCGGCAGCGAAGACGACATGGTCGTGATCCTCTTGACGGGATTGAACGGCGGCGCGTGTCATCGAACGCAGGCCGGTCGCGCATGGGATTGGCGCCCGGCCGCGAGCGGCACGCAGACCTCGTCAGTCTAGCATCTCGCGGCATCTCCGTGGCATGTCAGGGGCCGCCAATTCAGGGTCGCACGCCCCCATGTTTCAGCGCCAGGCGATGCGGTTGCGGCCGGCCCGCTTGGCGCGGTACAGCTGGGCGTCGGCGGCCTCGAACAATTCGGCTTGCTGCTCGCCGCTGCCCGCGACCAGGGTCGCCCCGCCCACGCTCACCGTGAGGATCGGCGCCGCGTTTGATGCTTCGTGCACGATCGCCAGGCTGGCCACGCTCTGGCACAGGGTGGCGACGATGCAGCGGGCGTCATCGGCGTCGGTCTCTGGCATCAGGAACACCAGCTCTTCGCCGCCGTAGCGCGCCGCCAGGTCGGCTGGACGGCGCATGGCGGCGCCGGCCACGCGCGCCACCGAGCGCAGCGCGCGGTCGCCGGCCGGGTGGCCATAGCGGTCGTTATAGCCCTTGAAGGCGTCGATGTCGAGCAGGGCCAGCGACAGCGGGCGGCCGCTCCTGCGCGCGCGCTGCCATTCGAGCGCGTACATCTCGTCGAAGCGGCGGCGGTTGGCCAGTTCGGTCAGGCCGTCGATGTTGGCCAGGCGCTCGAGCATGCGCCGCTGGCGCAGCACTTGCAGGTGCAGCGCCACGCGCGCCATCACCACGGTCTGGTTGAACGGTTTGACGATGTAGTCGGCGGCGCCCATCTTGAGGCCATTGGCTTCGTCCTCGGGCCGGTTCAGGCCCGAGATGAAGATCACCGAGATATGCTCGGTCTGCGGATCGGCGCGCAGGCGGCGCAGCACCTCGTAGCCGTCCATGTCGGGCATCAGCACGTCGAGCAGGATCAGGTCGGGCAGGTGGCGCGCGGCGCGCTCCAGTGTCTGAGCGCCGTTACGCGCCAGCAGCACCGTGTACTCGGGCTTGAGCAGGTCGCCCAATACCTCGCGGTTGACGGCGTCGTCGTCGGCCACCAGCACCTTTTGCGGCTCGACCACCTTCATGCGACACCTTGCGCGTCCGGGAACTGTGCGCTCGACCCTGCCGGATCGAGGCGCGCCGCCAGCGCCGCCAGCGGCGCCAGTGCGGATTCGTATTCGAGTTCGTTGACGGCGCGCCGCAGCGGCGCCAGATCGTCGGCGTACGCAGTGCCGGCCAGCAGCGCTTCGAGCTCGCGCAGCGCATCTTCGGCGCGCGCGTCGTCCTCGGTCAGGAAGCCGTCCAGGCGCGCCACCATCGGCATCACCAGCGCCGCCAGCGCGGCCAGGGTCGATTCGTGCGCAGCCTGGGCCGGCGCCGGGCCCAGGGCCGTTGCCGCCATGCCGGCCAGGCCGGCCAGCACCGTCTCGAGGGCCGCCACCAGCGCCGGCACCTGCACCGGGACCCGCGTCGCCAGGCCCGCGCGCAGGTCGTGCTCGAGGCGATTGGCGGCGCCCGCCAGTTCGAAGGCGCCGACGTAGGCCGCACTCGACTTGAGGTTGTGCGCCAGCGACTGCAGGCGGCCATGGTCGCCGCAGTTCAAGGCTTCGCGCAGGATGCGCGGCGCGGCGCCGTATTCGCGCACGAAGCTGCCGGCGCGCTTGTCCAGGCGGGTGCGCGACCCGGCCACGTTTTCCAGCGCCAGGCGCCAGTCGATGCCGGGCACCGCCGGCAGGGCGCCGAGCGGTTCCAGCGTTGGCGGGCGCACGGCGTCCGGCAGCGCGCCCGGCACCTGGCGTCCGCCAAGGCGCGCCGGGTCGATCCATTTGAGCAGGGTGCAGAACAGCAGGTCGGGGTCGATCGGCTTGGTCACGTGATCGTTCATGCCGGCCATGCGGCTCAGGGCGCGGTCGCTGGCCATCGCGTGCGCCGTCATCGCCACGATCGGCAGCTTGTCCAGGTGCGCAATAGCGCGCAGCTGGCGCGTCGCTTCCAGGCCGTCCATCTCGGGCATCTGGATGTCCATCAGCACCAGGTCGTAGTCGCCCTCTTGCGCCATGCGCAGCGCTTCGACGCCGTTGAAGGCGACATCGACCTGCATGCGCGCCGCGGCCATGAAGTCGAGCGCCACTTCGCGGTTGTTGGCGTTGTCTTCGGCCAGCAGGATGCGCGCGCCGTCAAGGCGCGGCAGGTCGACCAGCGGCAGCATGTGGGCCTGCGCGGCGCCCAGGTCGTGCAGCGCGTCGAGCTGTGGATGCAGCACCTGCAGCAGGCCGTGATACAGCAGGGCCGGGCCGATCGGCTTGTGCAGGTAGGCGTCCACAGGCAGCTCGCCTTCCTGTTCCAGCACCGTGTCGCGGTTGATGTTTGACACCATCAAAATCACCGGCGGCGCCGCATCGCGCCCGTCTTTGTTGATGCTGCGGATGGTCTCGCCCCCGTCCATGCCCGGCATCAGGTAGTCCATCAGCACGATGCCGTACGGCTGGCCGGCTTCGGCGGCGCGCGCCAGCGCCTTCAGGCATTCTTCGCCCGAAGCCACGCTGTCGGCCTGCACGCCCAATGTGCCCAGCATGTCGCTCAGCGCGGCGCGCGCGCCGGCGCTGTCGTCGACCACCAGCGCGCGCACGCCGTGCAGCATCGCCTGGCGCACCGCGCCGGCGCCAAGCTGGCCGTCGGCCACGCCGAGCGGCACGGTGAAGGTAAAGCAGCTGCCCTGGTGCGGCGTGCTGCGCACTGAGATCGTCCCTTTCATGAGTTCGACCAGCTGGCGCGAAATCGACAGACCGAGACCGGTGCCGCCGTACTTGCGGGTGGTCGAGCTGTCGGCCTGGCTGAACGGCTGGAACAGGCGCTTGACCTGTTCTTCGGTCATGCCGATGCCGGTGTCGCTGACCGAGAACGCCAGCGTGAGGTTGCCGGCGTCGCTGGAAAGCGCCTCGACCGCGAGCACGATCTCGCCGTGCTCGGTGAACTTGACGGCGTTGCCGGTCAGGTTGATCAGCACTTGCCCCAGCCGCAGCGGATCGCCGACCAGGCGTTGCGGCACGCCGGGGCCGACCCGGAAGATCAGTTCGATGCCCTTGGCGTCGGTTTTCACGCCGGTCAGCGTGGACAGGTGTTCCAGCATGTCGTCCAGCGCGAACGGTACGGATTCGATATTCAATTTGCCTGCTTCGATGCGTGAGTGGTCGAGGATGTCGTTGATCAGGGCCAGCAGGTGCTCGCCCGCGCCCAGGATCTTGCCCAGGTAGTTGCGCTGCCTGGGCGCCGGGTCGCTCATCAGGGCCAGGCGGCTCATGCCCAGGATGGCGTTCATCGGGGTGCGGATTTCGTGGCTCATATTGGCCAGGAACTCGCTCTTCATGCGCGCTTCGGTTTCGGCGCGCAGCAGCGCGGTCTGCAGGTCCTTGGTGCGCAGGCCCAGGATGCGCATGAACATCAGCATGTCGAACGCGATCCCGAACTGCATCGCGTGCATGGTCCAGAAGTTCGAGGGCAGCTTGCCGCTGGCGACCAGCACCTGGGTGATCGTGGTCGAGAAGCTGAAGAACCAGCTGATGAGAAAATAGGCGCCGACCGCTTCGCCCGCGCGCAGGCGGCGCAGCGCGCCCGGAAGGCCGAGCAGCATCGGCAGCGAACCGGCGGTGGTCACGAACAGCACCAGGATCGCGGGCGAGACCAGATCGAAGATCCACAACACGCAGATGATCAGGCACGCCGCGGCCATGGCGCGCATCACGAGCGAGAACTTGCGGTCTTTGCCGGGACGGGCCAGCATCTGCTGCACGAACAGGTAGGCGCCGGCGCCGGCGATCAGCGACGCGATACCGGTGATGTGGGAGCTGAGCCAATCATTGTCGCGCCATAAAAACTGCTCGGTGAGCCCGAACCAGCAGGCCGAATACACGCCCAGGCCGCCGACGAACATGGCGTAGGAGCCGAACAGCGGCTCGCGCAGCGTGAAGAACTGGGCCAGGCTGTAGACGAACAGGCAGGCGGCCAGGCCGACCATCATCCCCTGCAGCATCTGCTCGCCCAATGCGCCCTGGTGAAAAGCCTCGGGTTGCATGATGCGCACGGGCGTCAGTTGCGGCCCGCGCGCGGCGATGCGGATCAGCAGCACATACTCGCGCCCCGGCTGCAGGTTGAGCACGACTTCGGGCACGCGGCCTTTGAGCGAGCCTTGTTCCGACTGGCGCCGGCCGGCATCGGCGATCTTGCGCGGCATACCGTTTTCAACGAGATAAAAATCGACCCAATCGAGCAGCGGATAATCGATCACCGCCACCCAGGTTGACGGCGCGTCCGGCGCCACCCGCAGCCCGATGCGCATCCAGGTCGGGTCCTTGCGCATGCCGAGCACACCGTCGGCCAGCGCCGGCGCCTCGAACCGGTCGATGGCCGCCAGCGCCGCCCGGGCGTCCAGTTTGGCGCCTTCGTCGAGCAGCAGCGACACCGCCGGCCAGGCGTCGACGCTGGTGCTGGCGCGACCCAGTTCGAGCGGCGCGGCGCGCGCGCCGCCGGCGACGACAATCAGCAGCAGGAAGGCGCAGGCGAGGGCGTGCAAAGCGCGGACGAGGGTCGGATGCAGGGCAGCGCTCATGGGGTATCAGCGGGTGCTCGCGGCTGGCGCGCTGTCGTCGGCGACCGCGTTCAGGCGCGCTTCGATGCGGTTGATCCAGCGCGGCGCGTGCGGATCGTGGCGCCAGGCGTCGGTGGCGTCGGCCACCTGTTCGAGCAATGCCGGCGGCAGGCGCAGCGGACGGGTCTCGTCCATCAGGAAGCGCGTCACCAGGCGGTAGCCCAGCACGCGCGTGACCATGCGCGTGATCGAAAAACCCGGCACGAACAGGCGCACCACGGCGTCGAACGCGCGCACCGTGTGCAGGCCGGCCGTGAACAGCAGGCGCGCGATCAGCGGCAGGCGCGCATTCAGGCCCAGGTCCTCGGTGGCGTCCTTGCCGCATAACAGGCGCGTGAGCAAGGTCGGGAAGGGTTTCAGGAGGCGCACCGGAATCTCGTTCTCGATCGCCTTGATCAATGCCGCCGCCAGCGCCGGGCGCGGATCGGGCGTGCGCACCAGCAGGCGGCCACGCGCCTGCATCGCGTCGAAGCTGCGCTCGGCCTCGACCATGGTCCACGACATCAGCTCGCGCTCGACCCCGAGCACGTGCGCCATCACATTCCAGGCGTGCAGGTAGGCTTCTTCATCGGCTTGATCGAGCTGCAGGCCGAGGCGGCGCAGGCCGCGCAGGAAAATGTAGCTGAAGGTGAGCAGCGTGTAGGCCAGCTCTTCCTGGTTGCACGGCAGGCCTTCGCGCGCGCTGTCCCAGCCGTGGGCGTACAGCTGGTGATAGATGCCGCCGCCGGCCGGATTCATCGGCTCGGGCGGCGCCGCGCCAAATGCATCGGCGGGCGCGCCGCGCAGGATCAGGTGGCGGATGGTGGCGTGGATCAGACGCACCTTGAGGGTCTGGGCGACACCGGCGCCGCCCGGGGTGGTGAGGCCGCCCTTCATCATGACCGGGAAGATCATGGCGGCGGTCGAGCGCACCCGGTAGTCGGTATGCGCTTCGAGCTGGCCGGCCGCGTGCAGCACCGCCGACAGGTCGGGCAGCACATAGCACTCGGGCAGGCTGGCGCAGAACAGCAGGGTGCACGAGAGCATGCTCATGTCCATGAACAGCGCTTCGGCGCGGGCTATTTTTGCCGCGTCGGCCCACTCGGGCAGCGCCGGGCAGCGCGCCAGGTAATCCTTCAGCGCGGCCGCCGCGCGTGGATCGAGGTCAGAAGCGGGCTGCCAGCCGGCGAGCATGCCGTTCGACTCCCAGCGCACGATTTCGCGGTTGATCGCCGCGATGCGCTCGGTCAGTTCATGCGGGCCATTGGCGCCTTCGAGCATGCGGGTGACGGTGTCGTCGGCCGGCGCGTCGGCGCGCATGGTGGGGGACAAAAATTGGTGGGCGTCGCGGTTCATGCAGCCTCCTGATCCAGGGGTAGGTCAAACACGATGGGTGTTCGTGAAAAAGCACCGGCCGCGGGAAAGGCGGCCGGTGTCATGCATCAGAAGCGAACGTCCAGACGCAGGTCGGCGGTGCGCGGCGCGGTCGGCGTGGTCATGCCGAAGCTGTCGATGATCGATGGACGCACCTTGTCTTCGATGTTGCGCACGCGTGCGAGCAAGCTCCAGCTGGCGCCGTCGGGCGCATAGCGCAGCGTGGCGTCGGTGCTGGTGCTCGACGGGATGCGGTACTCGAGCAGCTGGCTCGGCACGGCGATCACGTAGTCGGCGCTGCGACGGGCGAACACGCCGGCATTGAGTTGGCCGCCGAACACGGCGAAGCGATGGTCGTAACCGAGCATGTAGACGTGTTTCGGCGCGCGATCGAGCGGGCGGCCGGCCCACGACACGCGGCCGTTCGGGGTGTACTCCACATACTCGGCGTCGAGCAGGGTGGCGCTGTAGCTCAGGCGGCCGTTGGCGCCGACCCGCACTTCGCCATCGAGTTCGAGGCCGCGCGAACGGGCCTGGCCGGCGTTGCGGGTCAGGATGCGCGGCGCGCCCGAGACGATCGCGTTGCCCGACAACTGCAGGTTGGTGTAGTCGTAGTAGAAGGCGGCGCCATTGAAGGTGGCGCGGCCGCCGAACAGGCGGCTCTTGAGGCCCGCTTCATACGCGCGCAGCTGCTCCGGCTGGTAGTACAGCGCGCTTTCGGTCACGGCCGTGGCGGCTGGGCAGGTGAGGCCGACGCCGGTGCTGCCGGCCAGGCAGCCGTCGTTGAAGCCGCCCGCCTTATAACCGGTCGACAGGCTGCCGTACAGCAGCGCGCCGGGAGCGACGTCGTATTCGGCGCCCAGGCGCCAGGTGGTTTCGCCGTGTTCCAGCTTGGCGGTGTTCAACTGACCACGGTCGGTGGCCGGGTTGAAGGTCGGCGTTTGCTGGAAGTTGGTCGAACCGAGACGGCTCTTGTCGTCTTCGGTGCGGCGCGCGCCGGCCGTAAATCGTAAGCCGTCCTGCACGCGCCAGGTCAATTGGCCGAAGATGGCCTTGCTCTGCGCCTTGGTCACCAGCGGGAACGCGTACACCGGCGGCAGGCCGACCGGCTGCAGGCCCTGGAAGAAGTACGAGGTGTCCGACGCTTCGCTGAAGTAGTACAGGCCGCCTTGTGCTTGCAGCGGACCGTTGCCGTTGGTGGCGATGCGCAGCTCGTGCGAATCCTGCTCGTTGTGGCCGTCGTAGTTGTTCAGCACGCCCAGCGCCACGGCCGGCGTCACGCGGTAGTAGTAATTCTGCAGGATCTGCTGGTCGATCTCGCGGTGCGCGGCCAGGTAGTACACGGTGGCCGGGCCCAGGTTCCAGCTCAGGTCGGCGGTGAGGCCACGGATGCGGCGATCGTGCCAGCCCTGCACCGGCGTCATGTTGAACGGGCGGAAGCTGTTGGTCAGGCGCTCGTCGGTCGAGCCGGCACGCCACACCGGTGCGCCACTCGAGACGCCGGTATAGAAGTTGGTATCCGGCACGAAACGGTCGTTGTTGCCTTCGGTAATGCTGTGGTCGTAGCGCACTACCAGAGTGGCGTCGGTATTGATTTTCCACTTGGCGCTCAGGCGCGCATCGCGCTCGTCGCGGTCCATGCCGGGACGGTGCTGCGTGCCCTGGTTATTTTTCAGGAACGGATCCTGTTCGCGTCCGCTCACCGCGGCGCGCAGCGACAGCGCCTGGTTGACCGGCACGTTGATCATGCCGTCGATCTTGCGGTTGCTGTAGGTGCCGAACTCGACACCGGCCGCGCCTTCCAGGGTGTCGGTCGGGGCGTTGGTGATCACGTTGACCAGGCCGGCGGTGGTGTTGCGGCCGTACAGGGTGCCTTGCGGACCGCGCAGCACTTCGATGCGGTCGACGTCGAGGAAGTTGGCCGACTGGCCGTTCGGGCGCGAGATATACACGCCGTCGAGCATGAAGGCGGCCGACGGGTCGCCCTTGTCGGTGGTGTCGTTGTTGCTGATGCCGCGGATGGTCACGCGCAAGCCCGAGAAGGCCTGGTCGAAGTGGACGTTGGGCAAGCGCGGGCCGAGGGTGGCGGCGCTGTCGGCGCCGATGTCGCGCAATTGCTCGCCGGTGACGACGCTCATTGCGACTGGGGTGCGCGAGGCCAGCGAGACGGTGCGCTGTGCGGTGACGGTGACTTCAGGGACTTCGTTGCCGCTGTCGGCGGCCGCGGTAATTTGCTGGGCTTGCGCCAGGCTGCAGACGATACCCGAGATAGCCGCGACCAGCAGCTTTTGGGCTGGGCGGACGTGCGTTGCTTTCATTGTGAACCACTCCCTGTTTTTGACTGGTAGTTTCTCGTCATGAGAAACACATCCGCTTTATGTTCTTATTGGCAATCTAGGTTGCGCAGCGGGATGCAAAGCGCGTCAGTCTAGCAAAACATTACTAAGGGAAATAGTCCTAAAAAGCATTATTGAACAAAAAAGGACAATATTTGCAACGTGCTCTTGTCACAATGGTGTCATCTTGGTTGCCGCCACGCGTACTGCACGCGGCGGCGCCAGCCGATCGCCACGTCGCACTACGCTGGCAGCGCGATCCTGTCGTGCGCCAGGCGCGGGGCTTGCATCTGCTCCTGCCGGGTGTCGACCTTGAAGGTGTCGACCAGCGCCGCCAGCTGCGCCGCCTGTTCGCGCATCGATGTCGCGGCCGCAGCCGCCTCTTCGACCAGCGCCGCGTTTTGCTGGGTCACGCGGTCCATCTCGACGATCGCCGTGTTCACCTGCTCGATGCCGGCGCCTTGCTCCTGGCTGGCGGCGGCGATCTCGCCGATGATGGTGGTCACCTGGTCCACGCTGCTGACGATCTGGCGCATGGTGGCGCCGGCCTGGTCGACCTGGCGCGTACCGGCCGCCACCTGGTCGCTGGAGGCGTCGATCAGGGTCTTGATTTCCTTGGCGGCGGCGGCCGAGCGGTGCGCCAGCGTGCGCACTTCGCCGGCGACGACGGCAAAGCCGCGTCCCTGTTCACCGGCGCGCGCCGCTTCCACGGCCGCGTTCAGGGCCAGGATATTGGTCTGGAAGGCGATGCCGTCGATCACGCCGATGATGTCGGCGATGCGCTGCGACGACGCGTCGATCGCGCTCATGGTCTTGACCACGCCGTCGACGATGGCGCCGCCGTCGCTGGCGACCTGGGCCGCGTTGACCGCCAGCTGGGCGGCGCGCTGGGCATGCTCGCTGTTCTGGCGCACGGTCGAGGTCAGTTCTTCCATCGAAGCCGCGGTTTCTTCCAGCGAACCGGCCTGCTGCTCGGTGCGGGCGGACAGATCCTGGTTGCCGCTGGCGATTTCGCCCGAGGCCTGCGCGATGGCATTGGTGCCGCCGCGAACCTGGCCGACGATGCCCGCCAGGTTGCCGTTCATGCGTTTCAATGCATCCATCAGCTGGCCGACTTCGTCGCGCCGGTGATTCACGAAACGGCTGGTCAGGTCGCCGTCGGCGACCCGTTCGGCCACTTGCAGCGCCTGGTCCAGCGGACGGGTGATCGAGCGCGTGATGAACACGGCGCAGGCTGCGCCGAACAGCAGTGCGGCGGCGCCGAGTGCGAACAGGATGACACGGGTGCTCCGGTACGCATCGAGGATGGTGCCGGCCACCACATTTGTGGCGGCGATCTGCATCTCGGCGAATTTGGCCATCGTGCCCAGGTACGAGACCGTGCTTGGGGTCAAGCGGTTACGGTAGATGTCGTCGAGCCGGGCCTGGTCGCCGGCGCGCTTGGCCGCGAACAGGGCGTCGCGCGCAGCCATGTAGGCCACGCGTTCTTCTTTGACCACCTTGAACTGGGCGCGTACGGCTTCGTTCCTGAGCGACGCGTCGATTTCCTTTTGCAGGGCGTTGGAGCGCTCGGTGATGGCGCGCCGGCGCGCGGCGACGACGTCGATGATGCCGCCGTCGGCGGCGTGGTACACGGTGTCGTTGATCGCGCTGTTGACTTCGATGTTGCGGCGCCATTCGGCGACGCTGCGCTGGTTCTTGATGCTGGTGTTGACCAGGCGCGAGGTCAGGTCACCGGCCGACTGCATGCGGGTGAGGGCGGTGGCGCTCATGACGAGCAGCAGAAGCAGGACAATGGCGAAGCCCAGGCCGAGGCGGGCGCCGATTTTCAGGTTTTTCAAGCGAGTTTCTTCCAGGCTGCCGCTTGTCTCCACGGTCGCGATTGCGCTGGTGGCGGTCAAACGGTGAGGTCGATGAAATGGCAGGACACCACGCATGATGCGTATGGCGCCTGCAAGACCCGCCTAGTATAGGTCCGTTGAACCGGTATTTGTTACCTTGCGGCAAATCTGCAACATGGAAATTTCACGATGTTGCAATTCGATCTGCGTGTTGTTACCTGGTTTTTGGTCAAGCCGGCAATCCTGCGCGGAGAATGGCGACCTTCGGCGCTGCGCGTACGCTGCGGCGCTGCCGATTGCGCGTTCGGTTCAATGTTGATGGTGGCCAGGCGCGTGGTCAGGGCGCCGGCTTCGCCCGTGCGCGCCAGCGCAGTAGCGGTCGTGACCGGAAGAAGTATGAGAATAATGGCGCTTTGTTCACGTCGCGCCTGCGCGCAGTCCTACACCGTCTGTCGCCGTGCGCCTATTCATGCATGGCGCCGCGTTGGCTACGATGTGATCACGTTTTCAATTACGAGGAGATCCCCATGTCGATGCAAAGCGAAGGCAAGGACGCCAAAGGCCGCAACTACCACCAGATCACCGACGGCAGCACCAGCGCTGCCAGCATGGGCGCCGGTTCGACCGGCGAGGTCGGCACGATTCCCGGTCCGGATTCGGCGCAGGGTGGCAATGACGGGAATCTGCAGCAGAGCGAGCATAACGGCTTGGGCCGCACTGACGACCTGCTGGCCGGTGGTTCCGATGACGCGCAGTCGGATCAGGGGTTCCAGGGCGAAGCCGGGCAGCAGGGCAGCCAGTCGGTGGCGGGGACGGGCAGTGCGCAGTCGGGCAAGCCCTCGCAATAACCGAAGGGCCTGCATAATGGGTAGGGACCCGGCCGCCGATACGGACCAGGCCGGGCCTGTGCAATCCTTGCTCCCAATCTGGTGACGAGGCGCGAGGCAGACGCACTGGCTCTCGACAGGCGGCATGCCGGGCGCTCGTTCGAGGGACATTTTCGGTTAAGAACAGGCCGTATAAACCGGGGTCAAATTGGTCCTGTGAAACATCGTCGATGACTGACACTCTGCATTGTCTAATTACTTGCGGCAAGAATGTGTCAAAATAGTGCGATGACAACAGAGCTTTCCACCCGCTCCTACCGCGGCCAGTCGCAAGAACAGCGCCGCGCCGAGCGTCGCGCACGCCTGATCGCTGCGGCGATCGAAGTCTATGGCGAACGCGGCTACCACCATGCAACCGTCAAGGGCGTCTGCGAACAGGCCGGCCTGACCGAGCGCTATTTCTACGAATCCTTCGTCAACAGCGAAGCCCTGCTTATCGATTGTTATCACGTCGTGACCGCCACCGTGATCGGGGAAATCCTGCGCGCCGGCGAGACGGCCGGACGCGGCAAGGTAACCCGCTCGCGCGCCATGCTGCACGCCTATTTCGCGGCGCTGCAGCGCGAGTCGCGCAAGGCGCGCGTGTTTCTGGTCGAGATCCGGGGCGTCAGCCGCACCGTCGACAAGGCGTTCGACGCTTCGCTGCGCGCGATCGGCCATGAGGTGGCGCGCCTGGTGGCGCCGGCCGGGACGCCGGACGACGAATTGCTGCAGGCCGGCGTGGTCGGCGGCGTGATTCATATCGCACTGCGCTGGATCGAAAGCGGGTATGAGCCGCCGATCGAACAGGCGGTCGAATCGGCGTTGAAGCTGGGGACGGTGTTTGCGGCGGCGCCGCGCAAGCGGGGCAGGACTGATTCGGCTTCGGCGTAACGTTGCCGATTCGTTGCCGATTCGTTGCCGATTCGTTGGCGCCGTTACGCGTAGCGCTACCAGCTTGTCAGCGTCATCCCCGCCTGCGCGCGGATGACGGTTCATAGTCAGCCAGGTTGGATAACGTTCGAGTCAAATATGCAGCGCATGTCCCAGCGCCCGTAACGCCGCTTCCTGCACCGCTTCACCCAGCGTCGGATGCGCATGAATCGTGCGCGCCACGTCTTCCAGCAACGCGCCCAACTCGATCGACTGGGTGAACCCCGCCGCCAGTTCGGCCACGCCGACGCCCACCGCCTGCCAGCCCAGGATCAGGTGATTGTCCTTGCGCGCCACCACCCGCACGAAGCCGTCGGTGCCTTCGATCGTCATCGCGCGCCCGTTGGCGCTGAACGGGAAGCTGGCGCTGATGGCGTCGATGCCCGCGGCCGATGCCTCTGCCGGCGACAGGCCCGCCACCACGATCTCGGGATCGGTGTAGCACACCGCCGGAATCGCCGCCGGGGTGAAGCGGCGCCGCTTGCCGGCGATGATCTCGGCCACCATTTCGCCCTGCGCCATCGCGCGGTGCGCCAGCATCGGCTCGCCCGTCAGGTCGCCGATCGCCCACACGTTGCGCATCGAAGTGCGGCAGGTGTCGTCGATTTTCAAGGCGCGGCCTTCCATGTCGAGCATCAGGTTTTCCAGGCCCCAACCGACGGTGCGCGGCTTGCGGCCCACGGCCACCAGCACCTTGTCGGCGTCGAGGAAGGCTTCCACGCCGGACGCGTCGCGTACTTTCACGCGGCCGTCTTCCATGCCTGCTACCTGCGTGGCCAGGCGCAACTCGACGCCCAGGCGCGCCAGCGACGCCGCCACCGGTTTGACCAGGTCGGCGTCGTAAGCGGGCAGGATGCGTTCGGCCGCTTCCACCACCGTGACGTGTGATCCGAGTTTACGCAATGCCGTGCCCAGTTCCAGCCCGATGTAACCGGCGCCGATCACCACCAGCCGCTCCGGCACGCTGGTGAGCGACAGCGCTTCGGTCGACGAAATCACCGAGTCGCCGAACGGCATGAACGGCAGCTCCACGCTTTGCGAACCGCTGGCCAGCAGCAGGTGCTCGCAGCGGATACGCAGCGTGGCTTCAGCGGCGCCGTCCGGGGTCACCTCGACCGTCTTGCCATCGAGGATGGTGGCCCAGCCGTTCACGAGGCGCACGCCGTTTTTCTTCAGTAGCGCGCCGACGCCGCCGGTCAGCTTCCTGACGATGCCGTCTTTCCAGCCGATGGTGCGCGCCAGGTCGATGCGCGCATTGCCGGCCGTGATGCCCAGCGCCGACGTTTCGGCCGCGTAGCTGCGCACCTTGCAGTATTCGTCGGCGGCGTGGATCAGCGCCTTGGAGGGAATGCAGCCCACGTTCAGACAGGTCCCGCCTGGCTGCGCGCCTTCCACCAGCACCGTCGGGATGCCGAGTTGGCCGGCGCGGATGCCGGCCACGTATCCGCCGGGGCCGCCGCCGATGATCAGGAGAGTGGTGTTGATTTGCTCCATCGGCTTACTCCACGAACAAGGTTGCAGGGAACTCGAGGTAGCCGCGGATCGTCTGCACGAACTGCGCCGCCACCATGCCGTCGATCACGCGGTGGTCGAACGACGACGACAGATTCATCATCTTGCGCGCGACCATGGCGCCGTCGCGGATCACCGGACGGTCGACGATGCGGTTGGTGCCGATGATGGCAACTTCGGGACGGTTGATCACCGGCGTGGTGACGATGCCGCCCAGCGGACCGAGGCTTGTAATGGTAATCGTCGAACCGCTCAATTCCTCACGGGTGGCCTTGCCGCTGCGGGCGGCTTCGGCCAGGCGCAGGATCTCGGCTGCGCTCGACCATGGATCGCGCGCCTCGGCGTGGCGCACCACCGGCACCATCAGGCCCGACTCGGTCTGCGCGGCGATGCCGATGTGGGCCGCGTCATAGGTGGTGAGGATATTGCTGTCGTCGTCGTAGCGCGCATTCAGCGACGGGAAGGCGCGCAGCGACAACACCACGGCGCGCATCACCAGCGGCAGCAGCGTCAGCTTGCCGCGTTCATGGCCATAGCGCGCATTGAGCTGGGCGCGCAGCGCCTCGAGTTCGGTCACGTCGACTTCTTCGACATAGGTGAAATGCGGGATGTGGCGCTTGGCTTCCTGCATCTTTTCGGCGATCTTGCGGCGCAGGCCGATGATCGGGGTCGCGTGTTCGCCATGCTGCTCGGCGTAGCGCTCGTCGCGCCCCAGGGCGGCTGCGCCATGGCGGTGGCCGTCGACGTGGGCATCGAGGTCGGCGTGCGTGATGCGGCCGGCGGGGCCGGTGCCGGGTACGAACTGCAGCTCGACGCCCAGGTCCCAGGCGCGCTGGCGCACGGCCGGCGCGGCCAGCGGCTTTTCGCCGGAAGCGCGCATGGCGGGCGCGCCCTGCGATGATTTCTGAGGCGCCGGTTTCGCAACCGGGGCAGGTGCCGCCGCTTTGGCCGGCGCGGCTTGTTCGGCCACGGCTTCGAGCTGCGGCTCGGCCACTTCCTCGGCCGGTGCAGTCGCCGCGCCTGATTTGACTGGCTCCTGCCTGGCCTTGTCGCCCGAATAGTTGCCCGCGCCTTCGACTTCGAGGCGGATCAGTTCCGCACCGACCGCCAGCGACTGCCCGATGGCGCCGCCCAGGCTGGTGATCACGCCGTGCACCGGCGACGGGATCTCGACCGTCGCCTTGTCGGTCATGACGTCGGCCAGCACCTGGTCTTCCCTGACCGTGTCGCCGGGTTGCACATGCCACGCCACCACTTCGACTTCGGCAATGCCTTCGCCAAGATCCGGCATCTTGATTACATGAATACCCATTTTTTTATGTCCCCATCACGCGTTTCAAGGCCGCGCCGACACGCTCGGGCCCCGGGAAGTAAGCCCATTCCTGCGCATGCGGATACGGGGTGTCCCAGCCGGCGACGCGCTCGATCGGCGCCTCCAGCTGGTAGAAGCAGTGTTCCTGCACCAGCGCCGCCAGTTCGGCGCCGAAGCCGCTGGTCTGGGTCGCTTCGTGCACGATCACGCAGCGGCCGGTCTTCTTGACCGAGGCCACGATGGTGTCGAGGTCGAGCGGCCAGATGCTGCGCAGGTCGATCACCTCGGCGTCCACGCCCGACTCGCGCGCCGCCGCTTCGGACACCCATACCATGGTGCCGTAGGCGATCACGGTAACGTCGTTGCCGGGGCGGACGATGGCGGCTTTATCGAGCGGCACGGTGTAGTAGCCCGATGGCACGTCGCCCTTCGGATGGCCGCTCCATGACACCACCGGACGGTCGTGGTGGCCGTCGAACGGGCCGTTGTACAGGCGCTTCGGCTCCAGGAAGATCACCGGGTCGTCGTTCTCGATCGAGGCAATCAGCAAACCCTTGGCGTCGTAGGGATTCGACGGCATCACGGTGCGCAGGCCGCACACGTGGGTGAAGAACGCTTCCGGGCTCTGGCTGTGGGTCTGGCCGCCATAGATGCCGCCGCCGCAAGGCATGCGGATCACCATCGAGGCGGTGAACTCGCCGGCCGAGCGGTAGCGCAGGCGCGCCGCTTCCGACACGATCTGGTCGGTCGCCGGATAAAAATAATCGGCGAACTGGATCTCGACCACCGGGCGCAGGCCATACGCGGCCATGCCGACCGCGGTGCCGACGATGCCGCCTTCCGAGATTGGCGCGTCGAAGGCGCGGCTCTTGCCATATTTCGCTTGCAGGCCGTCGGTGACGCGGAACACGCCGCCAAAGTAGCCGACGTCCTGGCCGTATACCACGACGTTGTCGTCGCGTTCCATCATGACATCCATGGCCGAGCGCAGGGCCTGGATCATGGTCATCGGCGTGGTGGCCTGGGCCGGTGCCGGGTCTTTCGGGTGATCGTCGCGTGCCATACTCATACTCCCAACTGCTGGCGCTGCCGGCGCAGGTGCTCCGGCATGTCTTTATAAACGTCCTCGAACATGGTCGCGGCGCTCGGGGCGCGCTCGTCGCCCAGGATGCCGAAGCTCTCGGCCTCTTTTTGCGCGGCCAGCACTTCGGCTTCGAGTTCGGCCTGCACGGCGTCATGCTCGCTGTCCGACCACCAGCCCTGTTTGGTCAGGTACTGGCGCAGGCGGGCAATCGGGTCGCCCAGCGGGAAGCGCGAATAATCGTCGGCAGGGCGGTAGCGCGACGGATCGTCCGAGGTCGAGTGCGGGCCGGCGCGATAGGTGACCCATTCGATCAGGGTCGGGCCCAGGTTGGAGCGCGCGCGCTCTGCGGCCCAGCGCGACGCGGCCAGCACCGCGAGAAAATCGTTGCCGTCGACCCGCAGCGAAGCGATACCGCTGCCGATGCCGCGCGTGGCGAAGGTGACGCTCTCGCCGCCGGCAATCGCCTGGAAGCTCGAGATCGCCCACTGGTTATTGACCACGTTCATGATCACCGGCGCACGGTAGACGTGGGCGAAGGTGAGGGCGGTGGAAAAATCGCTTTCGGCGGTGGCGCCGTCGCCGATCCAGGCCGAGGCGATTTTGGTGTCGCCCTTGATCGCCGAGGCCATGGCCCAGCCCACCGCTTGCGGGTACTGGGTGGCCAGATTGCCCGAAATGGTGAAGAAGCCCGCTTCGCGCACCGAGTACATCACCGGCAGCTGGCGGCCCTTGAGCGGGTCTTTTTCGTTCGACAGCAGCTGGCAGATCATGTCGCTGAGGGGCACCTTGCGTGCCATGAGCAGGCTCTGCTGACGGTAGGTCGGGAAGTTCATGTCGCCATCTTGCAGCGCCAGCGCGTGCGCGGTGCCGATGGCTTCTTCGCCCAGCGAAATCATGTAGAACGACATTTTCTTCTGGCGCTGGGCAATCACCATGCGCGCGTCGAAAATACGCGTCTTCATCATGGTACGCAGGCCGAAGCGCAGCAGCTCGCGGTCGGGCGCTTCGGCCCACGGGCCGACGGCGTTTCCCTCGTCGTCGAGCACGCGGATGAGTTGCGATGCGATGTCGCTCGTGTCGAGCGGTGCGACATCGACGGGTGGCCGGCGGACGGCGCCGGCGGGGCTGATCTGGAGGTACGAAAAATCGGTCTTGCAGCCCGGACGGCCGGTAGGCTCCGGTACGTGCAGCGACAGAGGCTTACTCTGGCTCATACGCGTTCTATCCCTTGTGAGGTGGTGTGCGACTTGACGATAATAAACGGAGAATTGACGTATACGTAAACTTCGGCAAAGTATTTTCATATTGCTATGCACCATGCCGAGCCGGTCGGCGTACTGATGACCGACCGCAGTCACGGGCTAGCACGCGCCGGATAACGCCGCGACCGCGTTTGGCGCACAGCAGCAAAGGCAGGCACGGATAAATCGCCGTTTTCATGGTCGGCCAGTGCCGGGCGGGCGTCAGGCGCTCGATCAATCGTGCGGCGTTGTCATCCAGGCCAACCTATGCTGGCTCGTCTCTTACCAATCTGACCAAGGAGCCATCGTGATCACAGCCAAAGGCTACGCCACCAAGCATTCATTCACCGACCTCGAGCCGGTCCAGTTCGAGCGCCAGGAAGCGGGCGCGCACGACGTCGAGATCGAGGTCCTGTTCTGCGGCGTGTGCCACTCGGACATCCACCAGGCCAGGAATGAATGGTCGAACACGGTCTACCCGTGCGTGCCGGGACACGAGATCGTCGGCCGCATCACCAGGGTCGGCGCCCATGTCGGCAAGCATGCGGTGGGCGACCTGGTCGGGGTCGGTTGCATGATCGACAGCTGCCGCCAGTGCGCGCCGTGCAGGGAAGGCGAAGAAAATTATTGCGAGAGCCCGAACAGCTGGCTGGCAACCTATAACGGACCGATGGTGCCGGCCGAGCAGGCCGATGGCGAAAACATCTATGGCCGCGACAACACCTTCGGCGGCTACTCGGATGTGGTCACCGTCAACCAGGACTTCGTGTTGAAGATCCCGGCGGCGCTGAAACCCGAAGTGGCGGCGCCGATCCTGTGCGCGGGCGTCACGACCTATTCGCCGCTCAAGCATTGGAAGGTGAAGGCCGGCGACAAGGTCGGCGTGATCGGCTTCGGCGGCCTGGGGAATATGGCGGCCAAGCTGGCCAGGGCGATGGGCGCCGAAGTGACCGTCTTTACGCGCGACAAGGACAAGCTGGAGCACGCGGCGCGGCTGGGTGTGGCCGGCGTGCTGGAAGACGACAAGAAGGCGCTCGAACAACTAGAGATGACGTTCGACTTCATGCTCTCCACGGTGCCCGAAAAGCACGACATCAACCCCTTCATCGCACTGCTCAAGCGCGACGCCACCATCTGCGTGGTCGGCGCGCTCGACACCATGAAGGGCGTCGACAACCAGGAGCTGGCGTTCCACCGCAAGAACGTCGCAGGCTCGCTGATCGGCAGCCTGGCCGATACGCAGGAAGTGCTCGACTTCTGCGCCGAGCACGGCATCGGACCGGACATCGAAATCATCCCGATCCAGCGAATCAACGACGCCTACAAGCAAGTCATCAAGGGCGACGTGCGTTTTCGCTATGTGATCGACATGGCCAGCCTGAAGGAGGAGAAGGACTTCACGACGCTGTGACGCCGGCCCTTGTCCCCGCCATCAGCGAGCGTCGAGGGTCGACCAGAGCTGCTCGCGCAGCTCGCCCAGCGCCGCGTCGGTGTCGCGGTAGGGATACTCCTGCGCCGACGTCATGCGCCAGTAGACGCCGCCGCGCTGCAGCACCCGCACTTCGATCCGCGTGACATCGGCATCGTCGAGGAAGTTCTCGGCCGCCCATGAGGGGCTACCGAGGAAGGTCTCATAGCGGCCCTCGAGCTTGACCTGCGCAGCCATGTCCTCGATCACGGCGCGCACGAACACGGTCAACGGCGTCGGGCCGACCGCCTCGGACGACAGCATCACGGCGACACGGCCGCCGTCGCGCACGAACCGATGGCGCGGCTGGCCATCGTCGCTGAACACCATGTCGTGGCGCCAGCCCGGCGCAATGGTGACCAGGTTGCCGGTCTCGGGATTGGTCCACGAGATCGGGGCGCCGGGCGCGCGCGAGGCGCCGGCTGGCGTGGCCGGGTCGCGCGGCTTGTCGCCGAGCGTGCCGATGGCGACCAGCAGCGCAAGCGCGGCGAGCATGAAACCGAGGCGGCGGCGCCAGCCGATCGGCAGCGCCAATACCTGAAACCGCCCCTCGTCATATGTCGCGGGACGGCCTTCACCGACGCGCCAGCCCTGGCGCGCCATCAGGATCAGATTCAGCAGCGGAATCGCGAGGCCCATCCCGGCGCTCCACACGCCCAGGTTGCGGCGCAGGGCGGCGCGCCAGGACGGCGGCTGGCCGCCGACTGTCTGCACGCGCACGCCGAGCAGGTATTTGCCGGGCGTGCTCGCGAAACGCGCCAGCAGCGCCGCATCGAGCACGAAGCCGAGCAGCACCAGCAGCATCCCCAGCAGCAGACTGCCGGCCGGCGCCAGCACCCACGCCACGGCGCGCGGGCCAAGCATGGCCAGGACGACACCGACGATCAGGCCGAGCAGCACGATCTGCCACCACATGTCGAACAGGCGCGCCAGGAAGCGGCGCCATGCGCCTGCCGCCGGCAGCGCGGGCAGGGCCGCGCCGTCGTCGGCAGGCGCAGGCGTGATGGAATCGGCGTCGGCGTCGCTCATGGCAGCTTGTCTCAGCCGGCGACGGCTGGCGCGCCCGCGGCGCGGCGCTGGCGCAGCCAGTAGCCCAGGCCCAGCACCAGCAACCAGGCCGGGATCAGGTACACCGAAATGCGCAGCCCCGGCGTCATGAACATGATCACCAGGAGCGCGCCGACAAAGCCCAGGCACAGGTAGTTCGACAGCGGGAACCACGGGCTGCGGAAGGTCGGGCGCTCGCCCAGCGCTGTTTTGGCGCGGCGAAAGCGCAGGTGGCTCCACGAGATCATGGCCCAGTTGATCACCAGCGCCGCCACGGCCAGGCTCATCACGGTGCCGAGCGCTTCGCGCGGCAAAAAATAATTGATCAGAATCGCCGAGCCGGTGGCCACCGCCGACACGCCCAGCGCCGCCAGCGGCACGCCGCGCCGGTTGGCATACTGCAGCGCGCGCGGGGCGTTGCCCTGCTGGGCCAGGCCGAACAGCATGCGGCTGTTGGCGTACACGCAGCCGTTGTAGACCGACAGCGCGGCGGTGAGCACCACCAGGTTCAGGATGTTGGCCACCCAGCCGCTGTCGAGCGCCTGGAAGATCAGCACGAACGGGCTGCCGCCAGTGACGACTTTCTGCCATGGATACAGCGCCAGCAGCACGGCCAGGGCGCCGATGTAGAAGATCAGGATGCGGTACAGCGCGTTGTTGGTGGCGCGCGGGATGGTGCGCGCCGGGTCGTCGGCTTCGGCCGCGGTGATGCCGATCAGTTCAAGGCCGCCGAACGAGAACATGATGACCGTCATCGCCATCACCAGTCCGGCGACGCCGTTGGGGAAGAAGCCGCCGTGGCGCCACAGGTTCGATACGCCCGCTTCCGGGCCGGCGCCGCCGCCGATCAAGAGATACAGGCCGAACACGATCATGCCCACCACCGCCACCACCTTGATCACGGCGAACCAGAATTCCATCTCGCCGAAGGCTTTTACGTTCAGCAAACTGAGGCAGTTGACCAGCACGAAGAAGCCCAGCGCCGAGACCCAGGTCGGCAGTTCGGGGAACCAGTACTGCATGTAGATGCCGAGCGCGGTCAGCTCGGCCAGGCTGACCAGGATGTACATCACCCAGTAGTTCCAGCCCGAGACGAAGCCGGCCCACTGGCCGATGTACTTGTCGGCGAAGTGGCTGAACGAGCCGGCCACCGGCTGGTCGACGATCATCTCGCCCAGCTGGCGCATGATCAGGAAGGCGACCGCGCCGGCGATGGCGTAGCCCAGCAGTACCGACGGCCCGGCCATCTGGATGGTCGAGGCGATACCGAGGAACAGGCCGGTGCCGATCGCGCCGCCAAGCGCGATCAGCTGGATATGGCGGTTTTTCAGTCCGCGTTTGAGTTGATTGTGCGCGTCGTCCATCGTTCGCCAGGGTGGGTTGCCATAAAGATAGCGATTTTACTGCATCCGGGGGACCGCTGCGGCGCTGGCGCCAATCTTGCGCCACGCCTGCCGCGCTCGCGCTATGCTGAGGACGAATGCGGTTGTTGTTGCAACCGCGCGTTCAACCAATCGGAGAACCCCATGCGTAAAATTATCATGGCAGCACTGGCAGGCTTTTTGTGGAAGCAGTTTCAAACCAAAGTGATGAAGCGCCCGGTGGCAAGCCGCCAGCGCTTCGGTCGCTATTGATCGAGCGCGCCATACTGCCGCTCGAACACCTCGAGCGGCATCGGGCGCGCCAGCAGGTAACCCTGCAGCGCGTCACAGCCGCACGCGCGCAAGAAATTCTGCTGCGCGGCGGTTTCCACCCCTTCGGCCACGGTGCTCAGTCCCAGCTTGTGCGCCAGCGCCACGATGGCTTCCACGATCGGTCCGCCATGCGGATCCACGTCCACATCCTTCACAAAAGCACGGTCGATCTTGAGCGTCGACAGCGGTAGCCGTTTCAGGTACGCCAGCGACGAGTAGCCGGTGCCGAAATCGTCCAGTGCGAATTCCAGGCCCAGGCTGCGCAGGGCGCACATGCGTTCGGCGGTAACGGCCAGGTCGTCGGCGAACACGCTTTCGGTGATTTCGAGTTGCAAGCGCGCCGGGTCGGCGCCGCTCTCGGCCAGCAGCGCCGCCACCGATTCCAGCAAGCGCGGATCGCGCAATTGCTGCACGCTGACGTTCACCGCCAGCTTGATGCTTGCCAGCGCCGCATCGTGCGCCCAGCGCGCCAGCGCGGCGCAGCCCTGTTCGATCATCTGCAGGCCGAGCGTCACGATCAGTCCCGTGTCTTCCATCAGGCCGATGAACTCGCCCGGCATGCCGATGCTGCCATCGTCGCGCTGCCAGCGCACCAGGCCTTCGGCGCCCAGCAGGCGGCCGTCGCAGTCGAATTGCGGCTGCACGTTCAGGACAAACTGGCGCCGCTCCAGGCCAAGTCGCAGCGCGCTTTCCAGCGCGGCGCGCCGGTCGGCGTCGGACTGCATGGCCGGCTCGAAGAAGCGCGCCGTGTTGCGCCCGTCGGCCTTGGCGCGGTACATGGCCAGGTCGGCTTCCATCAACAGCGCTTCGATGCCGCTGCAGGCGCCGTCGAACAGCGTGACGCCGATGCTGGGCGTGCTGCGCGCGCTGTGGGCGCCAAGCTGGTACGGCCGCGCGAGAACGGCCAGCAGGCGTTCGGCCACGGTGTGCGCCGCGTCGATGGCGACACCACGCTCCGGCCCCAGGTTCTCGAGCACCACCACGAATTCGTCGCCGCCCAGGCGCGCCACGTGGGCGTCGCAGCCAAGATCGCTCGCGACCTCGGCGCACGGCTCGCCACGCGCCGCGTCGCGCAGGCGCTGCGCCACCTGGTGCAGCAGCACGTCGCCCACCGCGTGGCCCATGGTGTCGTTGAGCAGCTTGAAGTTGTCCAGGTCGATGAACAGCAGCGCGCCGAGTTCGCCCGAGTGGGCGCTGTGGGCCAGCGTTTCGGCCAGTTGCTCGGTCAGGTAGCGGCGGTTGGGCAGCTTGGTGAGCGGGTCGAAATAGGCCAGTTCGTGGATGCGCTGGTCGGCCAGTTTACGTTCGGTGAGGTCGGTGTTGGTGCCCGAGATGCGCAGCGCCTTGCCGCCGGCGTCGCGCAATACGTAGCCGCGCGACAGCACCGGCACCGCGTAGCCATTGCGGTGGCGCAGGCGGAATTCGACGCTGTAGCTCTGGCGCGGGCTGTCGATCAGCGCTTGCACGAAGCCGAGCACGCCCGACAAATCCTCGGGATGGGTCATGCGCCGCCACAGTTCGTTGTCGGGCGCGAGTTCGCCGGCGCGGTAGCCGAGCATCTCCCACCAGCGCTCGGAATAATAGATTTCGCCGTCCTGCAAGTCCCAATCCCAGGGCGCGTCGGACGAACCCTGCACGATCAGGCGCAAGCGCTCTTCGGATTTGCGCAGGGCCGTTTCGGCGTTCTTCAGCGCGCTGCAGTCGGTAAAGCACACCACCACCCGCGCCAGGCGGCCGTCGGCGCCAGATTCAGGGTAGGCGTTGGCCAGCATCCAGCGCGTCGCCTGGCCCGCCCGCGCTGCCGGCAGGCCGATCACCAGGTCGGTCAGCTGGTCGCCGCTGGCCAGCACCCGGTTGACCGGGAATTCGTCGCCCGGCATCGGGCTGCCGTCGCTGCGCAGCAGGCGCCAGCCGGCCTCGCCCGGGTCCAGCGCCAGCAGCTGCGGCTCGTCGACGCCGAGCAGGGTGCAGGCCAGCGCGTTGGCCGAAACGATGCGCCCGTCGGCGCCGTGTACGATCACGCCGGCCGGCAAATGCTGCAGCAAGTCGTCCAGGCGGCGCTGGAGTTCGGCCGGCCTGGCGTCGTCGATGGTGGTGGTGCGTTCTTGAAGCGTTGGCATGATGGTGCGGTCGTGCGGATGCCTCAGGCGCCGTGCGGCAGGCCGAGCTGGCGGTTGGCCGGCAGCGCGACGTCCATCAGCTTCGGGCGCGGCAGGTCGAGCGCCGCCATCAAGGCGATGAAGTCGTCGCGCGAGCGGCAGGCGAGGCGGGTATTGTGAGTGCGCTCCCAGCCGATCGTCGAGACCGACTGGCCGCGGTAATCGTGGCCGGGCCAGACGCGGGTGGCGTCGTCGAGGATGAACAGTTTGCGCGTAACGCTGTCGTACAGGTCGGCGGCGCTGCCGCTCTGGAAGTCGGTGCGCCCGCAGCCGTCGATCAGCAGCGTGTCGCCAGTGAACAAATTGCCGCGCCACAGGTAGCACATGCTGCCGGCCGTATGGCCCGGCGTGTGGATCACGGCGATGTGTTCATGGCCGCCGAAGGCTACCTGGTCGCCGTGCTCCAGCTGCAGCTCGGCGGGCCCGATACCGCAGCCGCTCGGTACGCCGGCCTTGGCGCCGGTATGCGCGCGCAGGCGGCCGGCCGAGGTCACGTGGTCGGCGTGGGCATGGGTTTCGAGTACGTGGGTGAGCGCCAGGCCGAGGCGCGCCAGGTGCGCCAGGTCGCGCTCGAAATGGCGGTCGACCGGGTCGATGATGACCGCGTCGCGATTGTCGGGCGCGGCCAGGATGTAGGTGTAGGTGGACGACTCGGCGTCGAACAGCTGGATCGGATTGACTTGCATGCAGTTCCTTCTCGGTGCGGCCGAAGTTGTACCACAAGCGTGTTTGTCAGGAAAGTCCGATCACACAGTTCACATTGTTTAAATGAAACATCTGTGGCGTTTGATGCACGCTGCCGACGCCTGCCGCTTATTCGTCTTCGGGTTGCGCCGGTGGCGGTGGCAGCTGCTCGACCAGGATGCGGTCGATCCGGTTGCCATCCATGTCGACCACCTCGAAGCGGTAGCCGCCCCACTCGAAATATTCCGAGGTCTTCGGGATGTAGCCGAGCTGGTACAGCACGAAGCCGGCCAGCGTGTGGTAGCCCCCGGTGTCTTCGTCGGGGAAGCGCAAGGTGGAGTTCATCAGGTCGCGGAAGCGCTCCAGGTCGACGCCGCCGTCGAGCAGCCAGCTGCCGTCCTGGCGCTGCACCGCGTCCGGATCGTGCTCTTCGCCGATCACGGTGACGTCGCCCACCAGCGCGCTCATCACGTCCGACAAGGTCACCATGCCCTGGATGTCGCCGTACTCGTCGACGATCATCGCCAGTTCCGAACTGTTTTTCTTGAACGATTCGAGCAGCACCATGGCGCTCACGGTTTCCGGCACGTACAGCAAGGGCTGGATCGCCGCTTCGATGTTCACCGCCTCGAGCGAGCCGTGCTTGACGGCCTGCGCCAGCAGGTCGCGCACCGAGATGAAGCCGATGATCTGGGCGCGGTCGCCCCGGTATACGGGGAAGCGGCTGTAGCTGTCGTCGGCGATGAGTTCGAGGATCTCCTTGCGTTCGGCGTCGAGGTCGATCAGGACCAGGTCGACACGCGGCGTCATCAGGGCTTTCAGGTGGCGGTCGTCCAGGCGCAACGCGCGCGAGACGATGTCGTATTCGGTCTTCTCGAACAGGCCCGTGTCGGCGCCTTCCTTGATCATGCCGGCGATGTCTTCCTCGGTCGGCGCTTCTTCCTTGGCGTGGTGGATGCCGAACAGGCGCACGATCGCTTCGGTGGTCAGGGACAAGGTCTTGACGAACGGCGACATCAGCTTCGACAGCAGGCTCAGTGGCGGCGCGATCAGGGTCGCCATCGCTTCCGGGTGGCGCATCGCGATGCGCTTGGGCACCAGTTCGCCCAGGATGATCGAGACGAAGGTGATCGACAGCACCACGATGAACAGCGCCGCCTGGTAGGCGTAGTTGGGCGCGATGCCGAACGCTTCCAGTTGCGGGCGCAGGCTCTGCACCAGCGAGGCTTCACCGAAAGCGCCGGTGAAGATGCCGATCAGCGTAATGCCGACCTGCACGGTGGAGAGGAAATGGCTGGGGTCGTCGGCCAGCTTGATGGCGGCCCTGGCGCCGCGGCTGCCTTCTTCGGCGCGCCGTTCGAGGCGCATGCGCTTGGCGGAGACGAGTGCGAGTTCGCTCATCGCAAACACCCCGTTCAGCAGGATCAGAACGAGGATGATCAATATGTCGGACATAGGGGGCGGCGGCCCTGTGCAGCGGTCTATCCGGGCCGTGGCCGGGTACGCCAGGATGGCGCACGGCGCATCATGGCATATCTGACAAAATTTCGTGACACGGATGGCGCGCCGGCGCGGCCCGCTGTTTCGTCACGGCTGTGGCCGGAAAAATTTGCGGATGCCGGCCCAGCACTGCTGGTAGTCGGCTTGTCGCTGGGGCGAGGCCAGCGCCTGGGCCGTGGGCACCAGCGGGTTCCGTGTTTCGAACATGAAGGCCATGGTGTCGCTCACCTTGTGCGGGCGGCCGGTGTCGGCGGCGCTGGCTTTGTCGAACGTGGCGGCATCCGGCCCGTGGCCGCTCATGCAGTTGTGCAGGCTGGCCCCGCCCGGATTGAAGCCGTCGGCCTTGGCGTCGTAGGCGCCGTGGACCAGGCCCATGAATTCGCTGGCGACGTTGCGGTGGAACCAGGGCGGGCGGAAGGTGTCCTCGCCGACCAGCCAGCGCGGCGGGAAGATCACGAAGTCGAGCGTGTCCACGCCGGGCGTGTCCGAGGGCGACTGCAGCACCAGGAAGATCGACGGATCGGGATGGTCGTAGCTGATCGAGCCGATGGCGTTGAAGTGGCGCAGGTCGTATTTATAGGGCGCGTAGTTGCCGTGCCAGGCGACCACATCCAACGGCGAGTGGCCAATCGGGGCGCGCCACAGCGTGCCGCCGAACTTGCAGACCAGCTCGAAGTCGCCTTCGACGTCCTCATAGCGCGCGACCGGCGTCAGGAAGTCGCGCGGATTGGCCAGGCCGTTCGAGCCGAGCGGGCCCAGGTCGGGCAGCTGCAACAGGGCGCCGAAGTTCTCGCACAGGTAGCCGCGCGCGGCGCCGTCCGGCAGCAAGACCTGGAAGCGGATGCCGCGCGGGATCACGGCGACTTCCTGCGGTTCGACTTCCAGCAGGCCCAGTTCGGTGGCCAGCTGCAGGCGGCCCTGCTGCGGCACGATCAGGAGTTCGGAGTCGGCATTGTAGAAGTAGCGCCCACTCATCGATCGGTTGGCCGCGTACAGGTGAATCGCGCAGCCGGTCATCGCCTCGCTCGAGCCGTTGCCGGCCATGGTGACCCAGCTGTCGATGAAGTCGGTCGGCGCATCCGGCATCGGCAGCGGGCTCCAGCGCAGCTGGTTCGGCGGCGCCGGGGTGTCGAAGCGGCCGACGATGCGGCCGCTGTCGGCTGGCGAAAACGTACCGTGCACGGCGGCCGGGCGGATCCGGTACAGCCACGAGCGCCGGTTGTGGCTGCGCGGCGCGGTGAACGCGGTGCCGGAAATCTGCTCGGCATACAGGCCGTACGCCACCTGCTGCGGCGAATTGCGGTGCTGCGGCAGGGCGCCGGGCAGGGCTTCGGTGGCGAACTCGTTGCCGAAGCCGCTCTGGTAGCCATGCTGCTGGCCGGGCTGACTCATCGGGTATCTCCTGTCTTGACGATGCAATTGGCGTTTGGCGCCACTCTAGAATATCCATGCCGGTTTTACGAGATGAATAGATGAATGTACACTATTCGTTTCATCAATACTGCTGTTCGGTGAGCGGCACGGGCGCGGACAATGCTGCTCGCGCAGCCAGCCGGCCGGCGCCGCCAAGAGAGCCGCATGATCGAACCGCACGCCATCGACCTGAACCTGCTGTCCGTGTTCCAGGAAGTCTACCGGGAGCGCCAGATCTCGGCCGCCGCCCGGCGTTTGGGCTTGAGCCAGTCGGCGGTGAGCAATGCGCTGGCGCGCCTGCGGCGCAGCTTCGGCGACGAACTGTTCGTACGCACCGCCAGCGGCATGCAGCCGACCCCGCTGGCGGCGCAGATGGCCGAGCCGATCGGGGTCGCCATGGCGCAGGTGGCGCTGGCGCTGAACCAGCGCAGCCGGTTCGATCCCGCCACCAGCAACCGCCGCTTCACGTTGGCGATGACCGACGTCGGCGAGGTGTATTTCATGCCGACCCTGATCGAGCGCTGCCGCCAGCTGGCGCCGCAGGTGCAGATCAGCTCGCTGCGCGTGGCCAGCGCTGAACTCAAGCAAGAGATGGAAGGCGGCCGGGTCGACCTGGCGGTGGGGCCGTTCGAGGACGTGTCCGACGCGCTGTACCAGCGCCAGCTGTTTCGCCAGCCGTTCGTGACGATGTTCCGCAAGGGGCACGTGCTGGCGCGCGGCGCCTTGAGCATCGAGCGTTTCCTGGCCGCCGAGCACCTGCTGGTGGACGCCGCCGACAGCCCCTACGACCGGGTCAATGCGGTGCTGGCGCGCGCCGGCGTCAGGAACGACAACCGCTACCGGGTGCCGCATTTCACCGCCGTGCCGTATATCGTCGGCAGCAGCGAGCTGGTGGTGACGGTGCCGCAAAAGCTGGCCGAGCGCGCCGCGGCGCCGTTCGGCCTGGAGTGGAAGACGCCGCCGCTCGACCTGCCGCCGCTGCAAACCAATATTTTCTGGCATCGCCGCTACAACCAGGACCCGGGCAACGCCTGGCTGCGCGGCCTGCTGGCCGACGTGTTCGCCGAATAGGCGCGGCACGGACCACATACCGACAACATAGAGGACGACAAAAAATGGCAGACCTGTTTGACAACCCCATGGGCCTGATGGGCTTTGAGTTCGTCGAGTTCGCTTCGCCCACGCCGGGCGTGCTGGAAGACGTGTTCCAGAAGCTGGGCTTCACCAAAGTCGCCGTGCACCGCTCGAAAGACGTGTCGCTGTTCCGCCAGGGCGGCATCAATTTCATCGTCAATAACGAGCCGAAGAGCTACGCCGCCTATTTCGCGGCCGAACACGGCCCGTCGGCCTGCGGCATGGCGTTTCGCGTGCGCGACGCGCACCAGGCCTATGCCCGCGCGCTGGAGCTTGGCGCGCAGGCGGTCGAGATCCCGACCGGCCCGATGGAGCTGCGCCTGCCGGCCATCAAGGGCATCGGCGGCGCGCCGCTGTACCTGATCGACCGCTTCGATGAAGGCGACACGGTCGGCAAGTCGATCTATGACATCGACTTCGAATTTTTGCCCGGCGTCGAACGCAACCCACCGGGCCACGGCCTGTCGACCATCGACCACCTGACCCACAATGTGTACCGCGGCCGCATGTCGTACTGGGCCGGCTTTTACGAGAAGCTGTTCAACTTCCGCGAGATCCGCTACTTCGACATCAGCGGCGAATACACGGGCCTGACCTCGAAGGCGATGACGGCGCCGGACGGCATGATCCGCATTCCACTCAATGAAGAAGGCAAGGCCGGCGGTGGCCAGATCGAAGAATTCCTGATGCAGTTCAACGGCGAAGGCATCCAGCACATCGCGCTGCTGACCGACGACCTGATTGCGACAGTCGACCGCCTGCGCGCCGCCGGTGTGCCGTTGATGAGCGCGCCGCCGGAAACCTATTACGAGATGCTCGACGAGCGCATCCCCGGCCACGGCCAGGATGCGGCCGCGCTCAAGGCGCGCGGCCTGCTGCTCGACGGCTCGGTCAAGGACGGCAGCGCGCGCCTGCTGGTGCAGATCTTTGGCGAAGCCCAGCTCGGCCCGGTGTTCTTCGAGTTCATCCAGCGCAAGGGCGACGATGGCTTTGGCGAGGGCAACTTCAAGGCGCTGTTCCAGTCGATCGAGCGCGACCAGTTAAAGCGTGGCGCGATCCCGGGTGCGGCCGCCGGCGCTGCGACCACGACGGCCGAGGCCTGAATCCGGGATCGGCGTAGACGGATTTGCTATCCTGAGCGCTTTGCGGTGGCCCTGTCGGCCGCCGCGGTGCATTTGGGGAGAGGTCATGCTGGCGGCGTTCGCGGTTCTGTTGTTGTTTCAATGCCTGGGCGAGGCCGTGGTCTTCGTGCTGCACCTGCCGCTGCCGGGGCCGGTGGCGGGGATGCTGCTGTTGATGGTGGCGCTGGTCGTGCTGCCGAAGCTGCAGGCGATCGTCGAGTCGGCGGCGAATACCTTGCTGTCGCATTTGTCGCTGCTGTTCGTGCCGGCCGGGGTCGGCATTGTGGTGGCGGCCGCCAGCGGCAGCGGGCATTGGCTGTCGATCGTGGCCTCGGTCGCGGTCAGCACGGTCCTGGCGCTGGCGGTGACCGGGCTGATTCTGCGCGGCATCGGCGACGAGGCAGAGCGCGGCATAACGAAGAAGGACAGCGATGCTTGACCTGTCCGAATTCGGTCCGTTCTGGGTGTATCTGTCGGCATCACCGCTGCTGGGGCTGACCATGACGCTGTGCGCCTACCTGGCGGCGCAGTGGATATTTGTGCGCTGCAAGGGTTCGCCCCTGGCCAATCCGGTGGCGATCTCGATCGCGCTGATCGGCGCCGTGCTGTGGCTGTCCGGGATGTCGTATGAACGCTATTTCGCCGGCGCCCAGTTCGTCCACTTCCTGCTGGGGCCGGCCACGGTGGCGCTGGCGGTGCCGCTGGTGCGCCAGTTGCCGCGCCTGCGCCGTTCGTGGTTGCCCTTGCTGCTGGCGCTGGGAGCGGGCTGTGTCACGGCGATCGTGTCGGCCGTCGCCATCGCGGTATGGCTGGGCGCCACGCCCGTGCTGGCGTTCACGCTGGCGCCGAAATCGGCCACCTCGCCGATCGCGATGGCGGTGTCCGAGCAGCTGGGTGGCATTCCGGCCCTGACTGCGGCGCTGGTGATCGGCACCGGGATTTTCGGCGCGATCGTGTCGCGCTACGTGTTCGAGCTGCTGCGCATTCGCTCCGACGTCGCGCGCGGCTTTGCGCTCGGTCTGGCGTCGCACGGGGTCGGCACGGCGCGCGCGTTCCAGCTCAGCGCCGAAATGGGCGCCTTTGCCGGCATGGCGATGGGGCTCAACGGGGCACTGACGGCGCTGTTAGCGCCGTGGCTGGCTTCACTGGTGCTGCGCTGGCTGGGCTAGATGCTTGAAAATTTGTGTGCTGCGACATGGTTCTTCACCACCCGGCAGGCTGACGTCCTCTACCCGCAAGGAGGCGACTGTGACCACGTACCACACCACCAGCCTGGCCCTGCATGGCGGCGCAACCTACGGCGCCTTCGGCGACAGATGCTGCGTGACGAGACCGTCAAAGCGGCAGATCGCTGGCTGAAGGAGCAGGGCGCGAATATCGGGGGCAAGTAGGCGCTGGATATTCGGCCGGCGTTTCTTGCCGACCTGCGCTGATCGATGGGCGCCGCTCCCGCTGTCGCGGAAGCGACGGGTTTGCATACCGGCCTTATACCGACGCCGGCTTCGACTTCCAGGTGCCTTTCTTTGGCGCCAGGGCAAATGCCGCCAGCAGCGCGCCGACGCCGCCGACCACCATCGCCGCGGTGCTGCCCGAGAATCCGACCACATGTTCCTTGGCCACTTTGCCGGCCTTCGGCCCCAGCACCTGGATGCGGCGGCGCGTCATGTCGGCGCCCATCTCGGACAGGACCTTCTTGCCCAGAATCGCTTCAGCCTGCGGCAGCAGCTTGGTTTCTTCATCGGCCACATGGTGCATCACGTCGCGCATCAGTTCCATCACCAGCTCGTCATGGCGCGGATCGGCGCCGCTGGTGCGGCGCAGCTCGGCGATCAGGCGGCGCATTTCATCGTGCTCCGGTTCGGCCTCGTGGACGAACGGCTCCTTGGCATCGCGCTGGCGCATCACCGGATAGAAGATTTCTTCTTCCAGCGTGGCGTGGATTTCGAGCGCGTCGCAGATGGTCTCGGCCAGCGCCTTCTTGACGCTCGGGCGCTTGTCCTTGGAATACTGGTGGAAGGTGACCATCACATGCGAGTGATCGAAGCGGATCATGTCGGTAATGGTCGGGCTGAGTTGCTTGAGATTAAACATGGTAGTACCCCCGTTCGTGGTTGTTTGACTAACATGGTAATGCGCCTTAACTCGGCTTTACTGTAGGACCGCGAGCCGGATGACTGTCAGTGCAATTCGTCAGGGGGCGCACGCCTGCACCGGCACCCTCCCGCAATAAAAATTGCGATTTTGAATTGTTATCTTGGCATAACAGATTGTCACATTAGTCCTACAAAGACACGGGCATCGTCCTGATAACTCGGCCGTGTTCGACCTGCCAAGATGACTACATCGAGCTGCCGTTCCCGGCGGGAGCTTCCTTGCAGGTCGGGTATGCCAATCGGCTGCCACCTGAATGACCAACTCAATCGGAGAACACATTCATGTTTGCACACAACAAGCGGTTGCAATACACAGTCCGTGTCGCCGGGCCCAATCCTGGACTCGCGAACCTGATGCTGGAACAGTTCGGCGGTCCACAAGGCGAGCTTGCCGCCGCCATGCGTTACTTCACCCAGGCCGTATCGGAAGACGATGCAGGCCGTAAAGACATGCTGTTCGATATTGCGACTGAAGAGCTGAGCCACCTGGAGGTCATCGGCCACATCATCGCCATGCTGAACAAGGGCGCCAAGGGCCGCCTGGCCGAACAGGTCGACAGCGAAGCCGAACTGTACAAGTCGCTGACCGGCGCCGGTAACGACAGCCACATCACGCAAGTGCTGTACGGCGGTGGTACGCCGCTGATCAATTCGGCCGGCGTGCCATGGACTGCGGCGTATATCGACTCGATCACCGAGCCGACCGCCGACCTGCGTTCGAACATCGCCGCCGAGGCACGCGCCAAGATCGTCTATGAGCGCCTGATCGGCCTGACCGACGACCCGGGCGTGAAGGAAGCGCTGGGCTTCCTGATGACGCGCGAAGTGGCGCACCAGAAGTCGTTCGAGAAAGCGCTGTACTCGATGGAGCCGAACTTCCCGCCAGGCAAAATGCCAGTCGATCCACGCTTCGCCAGTATCTACTACAACATGTCGCAAGGCGAAGGCGAAATGCGCGGCCCATGGAACCAGGGCGCCGACTGGGACTTCGTCAGCGACCGTGAAAAGCAGATGGCGGTCGACGGCGGCTCCGGTCAGGCCGAAGTGGCGCTGCCGGACAGCGACATCGACGTGCTCAAGCAAATGGCTGCGCGCTCGCTGTCGAATCCTGCCGCAACGCCGCGCACCGGTGCTGAATTGGGCATGTTGCAGTCGGCAACTGGTGGTACGATCGGTGCTACCGGCGGTAATCCGATCAACGAAGCCACGGTCGCTTCCAAGGGCGGTCCGCTCGACGATACCGGCCTCGGTAACCCGATGGGCAGCGGCAAGCCATTCAAGTAATGGTCCTTTGAAGCACGAGTGATTTAGCGCGTGGCCCCGGGCCACGCTTGCCGCGCCATGGCGCCGCCCAACGGGGCGGACCGGCGCGGCGTTCGCACAGGGATTTGCATGAATTTTCGTACCGAAAAAGCTGAACCAACCCAGATTGGATCGCGCCCCGCGCCGAAATGGCTGACGCCGCGCCGCGCCATCGGCTTCGGTATTTGCGCCGTCGGTTTCCTGGTCCTGCTCGGCAGCATGGTCGAGCAACTCATGAATGCCAATCCAAAGATGCTGGCGGCCCTGATGGGCGGCGGCACCGCCGCGGCGGCGACCGCACTGGGCACCTTGCCGGTCTTGTTTGCACAGAATTTCACGAAGCGCACCTACGATTGCTTCCTCGGCTTCGGCGCCGGGGTGATGCTGGGCGCCACCGCGTTTTCCCTGGTGATTCCGGCGCTGGCTGCGGCCAAGGCGGCCGGATCGGGCAACTGGGAATCGAGCCTGATGGTCGGCGCCGGGATCATGGCCGGCGCCGGCGCCATTTTGCTGCTCGGGCGCGCGGTGCGCACCGAGGGCTTGCTGACGTCCGAAGAAGAAAACAAATCGCTGCGCCGCGCCTGGCTGTTCGTGTGGGCGGTGGCGCTGCACAACCTGCCCGAAGGCCTGGCCATCGGCGTGGCGTTTGCCGGCATCGATGCCGAGAAGGCGGCGTCTCTGGCCACCGGCGTGTCGATCCAGGACGTGCCCGAAGGCCTGGTGGTGGCGCTGGCCCTGCACACGGTCGGCTACAGCCGCCTGACCTCGGTCGGCATGGGCGTCATGTCGGGCCTGATCGAACCGATCGCCGCCGTATTCGGCGTGGCGCTGATCGGGATCTCGGCCGGTCTGTTGCCGTTTGCCCTGGCCGCCGCCGCCGGCGCCATGCTGCTGGTGATCGTGCACGACGTCATCCCCGAGTCTCAGCGAGCGGGCAATGGCACCCAGGCCAGCATTGCGCTGGTGGCAGGGTTTATCCTGATGACGGTGCTGGATACGGCGTTGGCCTGAGGCGGGCAGACGCCCGGCTGGACGACAAGCGGCGCCTTCGGGCGCCGTTTTTCGTGAGTGGCGCGGTGTGGGCGAAGGATTCATGCGCGCGCGCAGGTACTGCTCGATATCGGCCACGGTATCCAGGGCCTTGCGATTGGCGGGCGGCTGCAGAGTGGCGCCGTGCTGCGAGCGGCGATCGGCATTTTCAACACCAGACGGTGACAGCGCCAAAAAAAATGGCCCCGCAGGGCCATTTGTGGGCGAAGCGTCGGGTCAGACCTTGGCTTCCACACCCGGCGTCGCCGAGCGCGCCAGGAAGGCCTGGGTCACTTCCGGCAGGTGTTCCAGCAGCCAGGCGGCCATGGCTTTTTCCTGCACCAGGATCTGTTCGCAGGCAGCGGCGGTGGCGCTGTCGCCCGCGGCCTTGGCGGCAGCGATCAGCGCGGTGTAGCTGGCGATTTCCAGATTCTCGAACACGTAGCCTGCCATCGCGCCCTTGACCACTTCGTCGCTGGCGGTCATGCCGCCCAGGCCCTGGCCGAAGGCGGCCAGCTTGCCGCCCAGGTCCTTGAAGACCGAGTTCTTGATGCCGCGGCGGGTCAGGATTTCGTCCAGCAGCGCTTGCTGGCCGCGGGTTTCTTCGATGTGCTGCACGATGCGCGCGCGCAGGCTCGGATAGTGTTCCAGGCGCTCGGCCTGGGCTTTGAGCATGGCTTCGGCTTGCTCTTCCATCGCGTGCGCGTCGCGCAGCCAGTCGTTCAGATTATCGTTTGCAGAAGTCGACATGGTTCCTCCGTAAAGTGCGTTGGTGATGGGCGCAGCGAGCATGGCTTGCAAGGGCATGGCCCGTCGCGTGCGCTTCCTGACCTTACTGTCGCAAACTTCGGGTTCGACGTTTGTTAAGTGATGCACATTTAAGAGTAATAACTTCACGACACTGAAATGCAGGGTCATCGGGCAAAAAAAAGCGCTGTCAGCGTTAATTATTGGGGCTTCCAGGTAGTCGATCCATTTTTCGCGCAAACGCAGGCACGCCAGCGGTGTGCCACTGAGGTCATTAAAAGTGCGGCCACATGCGCGGCAACGGTAACGCTGCAGCTTGTTGGCGCGGCCGTGCCGGTGCCAGTGCGCGCCATGACAGGGTGGCCAACGGCGATCGGCGGACCTGGCCTGCTCGATGAGCGCAATGATTTGTGCCAGCCCTGCGGCTGGGCGTAGCGCGTGCAGTACCAGCAGGCGCTGCGGCCCGTTCAGCGCTGGCAGGCGCGCGAACCAGCGTTTGAAGCCGGGGGCTTTCATGATCGCTCCGTAACGATGCGAATACGGATTCGACAGCGAGGCGGCTCGGCAGTTCAGTACTCAACCATGGCTAACGATGACAGCGCCAAAAAAAATGGCCCCGAAGGGCCATTTCCATACTGGCGAGTGAACTGCTTACTCGCGAATCTCCAGCTTGCGATTCAGGCTCAGCGCCGCCAGCGTCGCCAGCGCACCCGAAAGCAGGTACAGGCTGACATAACCCAGGCCGAAGTGTGCCGACAGGCCCAGTGCGACCAGCGGTGCGAACGCCGCGCCGACCAGCCATGCCAGATCCGAGGTCAGCGCCGCGCCGGTGTAGCGCAGGTGCTTCTGGAAGTTTGAGGTGGTGGCGCCTGCCGCCTGGGCGTACGAGAAGCCGAGCAGGGCGAAGCCGATCAGGATGAAGGTGTTCTGGCCACCGGTGCCGCCATCCATCAGGAACGGAATCGCGGCCGAGAACAGGGCGATCAGCGCGGCGCCGATGCCGAGCGTGGTGCGACGGCCGAGTTTGTCGGCGACGATGCCCGAGACCAGCATGGCGACCATGGCCACGCCGGCGCCCCACATCTGGAGCTGCAGGAATTCGTCGACTGGACGGGTGTCGTACAGCTGGATCCACGACAGCGGGAACACGGTCACCAGATGGAACAGCGCGTAGCTGGCCAGGGCGGCCATGGCGCCGATCACGACGTTGTTGCCCTGCTTGCTGACCAGCTCGCCGACCGGGGCCGGGTCGAGGTGGTTGCTGTCGAGCAGGCGGGTGTATTCAGGCGTGCTGGCCAGGCGCAGGCGGGCAAAGGTCCCGACCACGTTGATGGCGAAGGCGACGAAGAACGGGAAGCGCCAGCCCCAGGTCAGGAAGTCTTCCTGGTTCAGGTTGGTGTGCAGGTAGGCGAACACGCCGGCTGCGATGACGAAGCCGACCGGCGCGCTCAATTGCCCCAGCATGGCGTACCATCCGCGCTTGTTCTCGGGTGCGGACAGGGCCAGCAGCGACGGCAGGCCGTCCCACGAACCGCCCTGGGCCAGACCCTGGGCGATGCGCAGGGCGGCCAGCATGATGACGGCGTTCATGCCGATCTCGTTGTAGCTCGGCAGCATGGCGATGACGACGGTGGCGGTACCCATCATCAACAGCGAGATGCCCAGTTTCATGTCGCGGCTCCAGCGTTTCTGGATCGCCATGAACAGCACGGTGCCGATCGGACGGGCGATGAAGGCGAGGGCGAAGATGGCAAACGAATACAGCGTGGCGTCGAGGCGGTCGGCCCACGGGAAGAAGATCGACGGGAACACGATCGCGGAAGCGATGGCGTAGGTGAAGAACTCGAAGTATTCGGCCGAACGGCCAATCACCACACCGACAGCGATGTCGCCCGGGGAGACGTGGGCGTCGCGTGCATTGATGTTGCGGGCGCCACTGTCGGGAGCTGTGATGGGTGCGGCCCCTGCGCCGCCGTGCGTGGTCGTGCTTTGCATATTGTGTTCTCCAGAAGTAAAATCCGCGGTCGGCCCTGTTGTTAAAATTGCATTAGAGCAAGGGGTGGGACAAACTGTCCAATGGTGTTCGCCGACCGTTCACATTACAGTAGCATGTTCTCATTCCATGTAACGTTAGATACCTAGCATGATTCCTAAAATTGTCCGCCGCGGACTTCCATTACTTCTGATTGCAGCGCTGTCCGGCTGTAATACGGTCGTGATGAATCCCACCGGTGATATCGCGAAGCAGCAAGCCGATCTGATTTCCATATCCGTCTGGCTGATGCTGTTAATCATCATTCCCGTGATGATCCTTACTGTCCTGTTCGCCTGGCGCTATCGAAGTGGCGCAAATGCGAAGTACGAACCCGATTGGGACCACTCGACCAAGCTCGAGCTCATCATCTGGGGCGCGCCGCTCCTGATCATCATCGTTCTCGGTGTGATCACCTGGGTCAGCACCCACAAGCTCGACCCGTACCGTCCGCTCGACCGGATCGACGCCAACCGTCCGATCGCCGCGTCGGTCAAGCCGCTTGAAGTGCAAGTGGTGGCGCTGGACTGGAAGTGGCTGTTCATCTATCCGGAGCAGGGTATCGCCTCGGTGAATCACCTGGTGACCCCGATCGATGTGCCGGTGCGCTTCAAGATCACCTCGTCGACCGTGATGAACACGTTCTACATTCCTACCCTGGCCGGCATGATCTACGCGATGCCTGGCATGGAGACGGAACTGAACGCGGTGCTGAACAAGACCGGTAATTACCAGGGCTTGTCGGCCAACTTCAGCGGCGACGGTTTCTCGCACATGAAGTTCGCCTACAAGGGCGTGACTGCCGGCGAGTTCGACAGCTGGGTGGCCGAGATGAAGAACAATCCGGGCACGCTCGACCGCGCGGATTACCTGGTGCTGGAAAAGCCGAGCGCCAAGGAGCCGGTGCGTCACTACGGCCAGGTCGAACCTGCGCTGTTCAACCGCATCCTGAACCGCTGCGTGTCGGAAGGCACCATGTGCATGAACCAGCAAATGCACGATGACCACAAGCGCAACCAGATGGCTGCAGCGATCCGCCAACTGCCGAAGGACGCCAACAAGTCCTTGCTGGCCGAAGCGATCGAAATGTGCGTCGCCCCTTTTAATACTGTGAAGAAGTAACCATGCAAGACTCTTTCGACTTGACGAAGCTTATCTTCGGTCGGCTGGGCTGGGACGCGATTCCCTTCCACGAGCCGATTCTGCTTGCTACCTTCGCGGGTGTGATTGTCGGCGGTCTGGCCCTGGTGGGCCTGATTTCCTACTTCCGCCTGTGGGGCACCTTGTGGCGCGACTGGATCACCAGTATCGACCACAAGAAAATCGGCATCATGTACATGATCCTCGGCTTGATCATGTTCCTGCGCGGCTTCGCCGATGCACTCATGATGCGTGCGCAACAAGCGCTCGCCTTCGGCGACAACGCCGGCTTCCTGCCGCCGCACCACTACGACCAGGTCTTCACCGCCCACGGCGTGATCATGATCTTCTTCGTGGCAATGCCGTTCGTGACCGGCCTGATGAACTACGTGGTGCCGCTCCAGATCGGTGCGCGCGACGTGGCCTTCCCGTTCCTGAACAACTTCTCGTTCTGGATGACCACCATGGGCGCCGTGCTCGTGATGGCGTCGCTGTTCGTGGGTGAATTCGCACGTACCGGCTGGCTGGCGTACCCGCCGCTGTCGGGCATCATGGCCAGTCCCGGTGTCGGCGTCGACTATTACATATGGTCGCTGCAGATTGCCGGTGTCGGTACCTTGCTCTCGGGCGTGAACCTGATCGTTACCATCGTCAAGATGCGCGCGCCGGGCATGGGCATGATGAAGATGCCAGTCTTCGTCTGGACCTCGCTGTGCACCAACATCCTGATCGTGGTCACCTTCCCGATCCTGACCGCCGTGCTGGCCATGCTGGGCATGGACCGCCTGTTCGACACCGCCTTCTTCACCAACGATCGTGGCGGCAATGCCATGATGTACGTGAACCTGATCTGGATCTGGGGTCACCCCGAGGTCTACATCCTGATCCTGCCGGCCTTCGGTATCTTCTCCGAAGTGGTCTCGACCTTCAGCGGCAAGCGCCTGTTCGGCTATACCTCGATGGTGTATGCGACCTGCGTCATCATGGTGCTGTCGTACCTGGTGTGGCTGCACCACTTCTTCACCATGGGTTCGGGCGCCAGCGTCAATGCGTTCTTCGGCATTACCACGATGATCATCTCGATCCCGACCGGAGCGAAGATCTTCAACTGGCTGTTCACCATGTACCGCGGCAAGATTCGCTTCGAGCTGCCGATGATGTGGACCGTGTCGTTCATGCTGACCTTCACGGTCGGCGGCATGACCGGCGTGATGCTGGCCATTCCTGCGGCCGACTTCGTGCTGCACAACTCGCTGTTCCTGATCGCGCACTTCCACAACGTCATCATCGGCGGCGTGGTGTTCGGCATCTTTGCCGGCCTGAATTACTGGTTCCCGAAAGCGTTCGGCTACAAGCTCGACACCTTCTGGGGCAAGATCTCGTTCTGGCTGTGGTCGATCGGTTTCTGGGTTGCGTTCACGCCACCGTATATCCTGGGCTTCATGGGCTACACCCGTCGTACCAGCCACTTCGATGATACGTCGGTGCAATGGCTGTTCCAGATCTCGTTCCTGGGCACCCTGATGATTGCCGGTGGTATCGGCGCGCTGTTGATGCAGTTCTACGTCAGCTTCCGCGACCGCAACACCGCACGTCTGCGCGATTTCACGGGCGACCCGTGGAATGGCCGTACCCTGGAATGGTCGACCTCGTCGCCACCGCCGGACTACAACTTCGCGTTCACCCCGGTCGTGCACGACAACGACACCTTCGCCGACATGAAGAAGAACGGCTACCAGCGTCCACTGCGTGATTTCGTGGCGATCCACATGCCGAAGAACACCTGGGCCGGTTTCGTGGTCTCGGCGCTGGCTTGCGGCGTCGGCTTCGGCATCATCTGGCACATGTGGGCACTGGTTGCCGTGTCGTTTATCGCCATGATGGCCGCAATCATCGCCCATACCTTCAACTACAAGCGCGACTATTACATCCCGGCGGACGAAGTCGTCCGTACCGAAGAAGCGCGCACCCGTATGATGGAAAGCCATGTCTGAAATTAACGCAGCTGTAACCGGCGGCAGCATCTCCGCCGATGTCAGCGGGCGCTACATTGCCCGCGAACACCATCCGGAGCAAGGAACCCTGCTGGGTTTCTGGCTCTACCTGATGAGCGACTGCCTGCTGTTCGCATCGCTCTTCGCTACCTACGCCGTGCTGGGCCGCAACTACGCGGGCGGCCCGACCGGCGCCGAGCTGTTCGACCTGTCGCTGATCGCCGTCAATACCGGCTTCCTGCTGCTGTCGTCGATCACCTTTGGCTTTGCCATGATCGCGGCCCAGGCCAAGAATCTGGCCAAGACCCAGATGTGGCTGGTCGTCACCGGTATCCTCGGTGTGGCCTTCCTGTCGCTGGAAATCTATGAATTCCAGCACCTGATCCACGAAGGCGCAGGTCCCCAGCGCAGTGGCTTCCTGACCTCGTTCTTCGCGCTGGTCGGTACCCACGGCCTGCACGTGTTCTTCGGCGTGATCTGGCTGGTGACGCTGCTGGTCCAGCTGGGCAAGCACGGCATCACCCCCGAGAACTTCCGCCGCCTGGCGTGCCTGTCGCTGTTCTGGCACTTCCTGGATCTGGTCTGGATCTTCGTCTTCACCTTTGTCTATCTGATGGGAGTGCTGCCATGAGCGATCACCACCATGATCACCACAGTGCTCACGGCGATGGCCACGGCCACGGTGACAACTACGCAGTCCATTACAGCGCCAGGGATTACGCGATCGGCTTCGTGCTGTCGCTGATCCTGACCGCAATCCCGTTCTGGCTCGTGATGAGCAACACGCTGGCGCCCGACACCACCCGCTGGGTGATCCTCGGCTTCGCGGCCGTCCAGCTGGTCGTGCAGATGGTCTACTTCCTGCACTTGAGCTCGAAGTCGGAAGCCGGCTGGAACATGATGGCGCTGATCCTCACCGTGGTCCTGCTCGTCATCGTGATGTCGGGTTCGATCTGGGTCATGCACCACATGAACCAGAACATGATGCCTGGCATGGGTGCCGAAAGCACCCACACCATGACCTGATGGTCGTAAAGCACGCACAGCAGCCGGGCCTCGCGCCCGCTGACATCCACCCGCCACGCTCCGCCCTCGTGCGGCGCCTGGCGGCGCTGGCAGCCTTGCTGCTGTGTGTGCTGTTTGCCGGTCTGGGAACCTGGCAGGTGATGCGCCTGCAATGGAAACTGGACCTGATCGAACGCGTCGACGCACGTGTTCACGCGCAGCCCGTGGCGCCGCCCGCCGTGGCGCAATGGCCGCAAATTTCGCGCCAGTCCGATGAATACCGCCGTGTCGCGGTGTCGGGCCGCTATCTGTACGAGCTCACCACACCGGTCCAGGCTTTGTCCGAACTCGGCGCCGGTTTCTGGCTGCTCACGCCGTTCTGCACGGACGAGGGCCACATCGTTTTCATCAATCGCGGATTCATTCCGTCCAGTGGCGACATCGCCACCCGTTATCCGGGCCGCAGCGCGCCGGCCAATGCCTGTGCGGCTGCCGGCGGCGCACCGGTCAAGCTGAGCGGCCTGCTGCGCATTCCCGAACTGAAGGGCGCCTTCCTGCGCGATAACGACCCGGTCACCAATCGCTGGTACGCGCGCGACGTCGCGATGCTGGCGGCGGCGCGCGGCTTGCCGGCATCTGATGTGGCGCCGTACTTCATCGACGTCGGCAAGCACCAGAACCCGCAAGGCGCGCCTGACAAGCCGGTCGGCGGCCTGACCGTTATTTCTTTCCCAAATAATCACCTCGTTTATGCGCTCACTTGGTATGCTCTCGCCCTCATGGTGCTGGCAGCCTGGTGGTGGGCCGCGCGCTACTCGGCGCGCAATGCGCTTGACTAAGAACGCTCAATAAACGGGTTTCGATGCAATCTCCGCTGGATTTTTTTGCCAGGGCGGCGCGCCTGTCGCCGTCCGCGGCCGTTGCGAACGTCGAGTTCGCCGCCGGCCACAAGAACATGCTGCAGCTGATCGAGCTGCGCTGGATCGCCGTGATCGGCCAGATCACCACCATCACCGCGGCGATCGCCCTGTTCGGCATCGAACTGCCGCTGGTGCACATGCTGCAGGTGCTGTCGTGCCTGATCGCCTTCAACGTCGCCAGCCACCTGCGCTGGCACGAGCGGCGGCCGGTGTCGAACGGCGAAATGTTCATGGCGCTGCTGGTGGACGTGGCCAGCCTGACCGTCTTGCTGTACCTGTCGGGCGGCACTGCCAACCCATTCGCCTTTCTCTACCTGCTGCAGGTGATCATCTCGGCGGTGCTGCTCGACGTGCTGTGGACCTGGTCGATCGTGGCCATCACCATCTGCTGCATGTCCGGGCTGGCGATGTACGCCCAGCCGCTGGCGCTGCCGTTCGACCACGCACTGGGCATGGCGAGCCTCTACGTGCAGGGGTTGCTGGTGTGCTTCGCGCTCAACGCGGCGCTCCTGGTGCTGTTCATTTCGCGCATCTCGGAAACCGTGCGCGAAAAGGCCACCCAGCTGGCCGCGCTGCGCCAGCGCGCCGCCGAAGAAGAGCATATCGTACGCATGGGCCTGCTGGCCTCGGGCGCGGCCCACGAACTGGGCACGCCGCTGGCGACCGTGTCGGTGATCCTGGGCGACTGGAAGCGCATGGCGCCGTTTCGCGACAACCCGGAACTGCTGGGCGAGCTGACCGAGATGCAGACCCAGCTCAAGCGCTGCAAGTCGATCGTCACCGGCATCTTGCTCTCGGCCGGCGAAGCGCGCGGCGAGTCGGCCGAACGCACCACCGTGCGCGCCTTTCTCGACGGCGTGGTCGAGGGCTGGCAAGCGAGCCGGCCGGTACGCGCCTTCACGTACAATAACCGCATCGCCGACGACTTGCCGGTGGCGTCCGACTCGGCACTGCGCCAGACCATCGACAACCTGCTCGACAACGCGCTGGAAGCCTCGCCCAACTGGGTCAGCCTGGACGCCGACATCGCGGACGGCAACCTGGTGGTGCGCGTGCTCGACCGTGGCCACGGGTTCGCGCCGGCCATGCTGGCCCAGCTCGGCAAGCCCTACCAGTCGAGCAAGGGCCGCCCGGGCGGCGGCCTTGGCCTGTTCCTGGCGGTGAACGTGGCGCGCAAGCTGGGTGGCGCCGTCACCGCGCGCAATCGCGGGCCGGGCGAGAGCGGTGCGCCGGGCGACCTTGGCGGCGCCGAAGTGACACTTACCTTGCCGATGTCGGCGATCGAACTGGAAGAGGAACTCATCGATGTCAAACCTTGAGCCGCTGCTGCCGCTGTTACTCATCATCGAGGACGATGAAGCGTTCGCCCGCACCCTGAGCCGCTCGTTCGAGCGGCGCGGCTACCGCGTGATTGCGGCCACCGGCCACGATGAAGCGGCGGCGCTGCTGCAAGACCATTCGCCCGGCTACGCCGTGGTCGACCTCAAGCTCAAGGGCAATACCTCGGGCCTGGCCTGCGTGAACCTGCTGCACGAGCACGATCCGGACATGCTGATCGTGGTGCTGACGGGCTTTGCCAGTATCGCCACCGCAGTCGAGGCGATCAAGCTGGGCGCGGTGCAGTATCTTGCCAAGCCGTCGGACGCCGACGACATCGAAGCCGCGTTCGGCCACATCGCCGGCAGCACCGACATCGAAGTCACCAACCGCTCGACCTCGATCAAGACCCTGGAGTGGGAGCGCATCCACGCCGTGCTGGCCGAGACCGATTTCAACATTTCCGAAGCGGCGCGCCGCCTTGGCATGCACCGGCGCACGCTGGCGCGCAAGCTCGAGAAGCAGCGGGTGAAATAGGATGCGCCGGATCGTCACGCTCGCTGTCGTGCAGGCGCTCTTGCTGGTCGGCCTGCACGGCCCCGCCTACGCTGCCGGCAATGTCGAGGCCGGCAAGCGCGTGTTCACGAAGTGCCTCAATTGTCATGAAGTGGGCCCTAAGGCGCGCCATGGTTTCGGCCCCCAGCTCAACGGCATACTTGGGCGCAAGGCTGGCAGCGCGCCTGGCTACACCTATTCCGCCGCGATGAAAAAGGCGCCGCTCGTCTGGAACGAGCACAACCTGGCCGCCTTCGTGCGCGACACCGACGCTGTGGTCCCGGGCAACAAGATGCGTTTCTTCGGCTTCATTACCCAAGGCCAGTTGAACGACCTGACCGCCTACCTGCGCGCGCACCCCGCCGTCAGATAGGGTGGACCGTCTCCCGTCCACGCGTTCGATGGGCGCATGAATACCACGCGCCGGGCGTTACGCCATTTTGCTCAGCGAAAACGCCGCAAGGAACCCGGCCACCGTGATCAAGCCGGCAAAGTCGTGCGTCTGCGCGAACGCTTCGGGAATCATGGTGTCGACCACCATCGCCAGCACGCCGCCCGCCGCCACCGCCGTGGTCGCGGCCAGCAGCTCGGGCGGAAAGCGGTGAAATACCGTGTAGCCCAGCGTCGAGGCCAGCCCGGAGGCGAGGGCGATGCCGGCCCAGATGCCATAGATCGCTTTCGGCGAGCGCCCCGCATTCTTCATGCCCGAGGCGCTCGACAAGCCCTCGGGCAGATTCGACAGGAACACCGCCACCACCATCGCCAGGCTGGCGCCGCCGCCTTTCAGTAACGACAGGCCGATCACGATCGATTCAGGAATGCCGTCGAGCAGGGCGCCGATGGCGATCGCGGTGCCGCTGCCGTTCGCCTTGCCGGTGTTGTCCTGGGCCTCGTGCTCGGCGCGCTGGTACCCGCCGGAGCGCTTGCGGTGGCGCGCGCCGCGCCGCGCCAGCAGCCAGTTGGCGCCGGTGTACACGACCGCGCCGACCAGGAAGCCGGCAGCGGTCGGGCCGAAGCCGCCGGTCTCGATCGCTTCGTCCATGAGCTCGAACGACAGCGCCGAGATCAGGACGCCGCTGCCGAAGGCCATGATGGCGGCCACCAGGCGCTGCGGCACGGCGAAGCGTACGCCGGCCAGCGCGCCCAGCAGCAGGGCGCCGCCGGCCAGCAATCCACACAGGCCAGCCTGCAGCCACCCCGGCAATGCGTCCATATCGTCTCCTCGTTGATTTCCGCAAATCATAGTGGCGAGCACAGCTGAACCTACGCACATTAGAAAAATCGCCTCTCTGGCGAGTAACGATGCTGCGCTGCAACATGCCTTGATCTGCCAGCTACGGCATCGATTGATCGGCAAATGTGCTGCATTGCACCGTCAACCTGACCGGTGCATATAAAAACATTTCCACAAATAGGGTTGCCTTCGTTATACTTATGAGGCAATATAAGTAAGTGGCAACCGGCGCGCAGTTCCGGTGGTCCGATCAGCGATGAGGCGGTTCAACCCGTTTCTTTTTGTCCCCCAGGCGTTTCGCCGGGGGACATTTTTTCGACGGTCGCCGCTGCAGTTGCAATCATGCCTGACTCGGTGCAGGCGCCGCCGCCGACCCATCCGGGCGCGACCCTGGCCTGAGACGACACCGCCAGTCGGCCCATGCGCCAACCGGAACCAACGCGCCATGCGGCCACCCGCCGCCGCCTGCGTCCCCACCGGAGATTCAACGATGCGCGAACTGCTTTCCCTGACCGACGCCCTGGCCTGGCCGCTGGCATTGACGCTGGCCTGGATGGCGGGCGAGTTGCTGTATCGCTGGGGCGCGGTGCCGCGCATCGCGGTGTATGGCTTGTGCGGCTTCATCTTTGGCAATCTGGCGGCCGGGTATCTGGCGCCGGCCCAGGCAGACAATTTCATGATGCTGGCCAACCTCGGCTTCGGCCTGATGCTGTTCGAGCTCGGCTACCGCATCAACCTGCGCTGGCTGCGCACCAATCCCTGGCTGCCGCTGACCGCACTGCTCGAATCGACGCTGACCTGGGCCGCCGTGTACCTGGTGGCGCGCGCCTGCGCCTTGGCGCCGCTGTCGAGTTGCCTGCTGGCGGCGCTGGCGATGGCCAGTTCGCCGGCCGGGCTGCTGCGGGTAATCAACGAGGAGGGCGGCGCCGGCCAGGTCACCGAGCGCGCCCTGCACCTCGCCGCGCTCAACTGCGTGCTGGCCGTGTTCGTCTTCAACGTGACGGTCGGCGTCGGCGTATTCCAGACCTCGGGCGACCTGGTCCACGCTGGCTGGGCCGGGCTGGTGGTGCTGGCCGCCTCGAGCGGCATGGGCGCCGCGTTCGGCGTCCTGGTGCCGCTGTGGCAGCGGCTGGTGGGCCATGCGCGCGCCGACGCCACGCTGACCTTCGCCGTGGCCGTGTTCTTGCTGGTGGCCGTGACCCACGTATTGAAACTGTCGCCGGTGCTGGCAGCGCTGACCTTCGGCCTGGTGGCGCGCCACCGCCGCATCACCCTGAGCCCGGCCCAGCGCAACTTCGGCGCCCTCGGCGATCTGCTGGCGGTGCTGCTGTTCTTCTTCGTGGCGACCACCGTATCGTGGCGTTCGTTCGCCGACGGCTTGCTGCTCGGCCTGCTGTTGCTGCTGGTCCGTGCATTGGTCAAGGTGGCGGTCTGCACGGCGACAGCGCGCGCCTCCGGCATCTCGCCGCGCAAGGGCGCGCTGACCGGGGTGGCGATCATGCCGATGGCGGTATTTACGATCGTCATGGTGGAGCAGACCCGGCGCCTCGGTGTGGACCTGTTCGACAGCCTGGCGCCGCTGGCGGCGATGGCGATCCTGGCCGAGGTGCTGGCGCCCGTATTGACCCAGCGCGCGCTGGCCGGCGCCAAGGAGTCGAGCCAGCAAGCCGTGCGACCAGCGACCCTCAAGGAAAAACACGATGCCACTGCCTGAATTTACGCGCTCGACGCCGCTGACCATGGGCGTCGAGCTCGAGCTGCAACTGGTCGGCCTGTCCGACTTCGACCTGGCCCCGGCTTCGCCCGACATGCTCGACCTGCTGGCGCGCGCGCCGTTTCCGGGCGCGGTCACGCCTGAAATTACCCAGAGCATGATCGAGGTGAACAGCAGCGTGCATAGCGGCTACGCGCCGCTGGTCGCCGAGCTGCGCCTGATCCGCGACACCCTGATCGCGGCCGGCGACCGCCTGAACGTCGGCCTGGCCGGCGGCGGCACCCATCCGTTCCAGCAGTGGTCGCAGCGCCGCATCTATGAAAAGCCGCGCTTCAAGGAAGTGTCGAGCCTGTACGGCTACCTGGCCAAGCAATTCACCGTGTTCGGCCAGCACGTGCACATCGGCTGCGCCGACGGCGACCGGGCGCTATTCCTGCTGCACGCGCTGAACCGCTACATCCCGCACTTCATCGCGCTGTCGGCCTCGTCGCCCTTTCTGCAGGGCAGCGACACCGCGTTCCAGTCGGCGCGCCTGAATTCGGTGTTTGCCTTTCCGCTGTCGGGTCGGGCGCCGTTCTTGCTGCGTTGGGAAGATTTCGAGCGCGACTACTTCAAGCGCATGGAAGACACCGGCATCGTGCGCAGCATGAAGGATTTTTACTGGGACCTGCGCCCGAAGCCGGAATACGGCACCATCGAATTGCGCGTGTGCGACACGCCCCTCACGGTCGAGCATGCGGCGGCGCTGGCCGGCTATCTGCAAGCCTTGTGCAGCTATCTGCTCGAGGGTAATGAGCCGATGCCGCGCGAGGACGATTACCTGGTCTATAACTACAACCGGTTCCAGGCGTGCCGTTTCGGGCTCGACGGCGCCATCGTGCTGCCGCAGGGACACCAGTCGGTGCCGCTGCGCGACGATATCCTGGGCTCGCTGGAACGCATCGCGCCACATGCCGAGCGGCTTGGCGCCGGCGCGGCGCTGGCCCACCTGGCGCAGGTAGCGCGCACCGGTGGCGACGCGACCGCGCTGCGCTTGGTGCACGAGCAAGAGGGTAGCGTCGAATCGATGGTCAACCTGGCGCTGCGCCGCTTTCGCAGCCCCGACTAGGACTGACTGAGCGGAATCTTGCCAGCCGATTCGTCGGTGTCGAGCTGCGTAATCAGATGCGCCAGATCCTGCTCCAGTCGCAGCAGCGTATCGTCGTCGAGGCTGGCCAGGGCGCTGGGCAGCACGCCGGCCAGCGGCGCCGGTGCGCGCAGCAAAATTTCTTTGCCGGCCGGGAGCACGCGCAGCGCCACGCTGCGGCGATCGGTGCCTTCGCGCGCCGCGCCCACGTAGCCGCGTTCGACCAGGCCGCGCACCAGGTTGCTGGCGGTGGACTGGTGAATGTCGAGCGCGCGCGCCAGGCTGGTGGCGCCGATGCCGGGCTGGCTGTCGATCACCGACAGCGCCCAGACCTGGGCCCCGCCCAGGCCCGACTCACGCTCGAGCTGGCGGAAGTGGGTCTTGACGGCGTTGAAGACGATGCGGAACTGGCGCAGCACGCGCTGCGGCGGGGCGTCCTGGGACGTAATAGGGGATTCAGAGGGCATGCAGGGATGATAATCGATCGGCGCCGCCGGCGCAGCCAAAGGATGGGTAACGTGATCAGGCGTGAACCGTACTTTCAGGAGTTGCGGTTTTATGATGTTGCAGACTCCGCATAGCGCCTCCCCGCGCGCGCCAATCTGCGCTAGGATTCCTGCATGCGACACGCGTTGGTCAGCAACGGGAACCGGGGTCGCGACCTGTCGCGGGCCGCGTTGGCAACCTGTGCGCTGGGGCTGGCGCTGACCCTGGCCCTGTGCGGCGCGGTGCGTCGGATCGAAGACGGGCGCACCCGGGCCGAGTTCGCGCAACGGGCCGCGCTGCGCGTGGCCGGCGTCACGCGCGCATTCGGCGAAGCCACCGAAACGCTGCGCGCCGTGAACCTGTTCTTCCGCGCCTCCACCAACGTCACCCGCGCCGAGTTCGATGCCTTTTCCGCGCCGCTGGCCGCGCGCCATGATTATCTGCAGGCGCTGGTGTTCAACCGTTTCGTGAGCGACGCCGAGCGGCCCGCGTTCGAGGCCGAGCGCGCCCGCACCTGGCCGGGTTTCGAAATCCGCGAACGCGGCCTCAACGGCGCCATGGTGCGCGCCGCCACCCGCCCGCGCTACCTGGTGAACGACTACGTCGCGCCGATCGAAGGCAACGAGGTCGCCTATGGCTACGATGCCTGGTCGTACCCGCCGCAGCGCGCTCACACCCAGCGTGCGATCGACAGCGGCGAGCCGGCCGCCAGTCCCGTTATCGACCTGCTGCAGGGCGGTGGTCGCCGCCATGGGTTGTTGATCGTGTTGCCGGTATACCGCGACAACCTGCGTCCGGTTGCGCTCGCCGAGCGGCGCGCCACGGCGGTCGGCGCCACCGAAGTGGTGCTCGACGTTGGCCTCTTGATCGGCGGTTCGTTGCACGCGGTGCGCCTGCTGTAAGGCAACGGCGTTGCGCTGTCGCTGCATGGTCCGGATGCCTACGGCAATGTCGTCACCGCCTATCAGCACGGCCAGCTGGCCGCGCCCGCGGGCTTTTGGACCGGGATGTGGGAGGGCATGCCGTTACGCCACGTCAAGCGTTTCGATATCGCCGGCAGCCCGTGGCAGCTGGTGATCGAAGAACGGCCGGCGCCGTTGGCAAGCCATGTCGCCGAGCTGACCAGCCTGCTGCTCGGCGTGGTGCTGAGCCTGGCCGCTGCGGCGCTGGTGCAGGGCCGGGTGGCGCGCACGCGCCGGATCGAGGCGCTGGTCGAGCAGCGCACCGCGGCGCTGGAGCAAGCCACCGGGTCGCTGCGCCTGTACCGACGCGCGATGGAGTCAGCCGCCAACCCGATCCTGCTGGTTGACGCGCAACGGCCGGGCTACCCGATCGACTATGCCAACCCGGCTTGCGAGCGCGTATTCCGTATTCCCGCAGCCGAACTGGAAGGCCAGCCGCTCAAGAGCCTGGCCGGATTCGATAGCGACCAGCCTGCCGTCCAAGAGCTGCGCCAGGCATTCAAGGACGGTCGCGAAGGCCACGCCCTGGTGGCCCAGCGCACCCGCGACGGCGCCGAACTGATCAGCGACGTGCACGTGGCGCCGGTGCGCCGCGCCGACGCCGGCGCGACGCAAGTCATCGATCATTTCGTCGTCATTGTCTACGACGTCACCACCGCCAAGCGCTACGAGGCCGAGCTCGAGCGCCACGCGCATTACGATACGCTCACGGGCCTGGCCAACCGCGCGCTGCTGACCGACCGCATCGAGCGCGCCATCGAGACCGCCAACGGCTTGCCGGTATGGACCGTGTCGCTCGACCTCGACCACTTTAAATTGATCAACGACACCCTGGGCCGGCGCGCCGGCGATGAAGCGCTGCGCATGCTGGCCGCGCGCATCAAGGGTACGCTGCGCCCGGGCGACACCGCGGCGCGGGTCGGAGGCGACGACTTCGTGCTGGTGCTGTGCGGCTGCGCCGACGAGCGCCAGGCCGCCGCGCGCATCGGCATGGTGCGCGAGGCGGTGTCGGCGCCGCTGACGCAGGGCGGCCAGCAACTGGTGTTCGGCTGCAGCGCCGGCGTGGCCGCCTGGCCGGCCGACGGCCTGGACGCCGACACCCTGGTCAAGCACGCCGAGATCGCCATGTACCGCGCCAAGTCGATGGGCCGCAACGGGGTCCAGTTCTACGCCCCGCACATGAATGCCCAGGCCTATGAGCGCCTGGCGCTGGAAGGGGCGCTGCGCCAGGCGCTGCAGGACGACCAGTTCGAGCTGCACTTCCAGCCGCAGATCGACCTGGCCAGCGGCACCGTGGTCGGCACCGAAGCGCTGATCCGCTGGCGCCATCCGTTGCTGGGCACGGTGCGCCCGGACCGCTTCATCGCGCTGGCCGAGGAAACCGGCCTGATCGTCCCGATCGGGCTCTGGGTGCTGCGCGCCGCCTGCCGCCAGAACCGCCAGTGGCAACGCGACGGCATGGGGCCGCTGCGGGTGGCGGTGAACCTGTCGGCGCGCCAGTTCGCCGAGCCCGACCTGGTGGCGACCGTGGCGCGGGTGCTCGAAGAGACCGGACTGCCGGCCGCCTCGCTCGAGATCGAGCTGACCGAGAGCATGATGGTGGCCGATGTCGAAGCCGCGATCCAGACCATGCTGTGCCTGAAGGCAATGGGCGTCAAGATTTCGATCGACGACTTCGGCACCGGCTACTCGAGCCTGGCCTACCTGAAACGCTTGCCGGTGGACGTGCTCAAGATCGACCGCTCGTTCGTGCACGACATCGCCGGCAGCGCCGACGGCGCGGCGCTGGTCGAAGCCATCGTCTCGCTGGCGCACGGCTTGCGCATGGGGGTGATTGCCGAGGGCGTCGAGACGCTCGAGCAGCTCGACACCTTGCGCGGCTGCGGCTGCGACGAGGTGCAGGGCTATCTGTACGGCCGTCCGCTGCCGGTCGAACTGCTCGAGCCGCTGCTGCGTCTCGGCCGGGTCGAGCCGGCGGCGGTAGGGTAGGCCGCGACACGTCGGCCGAGCCGTGTCGTGGCGCGCGGCGCGGTCGGCTATACTTGCCGGATATTGACGAATTTGCAGGCAAGGACGCGCGTGGATCAGCATCGGCACAACAAGAACACCGACCAGGAACAAGACCCGCAGGGCAGTGGGGCGCAAAGCGCTGCGCATGCGGCGCGCTCGCTCGGGCAGCGCCTGCAGCGCGGCGCGCGCCGTCTGTTTGCCGCCACATCGCGCGGCGCGGGCGCCGTGCACGCCAATGCGCGCGAACGTCTGCATGGCCAGCCGCTGCCGGTGAAGCTGGCGCTGCTGTCGCTGTGGTCCATGGCCGCCTTATTAACCGCGTTCCTGGTCTGGCTGCTGGCGCTGATACCGCTTACACCCGGCATCGACGACCTGCAGCAAGCCAGTTCCTCGCGCCCGACCGTGATCCTGTCAAGCGACGGCAAGAAGCTCGGCACCTTCGAGCAGGGCCTGCAGGAGCGGGTAAAACTGGCGCAGATCTCGCCGCACGTGGTCGAAGCGTTGATCGCGACCGAAGACCACCGCTTCTTTCGCCACCATGGCGTCGACTTCCGCCGCGTGGCGGGCGCCGCCTGGGCCACCCTGAAGGGCGATTCGCAGGGCGGCTCGACCATCACCCAGCAGCTGGCGCGCAATATGTTCCCGAAAGAGATCGGGCGCAGCCGCAGCATCAACCGCAAGATGAAGGAACTGATCACCGCGATCAAGATCGAGAACACGTACACCAAGACCGAGATTCTCGAGGCTTACCTGAACACCGTGCCGTTCCTGTACAACGCCTATGGCATCGAGATGGCGGCGCGCACCTATTTCGGCAAACCTGCCTTGAGGCTCGACGTGCTGGAGTCGGCCACCCTGGTCGGTATGCTCAAGGGCACCAATTACTACAATCCGGTGACCAAACCGGAACGCTCGAAGGCGCGCCGCAACGTGGTGCTGGGCCAGATGCGCAAGCACGCCGTCTTGACTGAAGCGCGCTACCAGAGCCTGATCAAACGGCCGCTGCGGGTGCGCTTCGCGCGCCTGCCGGACCGCAGCGGCAAGGACAACCACTTCACCGCCTACGTGCGCAAGTGGCTGCTGGAGTGGGCCGACGACAACGACTACGACCTGCAACTCGACGGCCTGGTGGTACGCACCACGCTCGACGCTGCGTTGCAGGAAGACGCCGAACGCGCGGTGGCGCGCCAGACCGAAACGCTGCAGGCGATCGCCGACGTCGAATGGGCATTGCCGTCGGTGGTGCGCTCGACCTCGGCCGGGACCTACACGTCGATGCGGCGCGAAGTCGATCCGTTCAGCTACTACTGGCGCGCCAATCCGAAGATCCTGGACGCGTTCGTGCGCGAGAGCGGCGAATACCGGCGCGCGCTGGAAGCGGGCGAGGCGCCCGCCGCCGTGCTGAAACGCCTGAAAGCCGACCGCAAGTTCATGGCCATGCTGAAGGGCGCCAAGTCGCGCCTGGAAGCGGGCTTCGTGGCGATCGACCCGGCCAGCGGCGAAGTCAAGGCCTGGGTCGGCAGCCGCGACTTCGAGCGCGACCAGTTCGACCACGTGGCCCAGGCCGCGCGCCAGCCGGGATCGACCTTCAAGCCGATCGTGTATGGCGCCGCGCTGGAACGCGGCATCCCGCCGGACCAGGCCTACCGGGACGTGGTGCAGGAATTCCGCGGCGCCGACGGCAGCGTGTGGAAGCCGACTGACATGACCGGCAGCAGCGGCCGTTCGATGTCGATGCGCGACGGCCTGGCGTTCTCTAAAAACACCATCACCGCCCAGGTGATGCAGGAAGTCGGCTTGCCGCCGGTGCTGCGCCTGGCGCAAAGCCTTGGCATCCGCCAGAGCAAACTGGAAGCGGTGCCGTCGCTGGCGCTGGGCACCAGCCCGGTGACGCTGCTGGAAATGGTGAGCAGCTACGCCACCATCGCGGCCCAGGGCGAATACCGTAAGCCGTTCGTGGTGCGCAGCATCGAAGACCGCGACGGCCAGGTGATCGCCGACTTCAGCACCGCCACGCCGGAGCGCGCCATGAGCCGCGAGTCGGCGGTGACGTTGATCGACATGCTGCGCGGCGTCATCAACCGCGGCACCGGCGGCGGCGTGCGCTACCGCTTCGGCATCCACGGCGACGTCGCCGGCAAGACCGGCACCACCCAGAACAACACCGACGGCTGGTTCATCCTGATGCATCCGAACCTGGTGGCCGGGGCCTGGGTCGGCTTCAACGACAACCGGGTGGCGATCCGCAGCACCTACTGGGGCCAGGGCGGCCACAACGCCGCGCTGCTGGTGGGCGACTTCTTCAAGGGCGCGCTCGATGGCGGCAGCATCGATCCGCAGGCGCTGTTCCCGGGCGCGCCGCGTGCCGAGCCGCGCCGCTACGAAGAGCCGCCCGAAGAAGTGTTCGAGGTGCCGGACGAATACGCGACCGAAGAAGCGGTCGAGGAAGTGCCGGTGCAGGAGATGGCGGCGCCGATCGAATCGAATGGGCCGATCGAATCGTTCGAGCCGGTCGATGTCGCGCCGCCGGCGCCGCCGCTCGAGGTGCAACCGGCGCCGCCGCCACCACCTACCCCGGCGCCGGGCGAGACGCCGAACCTGCGGCGCGAGGATCTGTTCTAGCCGTCGCCGGTTCGGCCTTCAGCATCGGATACGGATTGATCGCGCCGCCGGTCTCGTACACGCCGTAGTGCAGGTGCGGCGGCGTGCCGGCCGCGTTGCCGCTATTGCCGACGTAGCCCAGCACATGGCCGGCCCCGATCCGCAGGCCCGCTTCGACCGCGGCAGTGCGCTCGAGGTGGGCGTAGTAATGGCGCTGCCCGCCCGGCCCCATCACCCACACCACCAGCCCGCCCAGGCGGTTGGTGCCGACCCGCAGCACGATCCCTTCGGTGCTCGATTTGACCGGCGTGCCGCGCCTGGCGAAGATGTCGATGCCCTCGTGCTTGCGTCCTTCGCTGCGCGCGCCGTGCCAGGTGTCGCGCAGGTCGCGCCGGCGTACGCCTTCGACCGGTATCGCCAGCGATTCGGGTGCGGGCATCGCGATCAGGCGGCCCGTGTACAGGGCGCGTTCGAGCGCCGGTTCGAGCAGGCCCCAGCCCAGGATCAGGACAATGGCGATGAACAGGCTGCTAAGGAAAGTTCGCATGGCGGGTCCGAAAGACGGTGGTCGTCATGTTGACATGGGGACGCCTGCGCGGATTGCTACCTCGGCGGCACCGGCATGGCGGCGCTCGATGGCGGCTCGAGCGCGACAAAGGCAAGCGAACGGCTGCCCGTGGAGAGCGCTTCGCCCGCAACAATCCGGTACACCGCCTGTGCACGTGGCACCGGCCGGCCTGTGGCAACCGGGCCGAAGTCGCCGTTTCCCCTGCCGTGTTCGACGTAGCGCACCACGCGTGCGCCGGCGACCAGCGCCAGCGACATTGCGCCGTCGTCCTGCGATTCGAACGTTACCACGCGCTCGCAGTCAACCGGCGTGACACCCAGGGTACGGCACACGCTGCCACGCGGCATGTAAGGCGCGAACACATAAACGTGATCCCACTCGCCGGGGAAGACCTCGTACAGGCGCAGTTGTCCATCCTTCGAGGCCAGCGCATGGCGCCAGATTGCCTTGCTGTCCGCGTCATCCCAGGACAGCAGGATCGTCACGCCGACGCCGGCAAGGCCGATCAGCAGGATCGCTCCCACGCACGCGGCGAGCATGGCCTTGCGCACGAAGCCATCGACCCTGCTCATCAAAGGGTCGCGCTGAGGCAAACCGCTGATTCCACCCGCAGGGGAAGGCGCAACGTAAAGACGCTGCCGCGTCCCACGCCTTCGCTGGCCACCGCCACCGCGCCGCCGTGCAGCACGCTCAGGTGCTTGACCAGCGCCAGCCCCAGGCCGAGGCCACCCTGGGCGCGGTCGATGCTGGTCGGCCCCTGCACCAGCACGTCGAAGATCATCGGCTGCAGCTCGGGGGCGATGCCGACCCCGCTGTCGCGCACTTCGAGCAGCACCTCGCCGGCGTCAATGCGCATGCCGACGTCGATGCTGCCGCCGGCCGGCGTGTACTTGATGGCGTTGTGCAGCAGGTTGTCGACGATCTGCTCGAGCCGGGTGCGGTCGCCCATTACCCAGGCCTCGGTGCTGGCGATGCGCCAGCGGTGGTGGCCGGCGTCGACCAGCACCTTGGAATCGTAGCAGGCGCGCACCAGGGCGCCCAGGTCGAGCGGCGCCGCCTGCAGCACGATCTTGCCCGACAGGATGCGCTGCACGTCGAGCAGGTCGTCGACGATGCGCGTCAGGTGGCGCATCTGGCGCCGGCTGATGTCACGCGCGTTGGCGGCGATTGCGGGCTTTACATTGGGCAGGTCGAGCACCGCCATCGCGCCCGAGATCGCCGCCAGCGGGTTGCGCAATTCATGCCCGAGCATGGCCAGAAATTCGTCCTTGGCCCGGCTCTGGCCTTCGGCCTGGCGCCGCGCGTGCTGTTCGCTCTGCAGCAGCCGCTCGCGTTCATCCTGCAGCGACTGGCGCGCCGCGCTTTCGTGTCCCAGCGCTTCGCCGGTGCGCGCCAGCGCCGCCACCAGGGCGTCGACTTCGCGGATCCGGGTGCGCGCCGGCCGCGCCAGCGCGCCGCCGGCCAGCGAATCGACCGCGGCGGCGGCGTGGCGCAGGCCCGCTTCGAGCTTCTTGCCGATCAACAGGGCCACGCCCGCCGCCAACCCCAGCAGCAAAGTCAGCACCAGTCCCGCGTACAGGGTGGCGGCGCCGGCCGCCGCTTCGATCTCGGCCACCGGCACCCCGATCAAGACGGTCCAGTCGCTGGTGGCCGAGCGCGTGAAGACGCCGTACACCTCGTCGCCGCCATGGGTGGCGTAACGGAACACGCCGTGCGGCGCGCGCCGGGTGGCGTCCAGCAAGTCGGCGCGCATCGGTTTGCCGAGCATGCCGTCGTCGCGGTTGCGCACGATGGCCAGACCGGCGCGGTCGAAGATCGCCACCTTCCAGTCGATGCCGATGGCGTCATGGCGCAGGATGCGCTCGAAATAGTGGACGTCGAATATCTGGCTGACGATGTGATAGTCGCCCCCGGCCAGCGGCGCCGGCACGCTGACCGAAACGATCGGCCGGCGCGAGACGTCGCCCACGAAGTAACCCGAGACGCGGGTGCCGCTGTCGCGTCGCAGCTGGCGCGCCCAGGCGCCCGGCTGGCCCGCTTGCTGCGCGTCGTACGGGCCGAGGGTGGTGAACAGGGTGCGGCCGTCGCGGTCGGACAGCACGGTCCAGGTGGCCGTGTTGCCGGCGTTGAGCGAACTCGACCAGCGGTGCAGGCGCGCATAATCGCGCTGGCGCATGCTTTCCGAATTGGCCATGCTGCGCAGCGACGCTTCGGCGGCGGCGATTTCGCGATCGATCTGGAACGCGGTGGCGCGCGCCATCTCGCGCACGCCGCGCAGGCGCGATTCGCGTTCCCAGTCGAGCAGCATCGACAGGCCGATCCAGGACGCGAGCGCCACGGGCAGCAGGATGGCGCCGGCCATCAGGAACAGGTAGGTGCGGGTCTTCATCGGCGGATCGGCGACGGGTTTTGGAGCGGGTTGGGGCAGGGCGAATGTGCAAACGGACGCGCCGTGCCGGACAGCATGTATTGTACTTTGCTAAATGCAACGTAACGACATTTCGTGCGCGCGAATCGGCGCCGGATGCGTGAATATTCACGCCGGATGAGGCCGGGACGGGTGGTGCAGGCGGACAGGCCTGGCGCCTGTCCGCATCGATCGACTTACAGGATCGGCGTGCCGCCGGTGACGGCGATGCGTGCGCCCGAGATGTAGCTCGCTTCGCTTGAAGCGAGCATCACGAATGCCGGCGCGACTTCCTTCGGCTGGCCCGGGCGCTTCATCGGCGTTTCGCTGCCGAAGTTCTCGACCTGTTCCGGCGGCATGGTGGCCGGGATCAGCGGAGTCCAGATCGGGCCCGGGGCGACCGAGTTGGCGCGGATGCCCTTGTCGGCCAGCAGCTGGGCCAGGCCGGCGGTGAAGTTGGCGATCGCGCCCTTGGTGGTGGCGTAGGCCAGCAGCGTCGGCAGCGGCTTGTCGGAGTTGATCGAGGTGGTGTTGATGATCGACGAACCCGGCTTCATGTGTTTCACCGCCGCTTTGCAGGTATGGAACATGGCGCTGATGTTCACCTGGAAGGTGTAATCCCACTCCTCGTCCGGGATCTCTTCGATCGAGTCGCGCGACATCTGGAATGCGGCGTTATTGACCAGTACGTCGATGCGGCCGAATTCCTGCACCGCCTTGTCGATGATGGCGCGGCAGTGGGCCGGATTGGCCAGGTCGCCCGGCACCAGCACCGCGCGCCGGCCCGCTTCTTCGACCAGGCGCGCGGTTTCCTTGGCGTCTTCGTGTTCGTTGAGGTACGCGATCAGCACGTCGGCGCCTTCGCGCGCGAACGCCAGCGCGACCGCGCGGCCGATGCCGCTGTCGCCGCCGGTGATCACGGTGGCCTTGTCCTGCAGCTTGCCCGAGCCGCGATAGCTGGTTTCGCCATGGTCGGCCTGCGGGGTCAGTTCTTTCTCATGGCCGGGTGGTTGCTGCTGTTGCTTGGGCATGTTCATTGAATCGTTCCTTTCATCGGATTGGTTTGGTAAGGATGTGCAAACGCCGCCGGCGCTGCGGCGGCGCGGACGGCCGCTGGCCGCCACCGGAAGACGTTCAGCGCTTGCCGAGGTGCTCGCGCACCGCATTGGCGCCGGGGCCGACTTCGCGTACGGCGCGCTCGAGCTGTTCGCGCGTGACGCCGAGTGCTTCGGTCCAGTGCTTGACTTCCCATTCCTCGTGCACATTGATGCGCGAGCGGTCTTGCTGGCCACGTTCGTTGAGGTTGTCGGACATGCTTATCTCCTTGGCATAAGATCGTGGGGACAGCGTGCCATCGGGCCATGGCGCACTCTGTACGGTGACTCACGTTCAGGCAGCTTTGTGTCGGCGCGCGATTGCGGGCCGACACAATCGGCTCCAGCGCACAGCGCATGGCCACGCTCCGGGCGCGCCGGATTTGCGGTACGCTTGAGGTATTCATAGAGCGATAACACGAGGAGACCGCCATGCCCGTACCTTACGAAACCGCCCAACCCGAACGCACCGAGATCGACGCCATGCCGGGCATCGTCGCCCTCGACTTCGGCGCCAACTGGTGCGGCTACTGCCGCGCCGCCGAGTCGCTGATCGAGCAGGCCATCGAGAGCTTCGGCGACGCCCGCCACATCAAGGTCGAAGACGGCCCGGGACGCAAACTCGGGCGCTCGTATCGCATCAAGCTGTGGCCCAGCGTGGTGATCCTGAAGGATGGCCAGGAAGTGGCGCGCGTGGTGCGTCCCGACAGCGCCGACGCGGTGCGTGAGGCGCTGCTCCAGGCGCAGGCATGAGCGCGGACGCCGCCAGCGCCGCCGCCGTCCCGGGCGCGCGGCCGGCCAACAAGCCGGGCACCGTGCTGTTCGCCAGCCTGATCGGCACCACGATCGAGTTCTACGATTTTTATATCTACGCCACCGCCGCGGTGCTGGTGTTTCCGCGCCTGTTCTTCCCGACCGCCGACCCTGGCGCCGCCGTGCTGCAGTCGCTGGCGACGTTCGCGATCGCCTTTTTCGCGCGTCCGATCGGCTCGGCCGTGTTCGGGCACTTTGGCGACCGCATCGGTCGAAAAGCGACGCTGGTGGCGGCGCTGCTGACCATGGGCGTCTCGACAGTCCTGATCGGTTTGTTGCCGACCTACGCCCAGGTCGGCGTGGCGGCGCCGTTGCTGCTGGCGCTGTGCCGCTTCGGCCAGGGCCTGGGGCTGGGCGGCGAATGGGGCGGCGCGGTGCTGCTGGCGACCGAGAACGCGCCGCCCGGCAAACGCGCCTGGTACGGCATGTTCCCGCAGCTGGGCGCACCGATCGGCTTTTTCCTGTCCGGCGGCACGTTCCTGTTGCTGGGCGAACTGATGACCGACGAGGCCTTCTTCAGCTACGGCTGGCGCATCCCGTTCCTGGCCAGCGCGCTGCTGGTGGGCGTGGGCCTGTACGTGCGCCTGAAGATTACCGAGACGCCCGACTTCCAGAAGGTGCTCGACAGCAAAGCGCGCGTCAAGGTGCCGATGGTGGCGGTGCTGCGCGAGCACCGGCGCGCGCTGGTGCTGGGCACCCTGATTGCGCTGGCCACCTTCGTTGTGTTCTACCTGATGACGGTGTTCGCGCTTAGCTGGGGCACGACCCGGCTTGGATTTACGCGCCAGCAGTTCCTGTTGTTGCAGCTGTTCGCGGTGATCTTCTTCGCGCTGACGATTCCGCCGTCGGCGCTGCTGGCCGACAGCCGCGGCCGGCGCACGGCGATGATGTGGGTCAGCGCTGCGATCGCGGTGTTCGGTCTGCTGTACGGGCCGCTGTTCGGTTCCGGCGGCTGGGTCGCGGTCACGTTCTTCATGGTGCTCGGCATGTGTCTGGTCGGCTTCACGTATGGGCCGCTGGGTACGCTGTTGGCCGAATTGTTCCCGCCCGAGGTGCGTTATACCGGCGCGTCGCTGACCTTCAACCTGGCCAGTATCCTGGGCGCGTCGCTGGCGCCGTATATCGCGATGTGGCTGGGGGCGAATTATGGGCTGGAGTATGTCGGCTTCTACCTGAGCGCGGCGGCGCTGATCAGCTTGTTTGCGCTCGTATTGGCGGGCAAACAGACGCGCGCGGCGTGAACGGGCGCTCGCCGCCGGTAAGGCGGTTCGGCGCGCTGTCCGCGCACACGCCGGGGCGGCAGGATGAAGCCTTCCTGGCTGCGCTGTATCTGGCCTGCCGAACCGACCTGGGAGCGCTGCCGGTGCCGCTTAGTGTGGTTGCGGGCATCGCGCGCCATCAGCAGGGGCAGCGCGATGCCGACTATGCGCAGCGCTATCCGGGGGCGCAATCCTGGCTGCTGGAAGACGCGGGCCGCGCAGTCGGCTGGGTCTTGCTGGCGCAGGGGGCGCAAGGTGTGCGGGTGGTTGACCTCGCGGTCGACGCAGGGCAACGCCGCAAGGGTGTGGCACGGGCGGTGCTGCGTGCCTTGCAAGGCGAAGAAGCGCGCATCGCGCTGCGTGTCCGTGCCGATAATGCGCGGGCGCGGGCACTCTATGCAAGTCTCGGATTTGTCATTGTGCAAAATCAGGGTGACGTGCTGGAGCTTGCCTGGAACAGTCATCTTTAACCGGAAGCCTGGAGAAAGGTTCGAAATGCAATATGGTCTTGTCTATTAAATGTAACTAACCAACATAAAGTTTCTTTAAAACCTGATTTTCAAACGCTAACAACAAGGGCATCGCAACCTCAGAACAAACAAGCCATCAAGAAAAACGGCAGATGCCTGTTTTGCATAGGCTGCACCAAGCCAGTTCTGCAGCGAAATCCGTAACGCTTGAACAGCACGAACTCATCAGCCAGAATGAGGGTGCTATGGATAACCCCGTTCAACACCACCGTTTGCAACCGGAGGCTGCATGCAACAACTTTCATGCGGAGAACGCCTGCCGTTGGCCCAACACATCGCGGGCGGCACGCTGCAGATAGGCGTCTCGGTCCAGGGCATTAGCCTGGACTTCGCTTGCTTCGCGCTCGACGCCGGCGGCAAGCTGGCGGATGAACGCTACATGACGTTCTTCAATCAACCCGCCACGCCATGTGGCGGCGTCACTTTGGGGGCGGTTGGCGCAGACCGGGACGGTTTTCGCCTGGATCTCGGGCGCCTGCCTGCGTGGGTAGAGCGCCTCAGCATCGTCGCCAGCACCGACGGCGCGACGATGTCGCAGTTGCGGCTCGGCCGTTTGCGCCTGTACGGATCCGGCGGCGAATTCGCGCAGTTCGGGTTCGAAGGCGCCGATTTCGCACAGGAACGGGCAGTGATGCTGGGCGACGTGTATCGCAAGGACGGCCAATGGCGCTTCATGGCCGTGGGGCAGGGCTTCAACGGCGGGTTGGATGCGCTGGTGCGCCATTTCGGCGGCGCGGTCGAGGAATCATCCACGAACTCGTCTGCAAACCCGGCGCCACCAGTTCAACCGACGATTGCGCCTGCCACCAGCACCCCGGCCCGCATCGAACTCGAAAAACGCGTGGAGCAGGCAGCCCCCAAGCTGGTCAGCCTGGTCAAATCGGCCGGCGTATCGCTGGCCAAGGCGGGCCTGGCCGGCCACCGGGCCAAGGTATGCCTGGTGCTCGACATCTCCGGCTCGATGAGCAGCCTGTACCGCAGCGGGGCGGTACAGGCGTTCGCCGAACGCATCCTGGCGCTCGGCTGCCGCTTCGACGACGATGGCGAAATCGACGTCTTCCTGTTTGGCAGGCACGTGCACAAGGGCGCGCCGATGGGTCTGTCGAACTGGCCCGACTATATCGCCAACATGATCGAGCGCCACCCACTCGAAGGCGACACCCGCTACGGCGTCGCGATCGAAGCGGTGCGCCGCCATTATTTCCCGGATGGCGGCGGCGCCGCGCGCACCGCACCACGCAAATCGGATGTGCCGGTGTACGTCATGTTCGTCACCGACGGCTCGACCTCGGACAAGCCGCTGACCGAACGCCAGATCCGCTGGGCCAGCCGCGAACCGATTTTCTGGCAGTTCATGGGTATCGGCAAGGGCCGCAAATCGAAAGCCGGGGCACTGGCCAACTTCGCCGATTCCGATTTTCCGTTCCTGGAAAAGCTCGACCAACTCGACGGGCGCCTGATCGATAACGCCGACTTCTTTTCGGTCGCGGCGCCGGGCGAGCATTCCGACGCCGCCCTGTACGACCTGCTCATGACCGAGTACCCGCAGTGGGTGGCGCAGGCCACCCGCCACGGACTGATTGGCTAGCTATATTCTGGGGCTGAGCCGGCCGAACAGGGAAGACATCGCCGCGGGCGCCGCATTCGCAGACACCACCGCGCGCAATGCCGGGGCCGGCTGGCCCCAGGCCGATGTGGCGCCAGCGGTCTGGGCAATGGCCAGCAGCAGTAGCAAGAGATTCAAAACGCGGGCGAAAAAATCGTCAAGGAGTGGGGAAAGAAACACCGACATTTGGGCGTGCTGCATGTACATGAGGCCATTGTCTTCACCTTTTACGCAGATGCGATAACGACAAGCGCCGACTAACAGGCCAGCGGGAACGCGGCAGCAAAGAGGCGCGGCAGTAATGTCGTTCGGGTGAAGCAGGTCGAATCGTCCTCTGTATGGGCGCCGAACGGCACCGGATGGTTTATCCGATGCCGCGCGATCGATCCGCGAAGGAGACCCAGTTGATGTGGGTTAGAGAGGAGGGCGTTCGTGGAACTGGGTCAGAACGAGTAGACCATCGTCAGCGAGGTCTGGGTATCAGTGTTCTTCTTGTCGTCCGGCACGCTGGTGTCGCTGCGGATCGAAAAGCCGGCCTTCATTTGCATGGTGCCGTTGATCTTGGTGCTCAGGGACGTCTCCGCCACCGAGTGGGTGTTCGAGGTGCCTTTCTCGACGCTGACGGTCTGGGCGAAGAAGGCCGACGGGCTGACCTGCCAGCGGAACTGGGCCGCGCCGCGCACGGTCAGGCCGTCCTCGTCCTCGCCAGTCTCGCGTTCGCCGGCGAAATAGCCAGGACCGACTTCCACGTCCAGGGTCTTGTCCTGGCGCGCCAGCACGCGCGAACCGTAACCTACGGCCAGGGTCGAATAGCGGATGTAGGCGCCGAACTTGTCGTTCACGTGGCTGCCGAGGATGAAGGCGCGGCGGCCGTCGCGCAGCAGCTTGAGCGAGGCCTTGGCCGAGGTGGCCCAGCGCTCGGCCGAGCGCACGTGCTGGCGCTCGCCGTTTTCGTCTTCGAACTCGTCTTCCTTGAAGTAGCCGCTGACCAGGAATTCGTGGCTCCAGCGCGGCGTCTCGTGGCGCGCGTCGATCTTGCCGGTGACCGAGGTGCCGTTGGTGTTGCCCGAGGTGCTGATCGCACCCAGTTCTGCCGAGGTGAACCAGCCGCCGTCGGGAATTTTCGGCTTGACCACGGTGAGCGGCGCGTGAACGTCGATCACTTGCGGAAGATCGGGGGAGGCGCATGCCGCGCCGTGCAGGCCGGCCAGGCCCAGGGCCAAGGCAAGCGCAGGGATCGGTTTGGATGTCATCAGCTTCTGTGCGGACGCCCGTTGCGCATGGTCGTCAAACCGTGCGCGGGCGGTCCGGCCCGTCGTTGGTGGAAAGTTCGCGCCCCGCCGGGGGTGCGGATTGGCGGACATTGTATCGCAAAGACAGCGTAATGCGATGCAATCGGGCACGATCCGTGCGGACACAGTCTGTACCTTTCGCGCTGTTTGGTTACCGTCAGGTCACACTCGGCCGGGCATCAGGCACCGGTTCAGGTGCCGACATAGACAATCTTGAACGTGAACAGCGCCGCGATCACCCACACCACCGGTTTCACCTGGCGCGCGCGCCCGGTCAGCAGCTTGAGTGCAGCGTAGGTGATGAAGCCGAAGGCGATCCCTTCCGCGATGGAGTAGGTAAACGGCATGCCGAGCGCGGTGACCGCGGCCGGAATACTTTCTGTGGTGTCGTGCCACTCGACGTCGCCCAGGTCGGCCAGCATCAGGCAGGCCACGAACAGCAGCGCCGGTGCGGTCGCGTACGGCGGCACGGCGCCGGCCAGCGGCGCGATGAACAGGCACGCCAGGAACAGTAGCGCCACCGTCAGTGCGGTCAGGCCGGTGCGTCCGCCGGCCTGTACGCCGGAAGCGCTTTCCAGGTACGCGGTGGTGCTCGAAGTGCCGAGCACGCTGCCGGCCAGGATCGCGCCGCTGTCGGCCAGCAGCGCCCGGTTCATGCGGTGCATCTTGCCCTCGACCAGCAGCCCGGCGCGGCGCGCCACGCCCATCAGGGTGCCGGTGGCGTCGAACAGTTCGACCAGGAAGAACACCAGCACCACGTTGAGGATGCCGACCGACAGCGCGCCCTTGATGTCCATGTGCATGAAGGTCGGCGCGATCGATGGCGGCGCCGAGAATACGCCCTGGTAGGTATTCCCGCCGTAGAAGAAGCTCAGTACCGTCACCAGCACGATGCCGATCAGGATCGCGCCGCGCACCCGCAGCCGGTCGAGCGCCACGATGGCGATGAAGCCGGCCGCCGCCATGATCGCGGCCGGCTGGTGCAGGTCGCCGGCCTTGACCAGGGTGCTCGGGCTGGCTACCACGATGCCGGCGTTCTTGAGTGCGATCAGGGCCAGGAACATGCCCAGGCCGACCGTGATCCCGACCCGCATCGAGCGCGGAATGCCGTCCACGATCATGCCGCGCAGGCCGAGCAGGGAGACCACGACGAACAGGCAGCCCGAGATGAACACCGCGCCCAGCGCCGCCTCCCAGGCGATGCCCATCCCGCCCACGACCGCGTAGGTAAAGTAGGCGTTCAGGCCCATGCCGGGCGCCAGCGCGATCGGGTAGTTGGCGTGCAGGCCCATCACGGCGGTGCCGAGCGCGGCCACGATGCAGGTGGCGACGAATACCGATTCCTTCGGCATGCCGGCGTCGCCCAGGATCGAGGGATTCACGAAAATGATGTACACCATCGTCAGGAAGGTGGTCAGTCCCGCCACCAGCTCGGTGCGCACGGTGGTGCCGTTATCGTGGAGTTTGAAGAATCGTTCAAGCATGGATCGTGATGTGGGAGAGCGAGGCGGAAATGCCTGCGGTATCAGGCACATCCTTGAGGGCCGAAGCTTAACACCGCGCGCGCAGCCGTGCTGCGGTGATACCATGCCAACTCGATCAATTTCCTCAAGTACGACATGCCAAAGAACAAGCGTCCTGCGCCCCGCACCTCGAACAACACGCGCGAACCGGACACCGAGGCCCAGGCGCGCCAATTGGCCGACCTCGCCCTGGACATCGCCGAGCGCGAAGACGCCGCGCTCGCCGGCCTGGGCCCGATCGAGGACGAAGACCCGGACGCCGCCCTGACGCTGGCGGTGCGGCGTGCGGTGCGCAAGGGCGGCCGCAACGGGCAGGACGCGGTGCTGTACGAGGCCATCGAAGTGGCGCGCTACACCGATCCGCTGGCTTGCCGCCTGCTGCGCGCGCGCATCGAAGAAGAAGCGGCGACCTGGCGTTTCCGGCGCGACCCGGCCAACCTGAGCGCGCCTGAATTCGAGATCGACGCCTTCCTGGTGCCGCTGTTCGTGCGCAGCCGCGGCGGCCTGGTGGCGCAGGAAACCTTCCAGGACGAGGCCGCCTTCGAGGCGCTGGCCGCCAGCTTCCAGGACGCGGGCCTGGACAGCAAGGAGGCGAAAGTGGTGCTGCTGCAGCACGCCTTCGACCTGTCCGAGATCGATCATATCGGCTACGGCACATTGCACGAGATGCTGCGCGAAGCGGCCGCCACGCTGCAGGAGAAGAAGCTGCAGCCGGCGCCGACCATCGCCGCGAGCATGCGCGGCTGGACCGGCGAACCGGTGGCGCCCGACGAAACCGCACTCGAACTGCGCTTCCTGCTTGGCTTCTCGCTCAAGCGCGCCGACGATCCCTTCTACCGTATTCCAGGCGATGAAGCCGGCAGCGACGCCTATTTCAGCGAGCGCATGGCGCGCTTTCGCGCCTGGACCGATGCGGTGACGCCACTGCTGGCGCGCTGCCTGGCGCGCGAGCCGGAGCGCCTGGAGACCAGCTTCCTGTACCAGGACCTGTTCTACGGCGCCAAGGAACAGGCGGTGGCCGAGCTTGCCACGCTGGGCCTGCTGGCCGAGACCAAGCGCCTGCTGGCGGACAAGGACCTGGCGCCAGACGCGGTGCACGCCGCGGTGGCGCCGCTCGACATGGGCGAGCACGTGGTGCTGCGCGCCAACCTGTATGCGCTTGACGGTGGGCGACCGTGGGGCAGCGTCGACAAGCCGGTCGACCTTGCGGCCGATCTCGCGCACGAGGTCGACGAGCTGTGCGACGCACTGCTGTCGCTCGGCCTGGAAGGGGTGTCGGTGGCGACCGGCTTCAGCGCCGACGGTCATGCCGAGGGTGCGGAACCTTACCACCGAGCTTGATCCGGACCGGTCCAAGGCGCGCCATCATTCGCGCGCGCCCTGTTTGGATCGGGTTCGGCAATCCCGGAACCGGTATTTTCGGCTAGCAAACAGCGGCGAAATATCAAAAAATTGCCAGATTTTCGTAGTTGCTTTCCGCGTCACCATGTAGGAAGCAGACTACAAGGGGCGGACGACTACCGAACTCTCCCTATGAAGCTCATCCATACGGGATCATGGCCCGGTGTTCTAGCACGCAATGTTGCCCTGCATAAATCGAAATATTGGGAAAATTGCATGTTACGATTCTGGGGTCGGCCAGGTTCACGCACGAGCGCGGTCATGCTTTGCGGCGCTTCTCCAGCCCCTGCACAAGCGTTCAACGAGAGAGAAGAACCGGCCCGGCTTCATATCACCAACAACTATAGCGCCAGCAAGGCGAAAGGAAATCAACATGCCGACCCTGATCGTGTTTTGCCACCTCCGTTGGGATTTCGTGTTCCAGCGTCCCCAGCACCTGATGACCCGTCTGGCTGAACACTACAACATCCTCTTCGTCGAAGAGCCGATGCACGCCGAGGGTGAGGCACGCCTGGAAAAAACCAAAGTGGCCGAGAACATCACCGTTTGCCGTCCGCACACCCCGATCCACCAGTGGGGCTTCCACGACGACCAGCTGCCGACCCTGCAGAACCTGCTGGCGGACCTGGTTCCCGAAGGCGAAGAGCCGGTGGTCTGGTTCTACACCCCTATGGCACTGCCACTGCTGAAAAACTTCAAGCCGTCGAAAGTCGTCTACGATTGCATGGACGAGCTGGCTGCGTTCAAGAATGCACCGAAGCAGCTGCTGCAACGCGAGAGCGCACTGCTGAACATCGCCGACGTCGTCTTTACCGGCGGCCCGAGCCTGTACCAGTCCAAGCGCGACCGTCACGCCAATGCCCACTGCTTCTCGAGCAGCGTCGACGCCAACCACTTCCGCCAGGCGCAAGACGCCGCGATCTCGCACCCTGAGCAGGCCCACATCCCGCATCCGCGCCTGGGCTTCTACGGCGTGATCGACGAGCGCTTCGACACCGAACTGGTCAAGGCCATGGCCGACGCCCATCCAGAGTGGCAGATCGTGCTGGTCGGCCCGGTCGTGAAAATCGACCCGGCCACGCTGCCGAAGCAGCCGAACGTGCACTACATGGGCCAGCGCACCTACGAACAGCTGCCGCAATTTCTGGCCGGCTGGGACGTCTGCCTGCTGCCGTTCGCACTGAACGAGTCGACCAAGTTCATTTCGCCGACCAAGGTGCTCGAATACATGGCGGCCGAGAAGCCATCGGTGTCGACCCCGATCACCGACGTCAAGGTGCCCTACGGCGACGTGGTCGAGATCGCTGAAGCGTATCCTGACTACATCGCCGCCTGCGAACGCCAGCTGGCGCTGTCCGATCAAGCGCGCGACACCATGGTCAAGCGCATGCGTGAAGTCGTGGCCGGCACCTCGTGGGACCGCACCGCGTCGAGCATGCACGCGCTGATCCAGAGCGCCGAATACAGCAACAAGGCCGAACGCTTCTTCTCGACCCAGCAGGAAGAAGCGCCTGCAACCGTCGAGAAGGTCGCTGTGGCCGGCTAACGCCGACACTGCCTGAGCTCCAGGCGCCATGAAAAACGTCGTTCCCGCTTCGGTGGGAACGACGTTTTTTTATTTACGCGCTACCGACAGCAGCGTGGCCAGCAGCGTTATAACGACCCCAGTACTTCTTCGATCGCCTCCGCCGTCGCCGGCTTGGTCAGGTGCAGGTCGAACCCCGCCGCCTTCGTCCTCTCGCGGTCGGCCGCGCCGCCCCAGCCGGTCAGCGCCACCAGCCGCACGCCGTCGAAGCGCCGCTCCTGGCGAATGGCCGCCGCTACTTCATAGCCCGACATCCCCGGCATGCCAAGATCGAGGAACACCACCTGCGGCATCAGGCTGGCCAGCATGCGCAGCGCCTGGTGGCCGTCGTTGGCGACCGGCGCGTTGTGGCCCAGCAGGTTGAGCAGGGCGGCCAGGGTTTCGGCGGCGTCGCGGTTGTCGTCCACCACCAGCACGCTCAGCGATGGCCGCACAGCCACCTCCTGCGCCGGCGCGGTATCCGGCGCGGTATCCGACGCGGTATCCGACGCGGTATCCGACGCGGGCTCCGACGCGGGCTCCGACGCAGGCGCCGCGACCGGCGTCGCCGCCAGCGGCAGGCGTACCGTGAACACGCTGCCGGCATTGGTGCCCGCGCTTGTCGCGCGCACCACGCCGCCATGCAGCTCGACCAGGCTGCGCACCAGCGACAGGCCGATCCCGAGTCCGCCCGATCCCGGCTGCTGGGTCTGGCCCACTTGGGTGAACATCTTGAACACGTCTTCCAGCGACTCGGGCGCGATGCCGATGCCGTTGTCCGACACCGTCACCACCGCCGCGTCGCCGTCGGCCTCGGCGGCCAGCACGATGCGCCCGCCTTTCGGCGTGTAGCGCGCCGCGTTGTTGAGCAGGTTGCTCACCACCTGGGTCAGACGGGTGGGGTCGGCGTCGAGCATCAGGGGCGACGCCGGCAGGCGCACCTCGAGCGCGTGGCGCGCCGCTTCAATCAGCGGCAAGCTCGATTCGACCGCCGCCGACAAGATGCCGGCCAGGTCGACCCGCTCGCGCCGCAGCACGATCTGGCCTCGCGTGATGCGCGCCACGTCGAGCAGGTCGTCGACCAGGTTCACCAGGTGGCCCAGCTGGCGCTCCATGATCTCGTGCACGCGCGCCACGCCGGCCGCGCCCTGGGCGTCGTTCGGGGCGCGCCGGATGAACTGCAGGCCGCTCCTGATCGGCGCCAGCGGGTTGCGCAGTTCGTGCGCCAGCGTGGCCAGGAATTCGCTCTTCAGGCGATTCGCTTCCGACAGGTCGTGCGCCATCGTGCGCAGCGCTTCCTCGGAACGGCGGCGCGCAGTGATATCGGTGAACAGCACCGCCACCCGGCGCTGCTGCGGCGTGCCCAGGCGCGTCGCATACACGTCGTACCAGCGCCCCAGCGCGCGCGCCTCGTCCTCGAAACGCACCGCTTCGCCCGTCGCCGCGACGCGGCCGTAGATGTCGAACCAGTGCCGCTCGTGGCCGGGGGCCATCTGGCGGATGGTCTTGCCGACCGCATCGACCAGCCCGGTATGCTTGACGAAGGCGGGGTTGGTTTCGACGAACAGGTAGTCGCACGGCTTGCCGTCGCCGTCGTAGAGCATGTCGATCACGCACAGGCCCTCGTCGATCGCGTCGAACACGGTGCGGTAGCGCTCTTCGGTGGCGGCCAGTTCCTGCTCGGCGTCGAGCTGGCGGCTGGCGTCGATCACCACGCCACGCAGTTCGCGCGCGCCGCCGCCGCCGCCGACGTGGCCGCGCGCGATGACCCAGCGCCAGCCGCCGTTGGCGCGGCGCACGCGGTAGGTCGAGCTGTAGACGCCGCCGTGTTCGGCCGCCAGCGCGATCCGGGCCTGGGTCGGGCCGACGTCGTCGGGGTGGATCGCGGCCAGGTAGGCGGCCAGCGGCGCACGTCCGCGAGCGTCGAACGGCACCCCGAACAGCTCGGCCATGCGGGCGTCGGCATCGACCCGGTCGGCCCCGATCTCCCAGGTCCAGACACCGAGTTCGGCGGCCTCGATAATGCTTTCCAGGCGCGCCTGGGTCTGCACCAGCGCCAGTTCGGCGCGGCGCCGCTCGACCTGGCTGTCGAAGGCGTCGATATAAAAGCGCGCCTTGGCGCGCAGGATGGTCGGCGACAGCGGCGGGTGCAGCACCGCGATGGCGCCGGCTTCATACAGCAGCTCTTGCGCCAGCGGCGCCGGCTGCGGCAGGCCGATGGCGACGATCGGGGTGTGGACCGCGCGCGGGTCGGCGCGCAGGCCGCGCACCGCGGCGAGCATGGCGTCGGCGTCGCCTCCGTAGCCGGCCAGGATCAGGGCGAATTCGCCGGCGGCGAGCGCCGCCACGCCTTCCTCGAGAGATCGGGCGCGCACCATGGTCTGGCCCAGCTCGCTGACGATCTGCTCGAGCAGGGGGGCGTCGGCGTCATGCGCGCAGACGAACAGGATACTGCCGTGGTGCGCGTTCAGCATGGCGCGTGCTCCGGCGCGATGTCGGATGACGGGGACGGGGCGGCGGGATGGGAAAAGTGTCGCGACAAAGTGGCTGAACCCGCAAAAAAGATAATTGCGGCAATGTATGACGCGCCGTGGATACTGTCAACGGCCGGTTGCGCCGAGGGGCGAGAGCGCCGCTTCGGCGCTGTCGCTGCAAGGTCAGGACTTGTCGGGCACCGGCTGCGTTGCCGGCGGCGTCTTGAGGGTGTCGGGCAGGGCGTCGGCAATGCCGTCCGGCGCCTGGCCGATGCGGCGCGCGGTGTCCGAGTTCTGGTCGAGGCTGACTTCTTCGGCGACGTCGAAGCGGCCGTCTTCGAAGCCGTCGTCACCCGGCAACAGGCCGTCGGAACGGTTTTCCTGGCCGCCGGCCGTCGCTGGCTGGCCGGGCTGGCCCGGGGTCGATTGCTGGCCGTCCTGGCCAGGTTGCTGCTCTTTGGAATCGCTCATGCTGGTCTCCTGATGACGATTTGACATGAGCCGATTATGGCGCAGCGGATGCGGGCCGGGCGCACGCTTCGCGCGGCTTGTGACAGGACCGTCAGGAAAACCGTGTCAGCGCTCACGCTCCTTGCGCGGCAGATTCTTTTCCAGGATCGCCCAAATGATCAGTCCGTATGCGAGCAGGCGGATCAGGTAGTGCAGGGGCGAGTTTTCGCCGCCGCCGTCCTTCATCGCCGCATACACCCGGTGCAGCCCCTCGATCGCGAACGACAGGGCGAAGTACAGGAAAAAGCGGTCGCCGCTGCTGCGCCAGAAGCGCACGAAGAACAGGGCGATGATCAATGAGGCCATGGCGATCGCGCCGGCCAGCAGTTCGGGCATCGGCTACTCCTTTTCGTAGATCAGGCCGTACAACAGCAGCAGGCAGGCGACCAGCGCGCTGGCCAGACGCCAGGGCAGCAGATCGACCTGGGTCGGGAACACCACTTTGTCGAGCAGGAGCAGGAAATTATTCAAGGTCATGCCGGCGAAGCAGGCGCCGCTCCAGAACAGCAGGCGATAGCGCGTGCGGCGGTAGCTGGCGAACAGCAGCCAGGCACAGGCCAGCGAGGTCAGCATGCAGAGAGTGTAGATCAGTTCGCCCATATGGTTGCGCCTCAGGCGTCCTTTCGCAGTCGGAACGCGTCGGCGAACTGTTGCGCCTTGCGCTCGAGGGAAGAGTGGATCAGGTGGGTGATGTCGACCAGCTGGCGCGCATAAGCGTCGGCCAGCAGGTCGATGCGTGCGCGCAGCAGGGCGCTGGATGGCGCGTAGCGGCATGGCGCACCGTCGAGGGCGGCGTCGCGCTGCGCCATGCCGGCCGTGCACAGGGCGTCGAGCAGGTCGTCGCCGGTGCGTTCGCGGATATACAGGCGGCCGGCCAGCATGGCGCCATCCCACGCTTGCGCCGGATCGGCGCGCAGCAGCAGCAAGGCTTCCAGGAAGGGCACGGAAGGCACGCTCGTCAGGACGAAACGGCGCACTTCTTCCGGGATCGGCGGGTGGTTCACGTAGGACTAGTTTCCCAAAAGGAAAATTAACTTGAGAAAACCGCGATTCTAATCCATTCCAAAGTGTATTGCCGAGTCAATCGTGCGCGCGGTCTCGATCGCGTTTCAGAGGAACGAGCGCGGCTGGCGTGAACACGGCAGGAATTTTTATGCTTGAGTATTCTCAAACAGCTAAAATGCCGCGTCTCATAAATATTGTCATAAGTCATGTTTCATCAATCGATTCACCGCGCGCTGCGCCAGATCGGCAATAGTCTCGCCGTTGCCGGTGCGCTGCTCGTGGCCACCGTCGGCACGGCCCAGGCCGCCAGCTGCCCGGTGCACTACCTGGACGGCCGCCCCCCCGAAATCCGCAACCAGAAGCTCAATGCCGCCACGCACGAGCTGTGCTACGGCGTATTCGGCGTGGTGCACTCGGGCGTCACCCGCACCCCGCTATGGTCGGCCGAATACCTGCGCGCCGACAACCTGGAACGCGCACGCGGCCTCGACCGGGATGACAAATTCCATCCCGAAGGACGCCTGCCGCGCGGCCAGCGCGCCGAACTGGCCGATTATTCGCGCAGCGGCTTCGACCGCGGGCACCTGGCGCCGAACGCCGACATGCCCGATCGCCGCACCCAGCGCGAGAGTTTTTCGCTGGCCAACATGGTGCCGCAGGACCGCGACCATAACCGCCACATCTGGGCCCCGATCGAGGGCGCGGTGCGCAGCATGGCAAAGAAGGAAGGTTCGCTGTACGTGATCACCGGCCCGGCTTTCCTCGGCGCCAACCTGAAGAAAGTCGGCAATGTGATCGTGCCGAGCCACATGTACAAGGTGGTGTACAGTCCGCGCCAGAAGGCGGCCGCGGCCTGGTTCACCGAGAACCGCAGCGACGCCAGAATCACGGTCATTCCTGTGGCCGAGCTCGAGCGCATCGTCGGCATCGAATTGCTGCCGTCGCTGACGCAGCAGCAGAAGGAGCGCATGCTGCGCCTGCCGAAGATCAAAGAGCGCAAAAACAGGTCGTAATCATTCGTCATAATTACTGGACAAGGAAACGCCATGGGCAAGAAGAAACAGGGCGGCTTTGCGCCGTTCGAAAATGAAGCCGATGTGGTCGGCATTGGCAACCTGATGCTGGAAAACCGGGTCGACCGCATCACCATTTCCGGTGACGTCGACCTGACCGCCGATGTGCCGGGCCTGGCGCAGGCGCGCCGCCTGCATGGCTTGCTGGGCCAGATCGTGACAGCGCTGGAGGCACGCGAACTGCCGGACCAGTTGCCGGCGCCGGACGTGCAGACGATCGCCAATCCCTTCAATTGACCCCCATTGGCCGACTATTGAGTTAAGGCTCTAGCCGGCCAGAAATATCCCCACTTTTTTACGCTATGTTTGATCTGGCTCAAGCATACGCTTCCCCCAGCGCCGGCTAACCGTCGTGTCCGTTGTCTTCATCCGTACGTTGTTTCACTCTCAAGACCCGCTTAATTGTCGGTAGTCAATGGTGTGCGAGCCTGAGCTGGAATGTTGTAATCTAGTTCACGAAAGCGCTCCAGACGATGCGGCCTCCAGCCGCGTACAGGCGCCCGACCATTCTTTGGAGGAACGACCATGCAACATACCCTTGTCGCGGTGTTCGATAACCGCACCGATGCACAGAGCGCCATGAACGAACTGCTGTCTTCGGGCTTTACCCGCACCGACGTGCGTCTTTCCACCGGCGACGCAGACACCGACCTGACTGGCGATTTGAGCACCGGCAGCGACAGCATCAGCGCCACCCGCGCAAACGACCTCGATCGCAGCGGCGACGGCGACACCGGCATCACCGCCAGCATCAAGAATTTCTTCAGCGACCTGTTCGGGTCCGATCAGGCCGAGCACGCCAGCCGCTACGAAGGCGCCGTCTCCCGTGGCAGCCATGTCCTGACCCTGACCGCCGATTCGCTGCCGGAAGTCGAACGCGCCGCCGACATCGTCGAGCGCTACGGCCCGACCGACATCGACGAGACCTCGTCGGGCACGTCTGGCCTGGGTTCGAACGTAACTTCCGGCATGAGCGCTGGTGCAATGGGCCTGGGCGCCGGCGCCGGCCTGCAGCAATCATCGTCGATGTCCGCTCAGTCGGGCTCGACCATGTCGCAGTCGGCGTCGGGCTCGTCGCTGTCCGGCTCGGCAAACCTGTCGTCGCCATCGTCGGTGCAAGCCGGCTCGATCCCTGCGCTGGACAACCCGGGCGACCCTGGCCTGTTCCAGGAAACCTCGATCAACCAGTCGCTGCCTGTGGGCGGCACCTATCAGGAATCGCAAGGTTCGAGCGGCTTGAGCGCGACCGGCGGCACCTCGCTGCAGGGATCGACGCTGCGCGACAATCCGCAACAGGATTCGTCGCTGGGCGGCATGCCGAACGACGGCACCAGCCCACTGGCCGGCAACTCGCTGAACGCCTCGACGGCCGGTTCGCAGCAGCGCGACACCGCCCTCGGCGGTTCGGACACGAGCGGCCTGGGTGGGTCGGGTTCGCTGTCGGGTTCGAGCGGCGGCTCGCTGTCCGGCTCGAGCAGCCTGGACAAGCAGCGCAGCGGCCTGCGCATCTATTCGCGTGACAGCGCGGCGCAGTCGGGCGTTCAGTCGACGAGCGCGTCGCTCGATCCATCGCTGGGCGCGACCTCGGGCTCGTCCCTGGGCTCGTCTTCGACCCCGACTTCGGGTCTGGCCGCCAGCTCGTCGACCGGCATGGGCATCGACGACGACAGCTACTTCCGCCAGCACTTCGACAGCAACTACAGCGCGTCGGGCGCCAAGTACGACGACTACCTGCCGGCCTACAGCTACGGCAGCGAATCGGCAAAGAACGACCGTTACTCGAACCGCGCCTGGGACGACATCGAAACCGACCTGCGCAGCGATTGGGACACCCGCAACGCCTCGAGCGCCGACCAGTCGACCTGGGAAAAAATGAAGAACGCCGTGCGCGCCGGCTGGGAGCGCATGACCGGTGACGACGACAAGGATGGCGACGACTACTACCGCAACCACTACAGCTCGAACTACGAGGGCAGCGGCGCGGGCTACGACGACGTCAAGCCGGCCTATTCGTACGGCAGCGAAATGCGCAAGAGCGAGATGTACCGCAACCGTCCATGGGACGACGTCGAGACCGACCTGCGTTCGGGCTGGGACAGCCGCATCGACGGCCGCCGCGAGTTCAGCACCACCGGCAGCGACAGCAGCGAGCCATCGACCTGGGACCGCGTCAAGAACGCCGTGCGCCACGGCTGGGACAAGATGACCCCGGACGACGACGACACCTATTATCGCGACCACTATTCGACCACCTACGGCAGCAGCGGTGAATCGTACGACGTGGTGCGTCCGGCCTACGCCTACGGCGCCGGCATGGCGCGCGACGACAAGTACCGCGGCCGTCAATGGGACAGCGTCGAAGCCGACCTGCGCAGCGACTGGGATACCCGCTACGGCAGCGACGGCGGCGTGTCGACCTGGGAAAAGATGAAGGCCGCCGTGCGTCATGGCTGGGATCGCATGACGAACGACGATGACGACGTCTATTACCGCAACCACTGGAATTCGGTCTACGGCGCCGGTGGCGATTCGTACGACAACTACCAGCCGGCGTACGCGTACGGCTCGACCATGGCGCGCGACGACAAGTACCGTGGCCGCGACTGGACCGAGGTCGAGGGCGACCTGCGCAATGACTGGGATACCCGTTATCCGGGCGAGCAGTCGACCTGGGACAAGATGAAGTCGGCAGTGCGCGCGGGTTGGGATCGCATGATGCGTTAAAGGATGGACGGGTTGGCCGCATCGCCACCCCGTCGTTTTCCCGGATTACGAAAGCACGTCGGCATGTCCATTCGGGCGCCGACGTGCTGTTGGTTTTACGGTCGTATTACTGCGCAAACACCTGCGCCGCCGGCGTGATCTTCACCGCCTCGGGCCGGATATCGAGCTTCATCTCCCCGATCCGCTTGTCTTCATCGAGCAGCGACTGCGGCTTGTTGGCGTCGTACTTGATGGTCGACACCGCGTCGCTCAGCAGCGCTTCCTTCAGCGCCGCGCCGTCCTTGGTGATGATCACGACCGACAGGTTGCGCGCCGACAGATGGCGCTTGATCGCCGCATTCACATCGGCCACGGTCAGCTTCGACAGCGCACCGCGCATCATGTCTGTAAATTCCGGCGTGCCGTACCACTGCGAATCGAGCGCGTACCCCAGGCGCTGGTCCTGGGTGGCGGTCATCACGAACACATTCTTTTCAAGATAATCGCGGGTGGTCTCGAAATCGGCCTGCGACAAACCCTTGTCGACCAGCTGGCCCAGTTCATGCAGCGCCACGCGCAGGGCGAAGTGGCCGTTGTGCGGCGCCACCGGGCGGATCCAGACTTCGAACAGCTGCGCCTTGCGGCCCAGGTTCGGGTTCGGGAAGAACTGGAACATCCCGCGCGGGAAGGCTTCGATATACGCGTAGTCGCCGTAGTTCATGCCGCGCTCTTCACGGATGCGCTGGTACAGGCGCGCGCTCGAAGCGCGGTGTTCGCCCAGCCAGGTCTTGGCGATCCACAGGGCCGCAAAGTCGGGGTGCTTGCGCGTGACTTCGAGCGGCAGGCCGAACGAGATCGCGGTGGCGCGGGTGTTCTTCTCGACGATCTCGACTTCAAGCCCGTCCGGCATGCGGCCGCGCGGAGCGCTTGTCGCGGCCAGGCCGGCGCCGGCAGGCAATCGCGCCAGCGCCTTTTGCAGCGATGCGCTCATGGCATCCGAAACGTCGCCCGAGATGCCGATGCGCACCGCGCCTTGCGTATACGCCTTGAAGTAGAACGCCTTCACGTCGTCGAGCGTGATGGCGTCGATTCCGGCCACCGTGCCCAGTACCGGGTGACCGTAGCCGCTGCCGGCAAACACATTGGCCTGCAGGCGCTCTTTGCCGAATTCCTCTTCGTTGTTGTCCTTCAGGTCCAGCACCAGCGCGTTGCGCTGGGCGTCCTTCAGGCGCCGGAAGTCTTCGTCGCGAAAACCCGGGTCGACCAGCAGCGGCAGGGCGATCTTGAGGTACCGGTCCCAGTTGTCCTTGTGGATGGCGCCGGTGAAGGTGGTCATTTCCTTGTCGGTCTGCTCGCTGAAACTGCCGGCCAGCGGGAACAGGGCACGCGTCACTTCGTCGATCTTGCGCTCGCGCGAGCCGCTCGCCGCGACCATGGTGGCGGTCAGCGCCGCCAGGCCTTCCTTGCCCTTCGGGTCGTGCGCCGAGCCGGCCACGAAGAGCAGCTTGACGCGGATCTGCGGCAGCGTCGACTTCTGCACCAGCACGTCGAACTTCGCCGGCGCCGACGCCTGGGCGTACTGCGCCAGGCCGGGCATCTTGTCGATCCCGGCCGGCAGGGCTTCATGCGACAGGGTGGTGACGATCATGCCGTCGTCGACCAGGTACTTGCGCGCTGCCGCCTGCAGGTCGGCCGGGGTGAGGGTGTCGAGCACCTGATAATAGCGGTTTAGGGTGCCATACGAACGCTCGAAGTGTACGTACGAGGCCAGCGTGGCGGCAATCGCCTCGGTGTTATCCAGCGAGCGGATCAGGCCATATTTTTGCGCCGACTTGGCGTCCGCCAGCTCGCGCGCATCGACCGGCTCTTCGCGCAGCTTCGCCACCGTCTGCAAAATCGCGTCGCGCACCATCAAGGCATCGGCCGGCTTCTTGACACGCGCGATGATGGTGGCCAGGGTCGGGTCGACGCGGTTCGGGGTCGAGTCCATCAATTGATCGACCTTTTGCTCGTCCTGCACCAGGCGCTTGTACAGCGCCGAAGTACGGCCGAAGCCGAGCGACAGCAGCATCGACATCGCCGCCTGCTGCTTCTGGTCGGCCACGAACGACGGCGCCCGGAAACCGACCGTCACCAGTGGCAGGGTCGGGGTCTGCCACGCCACGTGGCGGTACAGCGCGCCGCGCGGGGCCGGTTCGACCGGAACGTTCGACTTGAAGCTGCCGCGCTGCCAGCGCGACCAGTATTTCTCGACCATCGCGATCGCCTTGGCCGGCTCGACGTCGCCGGCGATGATCACGGTGGTGCGCTCGGGGCGGTACCAGCGATCGAAAAAGACCTTCGAATAGTCGTACTGGTTGGGCATGTCCTCGATGTCCTTGAGGAAGCCCATGGTCGTATGTTTATAGGTGTGGGTAGTATAGGCGGCGTCGCGCTGCGCTTCGAACAGCTTCGACATCGGATTGGCGCTGTTCTTGTTGTATTCGCCCAGCACGGCGCGCGACTCGGTCTTGAATGCGGCGACTGGATAAGACAGATGCTGGAAGCGGTCGGCCTCGACCTTGAGCACGGTTTCCAGGTCCTGCTTGGCAAACGTGGTGTAGTAGTTGGTGAGGTCGTCGCTGGTATAGGCGTTCTGGCGCGCGCCGGCGCGGGTGATTACCGCCTGGTACTTATCGGGCGGATAGGTCGGCGTGCCGCGGAACATCATGTGTTCAAAAAAGTGGGCAAAGCCCGACTTGCCCGGCTCGACTTCGTTGCGCGAGCCGGTCTGCACCGGAATGTGTACCGACACCAGGTTCGGGAAACCGGTCGGCACCACGATCACCTTCAGGCCGTTGGCCAGGGTTTTCTCGGTGGCCTTGAACGGCAGCACGTCGGCGCCGCTGCTTGCATTGGCCGGCGCCGCGCGGCTTGGCGCGGCGGCCAGCAACAGGGTCGGGATCAGCGCCCTCAGCATGGTGCGCGACAGGGAAGACTTGAGCACAGATGTCACCTTGGGAAATAAACCAGCGCGCAGCATAGTCGATTCACCTTCGGATGAACAGCGAGCGGGTCATCACGGCGGCGCGGCCATGGAGGGTGCTTACGCCGCTTCGCTCATCGGCAAACTGATCCGGTTGCGCCCCATGTGCTTGGCCCGGTACAGCGCTGCGTCGGCAATCGCCACCAGCTGGCTGGCGTCGTTGTCCTGGGCGGCGAGCGCGGTGGCGGCGCCGATCGACACCGTCACATGGCCCGGCGCGAAACGGCACGGCAGTTGCAGATGCTCGACCCGGGCCCGGATCCGCTCGGCCACGATGGCGGCGCCCTTGAGCGACTGGTTCGGCAGAATCACCGCGAATTCTTCGCCGCCGTAGCGCGCCACCAGGTCATTGGCGCGCATCTCGCTGGCGACCGCGCGCGCCACGCGTTTCAGGCATTCGTCGCCGCCGAGGTGGCCGTTGGCGTCGTTATAGGCTTTGAAGTTGTCGACATCGACCATCAACAGCGACAGCGCCTGCTTCTGGCGCAGGGCGCGCGACCACTCCGCACGCAGGGTGTCGTCGAAGCAGCGCCGGTTGGCCAAGCCGGTCAGGCCGTCGCGCGTGGCCAGTTGCTCGAGCGCGGCTTGCGCCATCTTTTCGTCGGTCAGGTCGCGCAGGGTTTCGACCACGGCCGAGACGCGGCCGCGCGCGTCGTAGATCGGGCTCGCATGGGACGCCAGAAAGCGCCGGCGGCCGGCGCGCGGCATGTCGTACCAGCTCTCCAGCGCCAGGCCGTCGATGGACGCTGTGGCTGCGGCGTCGGCCAGGCCGACCCGGCCCTGCAGTACCTGATCGGCCAGCGTCGGGCGCTGCTGGTCGTAGAAGCCGCGCCAGTGGTCATCGGTGCCCAGCACTTCGATCGCGGCAACGCCGGTCAGTTCCTCGCAGGCGCGGTTCCAGATCGTCACCCGGGCATGCGTGTCGAGCACGAACACCGGCACCGTCAGGCTCTGCATCAATTGGCCGACAAAGGCCACGTCCTGGACCAGGGCGGCCGGGCCGGCGCCGGTGACGACGATATTGCAGGCGTTGCCAGGATGGCTGGCGGCAGCGCCAGCGGCGCCGATTGGGTCGGAACTGATCATGAGCCGTCCTCTGGGTCTCTCGCGACAGCTTGATTGCTGCCGACAGGAAACGATTCTGCTACTGGCGCAGGGACGAGCTTTTGATCTATGACAAAGCCAAACCCGCTGTGGCGTGCCGCCGACAGGGGTTGACCTGGCCTTTCGATTGGCGCCGGGCGGCGCCGCGGGAAGGTAAAATCGACTCAGTGGGCTTCGGCCGGCTCGCGCACCGGCAGCGACAGCGACCAGTGGCAGGGCCGGCCGGGCGCCGCCGCCACCCGCAGCGCGCCGCCCAGCGCGCGCACCCGGTCGGCCAGTTGCTCCGACAGCGCTTGTCCGCCATTGATCCGGACCTGCTCGACCTGCTCGACCTGCTCGACCTGCACCGTCGCGCCGAGCTGGATGTCCAGCGCCAGCGTGCAAGCACCTTCGCTCAGGCGCACATGCACTTCGGCGCCGCCGGCGCGCCCGCCGGTCATGGCCAGCACTTCCTGCAACACCCCGAACACGGCCAGACGCGCGGCGCGGCTGCTGGGGTGGGCGGCCGGGTCGACGCCGGCCTCGAAGCGGTAGCGCAGGCCGTGCAGTTGGGCATGCTCGGCCAGATTGCGCTCGAGCGCATGGCGCAGGCCGTCGGCCGGGCCGAAGCCGCGCAGGCCGCCGGTCACGGCGCGCACCGCCGTGATTGCGCCGTCGACATTTGCCAGCGCGCCATCCAGGCGGTTGCTGAACGCCGACTGCGCCGGCGTGGCGTTATCTACCAGGTGCGACAGGTCGTTGCGCAGGCTCGCCAGGCGGCGCCCGAGTTCGGCCTGCAGGTCGCGCGCGATGCGGCTGCGCTCGCCGTCGCGCACCCCTTCGTGCTGGCGCACCATGCTGCACAGCACGTCATGATTCGCGGCCAGCGCCTGGTCCGACTGGTGACGCGCCTCGCGCTCGGCTTCCAGCTGGCCTTGCAGCGAGCGCGCCCGTTCATCGATGGCGGCGCTGCGGCGCATGCCGATATAGGCCAGCACCAGCGCCACCAGCGTGATCGCCAGGCAGGCAGCCAGCTCGGTATGCGTGCCGGGCTGCACATTGGCTGCGCGGGCGTCCAGGCTGAGTCCGGCGATGGGCAGGGCGGCTAGGAAAATGATGGGCTTGGTCATGGCGTCCTTCTTACGGTGGTTCGGAAGATTCTGTAAGAATTTACCGGTGGCAAGCTGTAGGAATATTGTCCATAGTCAATTCAGCGCGGATGAGGCGGGTAGTCAGTCAGATCCGAGCGGCAACGATGTCGGCAGCCGGCTGCTGCGCCGGCGCGCCCGGGGCGCTATAATGGAAGGTTGACGAGAGGTTTACCGTGACTTACAGCATTAAAGAGATCTTCTACACCCTGCAGGGCGAAGGCGCCCACGCCGGGCGCCCGGCCGTGTTTTGCCGCTTTTCCGGCTGCAACCTGTGGACCGGCCGCGAAGCCGATCGCGCCACCTCGGTCTGCCAGTTCTGCGACACCGACTTCGTCGGCACCGACGGCGAGCGCGGCGGCAAGTTCAAGGGAGCGGCGGCGCTGGCTGATGAAATCGACGGCCTGTGGCCGCTGACCCATACTGCCAGCAAATACGTCGTGTTTACCGGCGGCGAGCCGCTGCTGCAGCTCGATGCGGCCTTGATCGACGCCATGCACGCGCGCGGCTTCATGATCGCCATCGAAACCAACGGCACGCTGCCGGTGCCGCCGGGCGTGGACTGGATCTGCGTCAGCCCGAAGATGGGTTCGCAGCTGGTGGTGGAAAAGGGCAGCGAGCTGAAAGTCGTGATCCCGCAAGCCAACCAGAATCTGGCCGCGTATGAGGGGCTCGACTTCGAGCACTTCTTCGTGCAGCCGATGGACGGCCTGCTGGCTGCGCAAAACACCCGCCTGGCGATCGAGACCTGCCGCCAGAACCCCAAGTGGAAACTCAGCCTGCAAACGCACAAGCTGCTCCAGATTCCGTAAATTTTTGTACCAATCAAGGCAAACCGCTTCATGCTGACCATTACCCGCAAACTCGAATTCGACGCCGGCCACCGGATTCCCGACCACAAGAGCCAGTGCCGCAACCTGCACGGCCACCGCTACGTCCTGGAGATCACCCTGACCGGCGACGTGATCGATTCCGACGGCAATTCGGACAACGGCATGATCATGGACTTTTCCGACGTCAAATCGCTGGCCAAGGAACACCTGGTCGACGTCTGGGATCACGCCTTCCTGGTCTACGAAAAAGACGACAAGGTGCGCGAATTCCTGGCTTCGCTGCCGGGCCACAAGACGGTGGTGATCGACTGCATCCCGACCGTCGAGAACCTGGCGCGCGTGGCGTTCGGCATCCTCAAGACCGTGTTCACCGACCGCTTCGGCAACAACCTGCGCCTGCACAAGCTGGTGCTGCACGAAACCCCGAACTGCTGGGCAGAGATCACCGATGTGTGATGCGCATGGAGCGGCCGGCGCGACTCGGAATCTTCCGACGACGGAAGAACCGGGTGCGGACCAACGTTTCATGGGTCTGGCCCTCGACCAGGCGCGCCTGGCCTGGGAGCGTGGCGAGGTGCCGGTCGGCGCGGTGCTGGTCAAGGATGGCGAAGTCATCGCCACCGGCTTCAACCAGCCGATCGGCATCCATGACCCCACCGCGCACGCCGAGATTGTGGCGCTGCGCGCCGCCGCCGACAAGCTGGGCAACTACCGGCTGCCCGGCTGCGAACTGTACGTCACGCTCGAGCCGTGCATCATGTGCTCAGGGGCGATGATGCATGCGCGCCTGGCGCGGGTGGTGTACGCCGCGCCTGACCCCAAGACCGGCGCCTGCGGCTCGGTAGTGAACCTGTTTGCTGAAGAAAAACTGAACCACCACACCCAGGTGGCGGGGGGCGTGCTGGCCGGCGAATCGAGCCTGATGCTCAAAGCCTTCTTTGCCGAGCGCCGCGCTGCTGCGCGCAAGCCAAAGCAGGACTGACCTGTTTGGCTTCACGCGGCGTGTGCCGGTCAAGCCGCCACGTGCCGGCGCGCATCGATCGGCACCTGCACCGTGAAGGTGGTGCCGCGCTCTTCGGCGCTGTCGACCAGCATCGATCCGCCATGACTTTCGGCCACGCGGCGCACGTAGGGCAGACCCAGGCTCCAGCCCTTGACGGCGACCTCTTCGGCGCGCTGCGGCGGCTCGAACAGGCGCGCCAGGTCTTGCGCCGGAATCGCCGCGCCGCCGTTGTGCACCGACAAGCCCAGCCGGTCGCCATCGCGCGCGACCCGCACTGTGATCGGCGCCGCGCGCTTGCCGTGCTTGCGCGCGCGCGTGACCAGGCTTTCCAGCGCGCGCTTGAGCGCCGTGCGGCACCAATAGCCGTCGATGCGCTCGCCGATGATGCTCACCGGCTGGCCGATCATGGGCAGGTCGACACACACTTCCTCGACCAGCGACATGATGTCGAAGTTCGACAGATGCAGCTCGATTGCGTGGCCGTGTTCAAGCACCGCCGCATCCTGCAAGGTCTGGATCAGGGCGTCGGCATCGGCGATCTTGCTGACGATGCGCGCGGCCATCGCGGCGATGCCGGGATCGGCGGTCTTCAAGCCGATCAGTTGCCCAGTAGCGCTGGCCACGTTCAGCGGGTTGCGCAGGTCGTGCGCAAAACCGGAAATACAGGCTTCGTTCATTGCCATCGGCGCGTGCGATTCGCCTGCGCAACCGGCTGCCGCCAGCAGCCAGGCGTCGAACACGGCGCCGATGGCATCGATGGCTTCGACGTCGCGCGGCTGCAACGCCGGATGGTGGGTTGCAAGCGTCGCGTACAGCACCGAGCGCAGCAGCTGAAGCTCGCGCACCAAGGCAGCGCCGCCATGTTCGCCGGGAGCGAAGTGGCGGGCGAGGTCGGGCGGGCGGCGGGGCGCGACAGCGCCTTTACCAGTTGCTGCGCAACGCAGCGCCGTTTCGACCGCATCGAGCAACGCCGGCGCCGCTCGCGCCAACAAAGGGTGATGCCGTTTATCCTGCGTCTGTACGCGCGCGCGCCACTGCGTCAGCACATCCTGACGCAGCCGGGCAAGACTGGTGGTGAGTCCACTGGGGGAATCCTGGCGCTCGCCTGCTTCGGTGGTATGCATGCCTGTTCCCGTCAAAACGACCTGTCACGGTCGCACCTTTTTTCGTTACCGCTCAGCCGATAACGTGTCATTTCGCTAAGCCGACAAGATACCGCAAATTCGGCAACTTGCGAATACGACTGACCATGAATATATCGAAGCGCGCTGCAAGACGCCGCGCGCGTGACGATGATGTTATGCTGGTCTCACGCATTCACCGCCAAGTCACACCGGCTTCACCCGAGACCACAGCGCGCGAGCATCGCTTACCGCCCACGACCCTTGTCCTGTATCGCGTCGAACGATCGACCTGTCGTCATGCCAACCCTACACGCCAATGGACTGCGCCTCGCCTTTGATACCGCGGGCGACCCGAAAGCCACGCCGCTGCTGCTGATCCACGGTCTTGGTATGCAATTGACCCATTGGCCGGACGAATTCGTGGAAGGCCTGGTCGAGCTCGGCTTCTACGTGATCCGCTTCGACCACCGCGATAGCGGCCTGTCGACAAAGTTCGACGCGGCCGGCGTGCCGAACCTGGCACTGGCCAGGCTCAAGTCAAGCCTTGGCTGGCGCCTGAAAGCGGCTTATTCGCTGGACGACATGGTCCTCGATGCGCTCGGCGTGCTGTCGGCGCTGGGCGTGGCGCGCGCGCATGTGGTCGGGGTCTCGGCACTGGGCGGCATGGTGGCGCAGCTGCTGGCGGCGCGTCATCCGCAGCGGGTGTCGAGCCTCATCGCCATGATGTCGACCAGCGGCCGCCGCGGTTTGCCGGGGCCGTCGTCGGCGGTGAAAAAGCTCGTGGCGACGCAACCCGCCAACCCGTTTGAGCCCGACAGCGTGATCGAGCATGCGGTGACGCTGCTGCGCGCGCTCGGCAGCCCCTCGTATCCAACCCCGGACAAGCAATTGCGCAAGCGTGTGACGCGCTCTTTGCGGCGCAGTTATTGTCCGGACGGCGCGGCGCGCCAGATGGTGGCGCTTCTGGCCGCCGGCGACCAGAGCGCGGCGCTGGCCGCGATCGCGGCGCCGACGCTGGTGATCCACGGCGCGGCCGACCCGCTGGTGCCGAGCGCTTGCGGTAGAGATATTGCCGCGCGCATCCCACAGGCGCGCCTGGAACTGATCGAAGGCATGGGCCACGACCTGCCGCCGCAGCTGGGCGAGCGGTTGCTTGCCTTGATCGACTCCCATGCCCGGGGTAAGATGTTGCCAGACTCAACACCCCGGCGCTTCGTGAAACAGTGATTTCTTCTCCTATCGGCATCGCCATCGTGGCGCCCTCGGGCTGCGCGCCAGACCCGTGCGCGGTCAAACGCGCCGTTGCACGCCTCGAGGGGCAGGGCTGCCTGGTGCGCAACCACTACGATCACAGCTGCATCCACCAGCGCTTCGGCGGCTCGGACGCGGCGCGGCTGGCGCAGCTCGATGCCGCCATCAGCGATCCCGATGTGCAACTGATCGTCGCCTTGCGCGGCGGCTATGGCATCACGCGGCTGCTGCCGCAAATCGATTTCGAGGCGATCGCCGCCAGCGGCAAGATGCTGGTCGGTTTCTCCGACGTCACCGCTTTGCACATGGGGCTGATGGCAAAGACAGGCGCGCTCAGCTACGCCGGGCCGATGATCGCCGGCGACTTCGGTGCGCTCGAGCCCGACGCCTTTACGCTGGACGATTTCTGGCATTGCCTGGCCGGGCCGCGGCATGAAATCATGGCCACGGTCTCCGGCAATCCACCGGTCGACCTGAACGGCACGGTCTGGGGCGGCAACCTGGCGATGCTGGTGTCGCTGTTGGGCACGCCGTATTTCCCACGCATCGACGGCGGTATCCTGTTCGTGGAAGACATTGCCGAACATCCGTTCCGGGTCGAACGCATGCTGCTGCAACTGCATCAGGCCGGCGTGCTGGAACGCCAGCGCGCGCTGGTGCTGGGTGACTTTTCCAATTACCGCCTGGGACCGCAGGACAATGGCTACGACTTCGACGCGATGCTGGCCTACCTGCGCGCGACGTTGCCGCTGCCGGTGCTCACCGGACTCGCGTTCGGACATGGCCCACGCCGGGTCACGATCCCGTTCGGCGCCCAGGGCCATCTGGTCTCGGATGACGCAGGATTCTCGCTGACCCTGAGCGATTATCCGACCCTGCGCCAGGGCTGAACACGCCTCTTGAGGCACGCGGCATGCCTTCTACCGCCATTCATTCGTCGCCCCGGGCCGGCGATGGTAAAATAGCCGGTTAATCAAATACGCTTTTTGGGGTTTATAAGTGCTATCCACAGCCAATATCACGATGCAATTCGGCGCCAAGCCGCTGTTCGAGAACATCTCCGTCAAATTCGGCGACGGCAACCGCTATGGCCTGATCGGCGCCAACGGCTGCGGCAAGTCGACGTTCATGAAGATCCTGGGCGGCGACCTGGAGCCATCGGGCGGCAACGTCAGCCTGGATCCAGGCGAACGCCTGGGTAAATTGCGCCAGGACCAGTTCGCATACGAAGACGTGCGCGTGCTCGACGTGGTCATGATGGGCCACACCGAACTGTGGGATGCGATCGCCGAGCGCGACGCCATCTACAACAATCCGGAAGCGACCGACGACGACTACATGAAAGCGGCCGAGTTAGAGGGCAAAGTGGCCGAGTACGACGGCTACTCGGCCGAAGCGCGCGCCGGCGAACTGCTGCTGGGCCTGGAGATCGGCACCGACCTGCACCAGGGCCCGATGAGCGCCGTCGCGCCGGGCTGGAAGCTGCGCGTGCTGCTGGCCCAGGCCCTGTTCTCGAATCCGGACATCCTGCTGCTCGACGAACCGACCAACAACCTGGACATCAACACGATCCGCTGGCTGGAAAACATGCTCAATGAGCGTAACTCCACCATGATCATCATTTCCCACGATCGCCACTTCCTGAACCAGGTCTGCACCCACGTGGCCGACATGGACTACGGCACCCTGAAGGTGTATCCGGGCAATTACGACGACTACATGCTGGCCTCGACCCAGGCGCGCAACCAGCAACTGGCGAACAATGCCAAGGCCAAGGAAAAGGTCGCCGAACTGCAGGATTTCGTGCGCCGCTTCTCGGCCAACAAGTCGAAAGCACGCCAGGCGACTTCGCGCGCCAAGCAGATCGACAAGATCAAGATCGAAGAGTTCAAGCCATCTTCGCGGGCGTATCCGTTCGTGCGCTTCGAAGGCGAGAAGAAGCTGCACCGCCTGGCGGTGGAAGCCGAGAACATCTCGAAAGCGTATGATCGTCAACTGTTCAAGAACTTCTCGATCATGGTCGAGGCCGGTGAACGTGTTGCGATCATCGGCGCCAACGGCGCCGGCAAGACCACGCTGCTGCGTTCGATCGGCGGCGACCTGTGCGGCCTCCAGCCGGACGGCGGCCGCGTCAAGTGGGCCGAGAACGCGAACCCGGGCTACATGCCGCAGGATCCGACCGAAGAGTTCGCCACCGGCGATACCCTGACCGACTGGATGGGCAAGTGGACGCAAGAGGGCGACGACGACCAGGCGGTGCGCTCGATCCTGGGCCGCCTGCTGTTCGGCGGCGACGAAGTGAAAAAATCGGTGAATGTGCTGTCGGGTGGCGAAAAGGGCCGCATGATGTACGGCAAGCTGATGCTGGGCCGCCACAACGTGCTCTTGATGGACGAGCCGACCAACCACATGGACATGGAGTCGATCGAGTCGCTCAACATCGCGCTCGACAAGTACGCTGGCACCCTGATCTTCGTCTCGCACGACCGTGAATTCGTGTCGTCGCTGGCGACCCGCATCATCGAGATCCGCGAAAACGACGTGGTCGATTACCAGGGCAATTACGAGGAATACCTGAAGAGCCAGGGCATCGACTGATTCGATGTTGAGTAACACCGGCGCTGCGCCGCAAGCTGCAGCGCAGCGCCTGGAGACAAAAAGAGCGAGTATGAATATCGTACAAAGCGACGCACAACGTGCCGTACCGATCAAGACCTACGAATACGACCGGCCCCAGGCCGGCATGGCCTGCACCGCCGAAGCCTGGGCGCGCGTACCGAGCGCGCCCGAACTGGCCGAACGGGCCGCATTGAAAGAGCGCATCCGCCAGCTGCTCAAAGAGCGTGGCGCGGTGCTGGTCGCCCACTATTACGTCGATGGCGACCTGCAAGACCTGGCCGAGGAAACCGGCGGCTGCGTCTCCGATTCGCTCGAGATGGCGCGCTTCGGCCGCGACCACGCCGCGCAAACCCTGGTGGTGGCCGGCGTGCGTTTCATGGGCGAGACCGCCAAGATTCTCAGCCCCGAAAAAACCATCCTGATGCCCGACCTGGACGCGACCTGTTCGCTCGACCTGGGTTGCCCGGCCGATGAATTCGCCGCGTTCTGCGACCAGCATCCGGACCGCACGGTCGTGGTGTACGCCAACACCAGCGCCGCCGTGAAAGCGCGCGCCGACTGGATGGTAACCTCGTCGATCGGCCTCGACATCGTGGCCGAGCTGCACGCACAGGGCAAGAAAATCCTGTGGGCGCCCGACCGTCACCTGGGTTCGTATATCCAGGCCAAGACCGGCGCCGACATGCTGCTGTGGCAGGGTTCGTGCCTGGTGCACGACGAATTCAAGGGCATCGAGCTCGACTTGCTCAAGGCCGAATATCCGCTGGCCAAGGTGCTGGTGCATCCTGAATCTCCGGCGAATGTGGTGGCGCAGGCCGACGTGGTCGGCTCGACCACCCAGCTGATCAACGCCGCCCAGACCCTCGACGCGACCCACTTCATCGTCGCCACCGACAATGGCATCCTGCACAAGATGAAGATGGCCGCGCCCGGCAAAACCTTCATCGAAGCGCCGACCGCGGGCAACAGCGCCACCTGTAAAAGCTGCGCGCATTGCCCGTGGATGGCGATGAACGGCCTGCGCAACCTGGCCGCGGTGCTGGAGAACGGCAACAACGAAGTGTTTGTCGAACCCGAGATTGGCATCAAGGCCAAGCGCGCCATCGACCGCATGCTCGACTTCGCCGCGGCCAAGCGCGCCAAGGCGCTGCCGAGCGGCAAACTGGAAAACAATGCCCCGATGTTTACCGGAGTAGGCCCGGCATGAGCACCCTGAAGAATTCGAATTCCCAGTTCGACGACAAGCTGCAGGCGTCGTTCGAGCAAAACATCCTGGCCGCGCTGCTGGAAGACGTCGGCAGCGGCGACCTGACCGGCAAGCTGGTGCCGGGCGACACCCGCGTCACTGCGCGCGTGATCGTGCGCGAAGCGGCGGTGCTGTGCGGCGCGCCGTGGTTTGAGGGCGTGATGCTGGCCGTCGACCAGGACACCGAGATCGAGTGGCACTACGCCGAAGGCGACCTGATGACCGCCGACAGCACGGTGTGCACCATCGCCGCCAACCCGCGCTCGCTGCTCACCGCCGAACGCGGCGCGCTCAACTTCATGCAGCTGCTGTCGGGTGTGGCCAGCGCCACCCGGCGCTACGTCGACGTGGTGGCCGGCACCAACGCCGCCATCCTCGACACCCGCAAGACGCTGCCGGGCCTGCGCCTGGCGCAGAAATACGCGGTGCGCGTCGGCGGCGGAAAGAACCAGCGCATGGCGCTGTACGACGGCATCCTGATCAAGGAAAACCATATCGCGGCCGCCGGCGGCGTGACCCCGGCGCTGCAGGCGGCAGCCAGCCTGGACGCCGGCGTGCCGGTGCAGATCGAAGTCGAGACCATCGCCCAGCTGGAAGAAGCGCTCGGCGCCGGCGTCAAGTCGGTGTTGCTCGACAATTTTGATCTGGACATGATGCGCGACGCGGTGCGGGTCAACGATGGCCGCGCGCTGCTCGAAGCCTCGGGCGGCATCAATCTGGACACGGTGCGCGCCATCGCCGAGACCGGCGTCGACCGGATCTCGATCGGCAGCCTGACCAAGGACGTGCGCGCCACCGATTACTCGCTGCGAATTGTTTAAAACAAGATGACTACCACGACCCACTCCGCGCTGGCTTCCCGCATCAAGCAGTCGCTCGGCTTTCGCCTGTTCTGGCTCGGCTTCGGCCTGCTGCTCGGCGTGCCGCAACTACTGGATGGCATCAAGTACAACCTGAACGGCGAGCTGTTTTTTGGCATCGGCATGCTGCTGGTTGGCATCCGCGGCTTCCTGCGTCCGGTCGTACTGAGCCGCGCGCTGGCGATGAAGCGCGACGACGCTGCCGCCAGTTCGTCGATCGGCTCGCCGGTGCTGCACGGCGTGCTGTCGCTGGCGATGGCCGGCGCGTTGTTCACTGGGCTGGCGATCAAGTTCAACGCGGGCTGATCAGGCTTGTTCGCTTCAGACGCCGCTCTCGCTGGCCCGCGCCAGCGCTTCGGCGCGCGGATTGTGCAGGGCCGGCGCCACGCCGGCGCGGCTGGCAACAGCCTCGATTGCCGCCATCACTTTCTCCGGACGGGCGTGGTGCAGCATGTGGCCGACGCCCGCTTCCAGGTCCAGCTCGCAGTTGCGCAGATTCTCGTGCAAGCGTTCGGCGTTATGCGTGGAATCGACCACCAGGTCGCGCGTGCCCGACAATATCTGCACCGGCACCTTCAGTCGTGCATAGCGCCGCGCCAGGGTTAGCGCAGACGGCACCATCAGCGCCGCCTCCGCTGCACTCGCGCGCAATTGCCCGGGACGCAGCGCGATCCAGGCCGGCAGCGCGCGGTAGCTGGCCGGAACCGGCAGCGGCGCAAAGGCCCGCTTGAGCGTGGCGCGCCACAACAGGCGTCCGGCCAGCGGCGCCACCGTGTAGCGCATCAGGTCGCCCACTACGGGCAAGGCCGGTGGCGAACCCAGCGCCACATCCAGGCGCGCACTCGGATAGTAGTAACCCGACACCAGCACCAGGCCACGCACGAAGTGCGGCACCCGCAACCCCATCGCCAGCGCCACCAGCGTGCCCCAGGAATGGCCGAGCACGATGGCATTGGCGACGCCCAGCCGCTGCAGCGCATGGTGCAGCAGGCTGGCCTGCTTGTCCGGCGTCCACATGGTGTCGCGCGGACGCTCGCTGTAGCCGAAGCCGGGGCGATCGAAGGCGATCACGCGGTAGTGCTCGGCTGCACGCTCGATCAACCCGCTCAGTTCAAAGTCGCGTGACCAGGTGCCATTGCCGTGCAACAGCACCAGCGTGGGGCCTTCGCCGCGCTCGAGGTAATGCAGGCGCACGCCGTCGACGGTGACGAACTTGCCGGTCGGCGGATTGTCACGTTCAGCCTGGCGTGTCCTGGCACGCACGACCAGGTACGAGGCCAGCAGGCCGATGCCGGTCAGTGCCAGGCTGGCCGGTATGCGCGAACGCGCACCGGTACGATGGGTGTTGGTCACAATGTTCCTCTCTGGTCGAGTAACACAGGCGATGTCAAAGGCTGGTCGACGTCCAGTAAGCGTGCCGCCAGCGGCAACAATTGCTCGCTCGACGCTTCGAGCTTGAGCGCCAGCAGGTCGTCGGCCCGGGTGCGGCCCAGGTTCACGGCGGCGATCGGCTTGCCCGCGGCCTGCGCCAGCCGGCAGAAACGGAAGCCTGAATACACCATCAACGACGAGCCCACCACCAGCAGCGCGTCGGCCGCCGCCATCTGCGCCAGGGCATCCGCCGTACGCGCCGGCGGCACGTTGTCGCCGAAGAACACCACGTCCGGCATCAAGACGCCGCCGCAGTGCACGCAGGTTGGCAGCGTGAAGCCGGCCAGCACCTCGGCCAGCGTATCGGTATCGAGCGCAGCGTCGCCGTCGGGCAGCGGCTGCGCCATGGTTGCGTTCAGGATCGGGTTGTCGCGTTGCAGCTGGATCTGGATGAACGCACGTGGAAACTGCGCGCCGCAACCGAGGCAGGCGACCTGGTGGATATTGCCATGCAGTTCAAGCACGGCATGACTGCCGGCTTGCTGGTGCAGGCCATCGACGTTCTGGGTCAACAGAAAGCCGAGCTTGCCACCACGCTCGAGCGCGGCAAGGGCGCGATGGCCTTCGTTGGGTCGCGCCTGGGCCAGGACCGGCCAGCCGACCATGCTGCGCGCCCAGTAGCGGCGCTGGACCGCAGGATCGCGCCGGAACTCCGGTCCCTGGATCGGCAAGCGGCCACGGCGCACGCCATCACGGTCGCGGTAGTCGGGAATGCCGGACGCAGTCGACAGACCGGCGCCGGTCAGCACCAGGGTGCGTCCGTGCCGGTCGAGGAATGTCGCCAATTGCTCGGCCAAATCCTGTATCGAACGGTCCATCGAAAGCGCGCCATGCTCATCGGCGCCGAATGCTTCTGCCATGCTGCTCGATCCTCCCATGCATGGGATCGTAGCACTCTCGCTGGCGTGAGCGAAACACGATTCGCGCGCGATCGCGGCGCCCTGTCTGGCAGGTGGGTCGCGTTAATGTCCCGTGGCGACGAGCGTTGCGGCTGCATTCAATCGACGCCGCATCAGCTGCGTTGCCACGGGGAGCGCATTTTCCGGTGTCGCGACGATATCCGGCGTGACGCCGACGCCTTCCCAGTTGCTGCCGGTAATCGGACTGATGGTGCGCGACACAGGGATCGACGCATAAAAATCCCCGCTCAAACGGTACATGCTGATAGGGTGGGCGCCACCCCAGGTCGGCTCACCAACCACGGTGGCGCGACCCAGAGCCTGCATCGTATAGGCGAAGTCTTCGCCCGCAGACGCCGTTTCCGGGCCGGCCAGGATCAGGACCGGCTTCTTGCTGCCGTAGCGTTTGCCGTCCAGTTTTTCGTGCGTCCAGTGCGGGGTGGTGATCCCGGTCGCGCGATCCCAGACGTCGTTGAGGCGCGAGCGCCGGTCGACGAAGTAGCTGATCAGCAAGACCACTGCTTGCGGATCACCGCCGCTGTTGCGGCGCAGGTCCAGGATCAGGCCGTCGGTATCTGCAAGTTCATTCATCGCCTCGGCAAACTTGTCGGTGAGCAGGAACGCATCCGGAAAGCCGGCCACCCGCAGGTAGCCGATATTGGCGCCGATGCGACCTACCCGTACCTTGTTGCGCACTGCCATGTGGCGCAAGAACGGACGCAAGAGGAAATGATTTTGCCGCTCCCATTGCGCCAGCGACTCTGGCGCGTCGGCGCCGCCCAGCAGATCCACGCCTGGGGCGTACCAGACCTTCATGTGCAAATCTTTGGCCACGCTACGAACGTCGGTCGTGAGTTGGCGCGCAAGTGCATGGCCGTTGTTGAATCGGTCATATGTTCCATCCCGCTGGCGCTGGAGCAGGAAGATTCCGACGTCTTTGGCCTTTTCGGGAAACACATAACGCTCGTTCAATTCCGTCACCAGCGTATCGATCGTCCTGGCCCGCATCGCGCGGTCAAGCGCGACGTCCGGCTGCGGCCCCAGCGAGCCATTCGACGCATATGCGATCACGGCCAGCACCAGCAAACCCGGTATGACAATCCATGTCACGTTCATTGGCGCCTCATTGACCTCAGCAAGCAGCGGTCGACATCGATGCCGATGTCTACAACCATCAGCTCATCATAAAGTCGACGGGACAAACCGAGCGTAGCACATGATATGCTATGTGATAGTAATTAATTATGCTGCATTAAAGTAGGCAGGTAATACATCAGCGAGCGGACACCGCGATCCCGCCCACGATCATGCCAAATGCCAGCGCGTGATACAGCTGCGGCGCTTCGCCGAGAAACGCTGAAGATAGTAGCGCCGTGAACAGCGGCGTCAGGTTGATGAAGAACGAGCCCAGCGTCGGCCCGGCGCGCTGCACGCCGGCGCCCCAGCAGCGCATGGCCAGGATCGCCGGCCCAATGGCGACGTACAGCAGCGCCGCCACCAGCGGCCAGCTCCAAAGCATGGCGACATCCTTCAATGCCCATTCGCCGCCGGCGAGCACGCCCGACCACAACACGCCGTACGCCACCTGCGCCAGCAGGAAGGCGGCCCAGTCCGCGCGCAGGGCCGGCACATCCTTTTGCTGCATCAGCAACCAGCTGTAGAACGACCAGGCGATGGTGGCCAGGATCATGTAAAGGTCGCCCGCCACCAGCCGTAGCGTCGCAAGTTGTCCAAGATCGCCCCGGCACATGACCACCAGCACGCCAGCGATCGACAGCGCCGCGCCAAGCACTTGCTTGCGCCGCACCGGCACCTTGAAGAACAGGCGCCCGACCAGCAGCATCCACACCGGCACGCCGGACGCGACCAGAGTCACATTGATTGGCGACGAGGTCTGCAGCGCCAGGTATTGCAGCGAGTTGTACAGGCCAACGCCCAGCAGGCCGAGCAGGGCGTAACGACGCCAGTTGCTCAGCACGCCGCTACCGGCGCGCAGCGCAGCGCGGCCAAGCGGCACCAGGATCGCCAGCGCAATGCTCCAGCGGATCAGGTTCAGGGTCATCGGCGGCACCGCGTCGCGCACCAGGCGGCCGACCACGGCATTGCCGGCCCACAGGATCGGTGGAACGGTTAGCAGCAGTGCGGTGGAAACAGTCAGTCGTTGGCGTTGCATGAGACATCCGGGAAAGCAAACAAAACGCGGCGCTCGAAGGCGCCGCGCGATACAGCATACGGGAGAATGCCGGTCAGCGCCGGCGCGGCGTCAGCACGCTCGGCAGCGCCTTGGGCAGGGTGTCCGGGAAGTCGCGCGAGTAATGCAGGCCGCGGCTTTCGCGGCGCGACAGCGCGCTATCGACGATCAGGTGCGCCACTTCGACCAGGTTGCGCAGCTCGAGCAGGTCGGGCGTGATGCGGAAGTTGCGGTAGTACTCATCGATCTCTTCCTTGAGCAGCTTGATCCGGTGCAGCGCGCGCTCGAGGCGCTTGGTGGTGCGCACGATGCCGACGTAATTCCACATGAAGCGGCGCAGCTCGTCCCAGTTGTGGGCGATCACGACTTCTTCATCGGCATTCGTGACGCGGCTTTCGTCCCACGGCGGCAGCGCCGGGTTCTCGACCGCCGGGGCGGCCGCGATCTGGTGCGCGCACGCGCGCCCGATCACCACGCATTCGAGCAGCGAGTTGCTGGCCAGGCGATTGGCGCCGTGCAGGCCAGTGCAGGCGGTTTCGCCGACTGCGTACAGGCCCGGAATATCGGTACGCCCGGCCAGGTCGGTGACCACGCCGCCGCAAGTAAAGTGCACGGCCGGCACCACAGGGATCGGTTCCCGGGTGATGTCGATGCCCAGCTCGAGGCAGCGCGCATAGATGGTCGGGAAGTGCTCCTTGAGGAATTCCGGGTCCTGGTGGCTGATGTCCAGGTGCACGTAGTCGAGGCCACGCTTCTTCATCTCGAAGTCGATCGCGCGCGCCACCACGTCGCGCGGGGCCAGTTCGCCGCGCTCGTCGTGGGCCGGCATGAAGCGGGTGTTGGCCGCCACGCCTGCCTCGGCCGGGAGTTTCAACAGGCCGCCTTCGCCGCGGATCGCTTCGGTGATCAGGAACGATTTGGCGTACGGGTGGTACAGGCAGGTCGGGTGAAACTGCATGAACTCCATGTTCGACACGCGGCAACCGGCGCGCCAGGCCAGCGCGATGCCGTCGCCGGTGGCGGTGTCGGGATTGGTGGTGTACAGGTAGACCTTGCCCGCACCGCCGGTGGCCAGCACTGTGTGCTCGGCCTCGAAGGTCAGCACATCGCCGTTCTTGACGTCCTGCACGTACAGGCCGTAGCAGCGCGGCTGGCCGACCAGGGTCGGGGCGCCGCCGTGCACGCCCTTGCCGGTGAGTTTATCCGAGGTAATGACATCGATCGCCACATGGTGCTCGAACAGGGTGATGTTCGGATGCGCGCGCACTTTCTGTTCGAGCGTCACCTGGACCGCGTGGCCGGTGGCGTCGGCGGCGTGGATGATACGGCGCTGGCTATGGCCGCCTTCGCGGGTCAGGTGGAAACCGAGTTCGGCCGTCGGGTCGCGCGTAAACGGCACGCCTTGTTCGATCAACCATTTGATCGCCTCGCGGCCGTGCTCGACGATGTAGCGGGTGGCCGCCTCGTCGCACAGGCCGGCGCCGGCGACCAGCGTATCGGCGATGTGCTGGTCGTGGCTGTCGCCCGAGTCGAGCACGGCGGCGATGCCGCCCTGGGCCCAGCTGCTCGCCCCGTCCAGCAGCTCGCGCTTGGAAATGATGGCGACCTTGCGCGTCTGCGCGAGATGCAGTGCAACTGACAGGCCGGCCAGACCGCTGCCGACGATAGCGACGTCAAATTTCATGGCAATGTCATATTTATTAACAGCCGTCACTATAGACGATTTGGCAGGCGGCGGCGAGGAGTTGGGCTGCGCCGGTGCTGCAACGTTCGGACGCGCACCGAAGCGGGGCGTCGCAAGCGTTAGGATCGGGTTTTACTCATCCATTCAGGAGTCACAATGTTCCCAGACCGCAATCACGTTGCCGCCCTCGAAGACCGTATTGGTTCGATGCGCTTTGCCATGTTCACCTTCCGCGACACGCACGACCACCTGGCCAGCCAGCCGATGACCAAGCAGCAGATCGACGACCAGGGCGGCCTGTGGTTCTTCGTCAGCTCGACCACCGAACTATGGGACAGCATCGCGCACCAGCCTGAAGTCAACGTCAGCTTCGCCGACAGCGACAACAGCACCTATGTGTCGGTAAGCGGACGCGCCGAGCGCGTGGTCGACCGCGCCCAAGTGGAAAAGATGTGGAACCCGATGGTGCAAGCCTGGTTCCCGGCCGGCCCGCAAGACCAGCACGCGGTGCTGGTGCGCGTGGTGCCGCACGCGGCCGAGTACTGGGATTCGAACGACAGCAAGATGGTGCGCATGTTCGCCATGGCCAAGGCGGCCGTCACCGGCACCCAGCCGGACGTGGACGCCGAGCACGGCACTATCCGTATGTAACTGGCCTTCAACAGGTAGCCCCGACAGGGGCGCCTTGCTACAAAGCACCGGTGTCGCTTACAGTAGCCGCTCCCATCTCCTGGAGCGACTTCATGCCCGCACGACGCCGGTGTCCCCGATGACCAGCCCGCTGGAACTGGCGGCCAATGCCTTCACTGCCGCCGCCATCCTCCTGGCCGGACGCAACAATGTGCATACCTGGTGGACCGGGATCATCGGCTGTACGCTGTTCGGCCTGCTGTTCGCGCAGAGCCGCCTGTATGCCGACGTGGTGCTGCAAGTGTTCTTCATCAGCACCGGCATCCTCGGCTGGTGGCGCTGGCTGCACGGCAGGCATGGCGCGCCACTGCGGATTACCCATGCCGGCTGGCGCAGCCTGGCGTGGATGATTCCGGCCGGGCTCGCCGCCAGCGCCGCCTATGGCGCGCTGCTGCATTTCACCACCGATGCCTACGCCCCGTTCTTCGATTCGGCCGTGCTGGCCTTCAGCGTGATCGCCCAACTCCTGATGATGGGGCGCCGCATCGAGAACTGGCCGCTGTGGCTGATCGTGAATACCATTGCGGTACCGCTTTACTACAGCCGCGGACTGGTGCTGACCTCGGTCCTGTACGCGGGGTTCTGGATCAATGCGATCGTGTCGTGGTGGTGGTGGCGCCGGCTGGCGCGGCAACAGGCGCCAGCCTGAGCCAGTCCAAGCGGCTCAGGGCAGGGCTGGCGGCAGATCGCCTGCATCCTGATTGCCGCCGGTCTCGGGCGCACCGAGTCCGGTGGCGCGCACGCCGGCCTGGCCTGGACGGGTGTCTTGCGCACCGGGATTGGCATGGGTCATGGCGCTGTCCGCCGGCTCGCGCGGATTGCCACCGACGACCGGGGCGCCATCCGGGGCGCTGGTGGGCGGAGGCACTTGTCCCGGCGCACCATTAGGCGCGTTCACATCCGGGCCGGCCTGGTTGCGGGTAAGGCCGGCGCCGCCGTTGCCGCCGGTTTCCTGCTGGGTTTCGTGGCTGGGGCTGGCGCCTTGCTGGCCGCTGGTGACGCCGCCGATGCCGATGGTGGTGGAGGGATCGTTCTGGTTGGCGATGCTCATCGTGCTCTCCTCGGTTGCTGACTGTCGAGCCTTTATTCTCCCCTGATCGCGACGCGCCTGCTGTCGGCGCCGCATGCGTGGCGCTGTAGGACTGAATCTGGCACGCGGGCTGGCGCACCCGACTGTTTATACAAGCTCAACACTTATACCCCCGAGCGCTCGAGGCCGGTGATATACTGTATATCCATACAGTTATCGTATCCATCCGTCATGCCAGTCTTTTTGCCGATCAATCTCGAACCGCTGCCCAAAGCCGATCCCGACCGGGCTGCGGCCACCCGGCCGGACGCTGGCATCTTCCAGGGCGTGCATGACGAGCCGGTGACGTCGGCCACCAGCGATGCCGAGCTGGCGCGCGAATACATCTCGCACGGCGAGCTGAGCGCCAAGTCGATCGCCAACCTGCAAAAGGAGCTGTACCGCTTCCTCAGCTGGTGCCGCGAAGAAGCGAAAAAGACCTTCCAGCAGCTGACCGTGGCCGACCTGAACGCCTACAAGGAATTCATCCGCAATCCGCCGCCGGACTGGGTCAGCACGACCAAGTGGCCGCGTAGCGACGCGCGCTACCGGCCGTTCACCGGGCCGCTGTCGGACACCAGCCGCCGCCAGGCGATGATCGCGGTGAAGGGCGTGCTGTCCTTTGCCGAACACACCGGCTACTTGCGGCGCAATCCGGCGCGCCTGGTGCGCAATGTGCGCGCGCCACATGCCAGCCGCATCACCCGCTACCTGACACCGCAGGCGATTGCCTACGCCTTGAGCGCGGCCGAAGCACGCCCGGGCGAATCGGAAAGCGCGGCGCGCCAGCGCGAACGCGACCGTTTCTTGCTGATCGCGTTCGCCCAGACCGGGGCGCGCCTGAACGAGATCGTCGGTGCCCATATGGGCGCAATCTACAGCGAAGGGGACGGACGCTGGTGGCTCGACGTGCTCGGCAAGGGCAACAAGCCGCGCCGGCTGCCGGTGCCGCCGGCCACGCTGGCCGCTTTCCGCGACTATCGCCGCGCGTTTGGACTGTTACCGCAGACCAGCCGCGCCGACCGCATGCCGCTGGTGCTGTCGAGCCGCACGCGCGAGCACGTGCGCATTACCGACGAGGCGGCGTCGGAAGCATTGAAGTCGGTCTTCCAGCTGGCCGCCGACGAAGCCGCGGCCCAGGGCGACGGCGACAGCGCTTCGATGCTGCGCCAAGCCTCGCCGCACTGGCTGCGCCACAGCATGCTGACCAACCACGCCAACAGCGGAGTGCAGCTCAAAACGCTGCAAGACACCGCCGGCCACGCCAATATCGCCACCACGGCGGCCTATCTGCACAAGACCGACAAGGAACGTCACGACGAGATCCTGGGTTCGGACGGCGACAAGGGCATCAGGTAAGCCGAGAATCCGCTACTTCTGAAGTAGCGATTTTATCTTGAATCCGAAACTCCTGGAGTGGCGGTTTCGACGTTATTCTGAAACTCCTGGAGTGACGATTTAAAGGTGATTCCGAAACGCTTCGAGTAGCGGTTTTGGCGAACTGATCCAGCCCGGTCCGCGCTAGACCGTGATCTCGGACGTACCGCCATCCGAACTGCCGTAATTCTGCAATTCGTCGAGTGTCAGTTTACGTTCGTTCAGGGCCGTCAGGATCGCATCGAGCTGTGCGTCATCCGGCTGGATATACACGATGCGCTGCTCCAGCAGGTTGTCCCAGTAGGGCGTGTAAGGCACATCGGTTTCGGTCATTACCTTGGCCTTGAAACTGCCGTCCTGCAGTTCGCCGACCAGGGTGATGCGTGCGTTATCGGGGTGGGTGTTGGCGACCGTGATTGTCATGCCGTTCCTTTCATAAGAGTCCAGTTCGCAAGTGCCCATTGTCACGCAGGCGCCGATCGCGTGCAAACGCGCGAGCCTGCCGTGCGCGCCGCGCTTGCTTGCCAGCGCATGCCGCGCGGCGTGAAGAAATGCCTCATCGAGGGCGTCGAAACAGAGGCCGAGCAGGCGTTCCTGCAGGCGCATGGCCACGACATGGCACAGGGTTGGCCTGTATGCGTGGCCGTTTCCGGCGCGCGACTTTGCGTAGGGGCTGGCGCTGGGTGACGCCAGCCGGGCCCGCATGGCCGACTGCCATTCAGGCGGGTAGGGTGGAACTGCAGGAAATTGAGAATGAGACGGTGCTGGTGGACGGGGCAACAGCGGCAAACGTGGGGACGTAGCGGTTGGTACCCGGCGTCGCTTTTAACAGCAATCGGATTGGGCAAGGATCTCTGCAATGGAAACTAGCGCGGCCTGTGTGCAAGTTGCATCTTGTCAGTGAAGTTGGGGACCGTCGCGGTAACGATGAGGCTGGGAAGTAATCGATCGCACTTATTCGCTCAATTCCGCGATTTATCTGTTGCACCGGATGCGCACGCGGCGTGAACAGGCAAGTGCCAACGCTCTTTCTTTAACTCGACATTAGCAGATATATTGTCGAGTTAATGCCGGATTACTGAGGTGCTCTTGTCCCGCTGCAGGTGTGCGGGTAGAGTCGCCCAGGTCGATCAACTACCAAAGGCGGCAATGGCAATCCAGTATCTCAGCTCCGGCGCGAAGTCTGGCCACGACGAAGACCATATCGGCGTTTTCTCCACCGCCGGACTGCTTGACGTGCTGCTCATCGATGGCGGTACCTCGGTGGCGGACCAGGACTACATCGATCCGGTTCATGGCGACGTCGCCTGGTTCGTGCAGTCCTTCGCGGTCAAGCCTGGAGAGATCGCGGCTTCAGGCCGATCGCAACAGGATAGCGTGCATGCGGCCATCGGCGTCGTGCGCATTGCGTACGAACTTGCTGCAGAAGGCCATGCCCCGGTCCGTTTATCAATCCCCAGGAAGCGGTTCTGCAGGCCGAAATCGCCCGGCTGCGCGCCGAGGGTATCCATGATCCCACCGAGCGCCGGGAGCGGATGCTGCCGCTGCTGCGTGCGCGGCTTGATTCGCAGAATCTCTCCACGACGCCCGCGATCCTGTGTCTGCAGCCCGGGTGCGATTTCATGCACGCACATGCACCGTCGAGCTCGAAGCGGGCGCTGCGCTGCTGGTGATGACCGATGGATTCTATCGGCTGGTCGACCCGTATGCACTCTGCAACGACGAGGCCTTGTTCGCTGGCTGCGAAGCGCGTGCGCTAGGATCGATGCTCGATGAGCTGCGTGGATTCGAGCACAAGACCGAAACCGCCGAGCGCGCGGTCAAGTCGGCGGATGATGTGTCGGCGGTGCTGTGGACCTCGGATTAATGTGATCGCCAGCATTCGGGGACGAGTTTTCAACCAAATTGCAGCCGGGCAGGTCCCAGGGTGCCCGACTGTTCGAGCATCGCAGTTGCGGATCAATAGCGGATTTAACATAATATAGATTATGCGAATACTTGGATCGGGCGCACGCGTGTTTCTTGTGAGCCTTATTCATGCGCTCTCGGAAGCAAATATGACATTCTTTTGGAAGTAAATTTGTTGGATGCCCTGTTCAGCAGCCATCTTACAAACTTACTTCCAGATGCACGTATCCTGGGGGACATCGTGCAGCTCAGAGCAAGCAACCAAGATCTTCAACTTCATCGCTGCGACGATAGTTCCTGCTGGCGGCGACATCTGGATCACGACGTGATGTGCTTTCTTTCGCGGCCGCCGACCAAGCCGCTTCAGCAGCTTTGGCGTCGCGCTGCCCAGCTGGACATCGAGCATGGCCGTTTGCTGCCTGCGTTCGCTGCAACGCCCGGCGACCCGTGCGCATGCCGGCTCAGCTTCGGCAGTCAGGCCCGGCTCTCGGCAAGCCTACAAGTTGCCGGAGAACGAGCTGCGCGACTGGCTGATGCTGGTCGCCGCCGACCGCGTCAACATGGTCGAGGGCATCGTCGAGGACCTGAGCCACGGCCACGTACCCAATGTGCTCGCGGAAATGGGCATCCGCTCCGAACTGCGCCACAAGCCGGCCGGGCTGGTACGCAAGGCACTCATCGCCACGGCCGTGGTGGGCGGCATCGTGGCCCTGCGCAACCGCTGCCGGCGCTACTGTTCCCGTACCCCCTGGCCAGCCCACGGCCCCGCTTTCGTCCTGCGGGCGTGCGGCCTTTTCTGCAGGTGAGCGCCCTGCTCCGCTAGGAACCGGGATGCAGGACCACCTTGGTCCAACCGTGGTCGCGTTCGTCGAAGTGCTGGTAGGCGTCGGGCGCCTGGTCCAGTTTCAGTTCATGGGAAACGATAAACGATGGTTTTGCGCGGCCGACGTGGATCAGGTCGCGCAGTTGCCGGTTGTAGGCCTTGACGGGACACTGGCCGGTGGCGACGCGCTGGCCCTTGAACCAGAGCATGCCCCAGTCGAGCGCGATCTTCCCCTCTTTCTCGAGTGCGTCCGGTGCGTTCGGATCGGTCGGAACGAACACGCCGACCACCCCGATGCCGCCGGTGAACTTGACGGAGTTGACCAGGTTGTTCATCGTGAGGTTGGGACGCTCCTGGCGGTGATGATGGTGGTCGTGGCACTGGTAGCCGACGCATTCGCAACCCACGTCTGCGCCGAGCCCATGGGTCAAATCCATGACCCGCTGCACCGGGTCCTCTTTCGAAAAATCGATCGCGACCGCGCCGATCGACTCGGCCAGCTTGAGCCGGTCGGAATGGCAGTCGACCACCATCACGCTGCAGGCCCCCTTGATCATCGCCGAGTGCGCGGCCATCAGGCCCACCGGCCCGGCGCCGTAGATGACCACCGCGTCCCCTGGTTTCATGCCGGCCAGTTCGGTGGCGTGCCAGCCGGTCGGGAAGATGTCGGCGCACATCACGTAGTCGAGCTGGCGCTGCTCGGCGTCGGGCGGCAGTTTCAGGGCCATGAAGTCGGCCCAGGGCACGCGCAGGAATTCGGCCTGGCCGCCCGGCCAGGGGCCCATGTCGGCAAAGCCGAAGGCGCCGCCGGCCACGCCCGGCTGGTTCGCGTTCAGGCAGTAGTTGGTCAGGCCGCGCTCGCAGTTCTTGCAGTGGCCGCAGCTGATGTTGAAGGGCAGGCACACCCAGTCCCCGGGCTTGAGCCGCTCGACCGCCGGCCCGACTTCCTGGACCACGCCCAAGTTCTCGTGGCCGAAGATGCGGCCCTGCTCGAAGTCGGTGCGCCCCTCGTACATGTGCAGGTCGGAGCCGCAAATGTTGGTGCTGGTGATCTTGACGATGGCGTCGGTCGGACGTTCGATCTTCGGGTCCGGCACGTCCTCGACGGCGACCTGGCGGGGGCCGCGATAGACAACTGCTTTCATGATCTACTCCTGTCGTCCGTCAGGATCCGTCGTCACGAAATCGCCTTCCGTGCAGGAAGAGACGCGGCGCGGCGTCCTGACGGTGTGTTGGTGAACATCCGCAGGCGGCGCCCGCGGGACAATCTATCCATATTAGACACCGGCCAGCGGATGGCAAGCCGCGATTCAGTTGCGCTGGTCCGCCGTTTCGACGCCTTCCGCGATCACTTCCAGTCCCAGGGTGTGGCCCAGCCCGAGGATGGTGCGCCCAATCGTGCGCCGCTCGGCCGCCAGCTTTTTGCTAGTATTCCTCGCCTGCCTTTTCGAAAGGAAGCGTCATGCGACTCACACCCATGTTTCTCGCGCTCGCCTTTGCAGGCGCCGGCCTGGCTTCCGGGGCGGCGCCCGCACAAACGCAGGCGGCACAAGCGGCCCAGCCCGGGTACCACCAGGCCCGTGCCACCCTGCAGCAGGCGGCCCAATTCGAACACCAGGTCACCGGCGTGACCGTTAGCGAACGGGGCCGCATCTTCGTGAATTTTCCACGCTGGACGGAAGACTCGCCCGTCTCGGTCGCCGAAGTCATGCAGGATGGCAGCTTGCGTCCCTATCCCGACCAGCAATGGAATGCCTGGCGCAACGTGCGGCGCGATGAGCTCGATCCGTCGGATCACTGGGTCTGCGTGCAGAGCGTGGTCGCCGACGGCCGCGGCAGCGTCTGGGTAGTCGACCCCGCCGCGCCGGCCGTGGACGGGATCGTGCCCGGGGGACCGAAGCTGGTACGCATCGATCTCGCCACCGACCGGGTGGCCCGCGTGATCCGTTTCGGACAGGATGTCGCGATTCCCGGTTCCTACCTGAACGACGTCCGCTTCTCGCCGGACGGGAAATTTGCCTATCTGACCGACTCCGGACAGCGCGGCGCCCTGGTCGTGGTCGACCTGGCGAGCGGCAGGGCACGCCGGGTGCTGGACGGTCATCCGTCGACCCAGCCGGAAAAAGGCGTGGTCGTGCGCACCGACGGCAGGCCGCTGCGCTATCCGGACGGACGCCCGGTGCTGTTCGCCGCCGACAGTATCGCCCTCTCGTCCGACGGCGCCTGGCTGTACTGGAAGCCGCTGACCGGCATTACCCTGTACCGCATCCGCACCGCGGCGCTCACCGGACCCGGCCTGGCCGGACAGGACGTCTCGTCCCAGGTCCAGAACTACGGCAAGCTCGAGCCTACCGACGGCTTCTGGATCGCCGGCAGTGGCCCGACAGACGGCGACATCCTGTTCATCACCGCGATCGAGGACAACGCCATCAAGGCGCGCAAGCTGGCGCAAGGCCCGGCCGGCGGCCTGTACACGGTGCTGCAGGATCCGCGGCTGCGCTGGCCCGACACCTTCAGCCAGGGACCGGACGGCAGCCTGTACGTCACGACTTCGCGCATCCAGGACTCGGCCTTCTTCAACCGGGATGCGCCACTGGCGCTGCCGACCCAGCTGTGGCGCCTGGGCCGGCAGCGCGACTGACAGCCCTGCAAGGTGTCCGCCCGGCTGGCCATCAGGCGATATGCACAATACAAAATACGTCGATCCGAATCGGCATTCCACCTGGCTGGAGGACTTCTTCGACCTGATTTTTCCGGTGACGATCGGTACGGTCCGCCATCTACAACGGGATGAAAGTCATCGACACCGCGGAAATGTATGGCGACGGTGCCGCCGAGGAACTGATCGGCCAGGCGCTCAGCGGCCGCAGGAGCGATGCCTTCATCGTCAGCAAGGTGCTTCCCCACCATGCAACGCGCCATGGAACGGTCGCCGCCTGCGAGGACAGCCTGCGCCGGCTCGCCACCGATTACCTTGACATGTACCTGTTGCACTGGCCGGGAGCGGTTCCGCTCGAAGAGACGCTGGAGGCCTTCGATGCACTGCTGCGCGCGGGGAAAATCCGTTACTGGGGCGTCAGCAATTTCGACACGCCCGACATGGAGGAACTGGCCGCACTGCCTGGAGGGAATGCGGTGGCGACCAATCAGGTGCTGTATAACCTGACGCGGCGCGGCATCGAGTTCGACCTGGCGCCCTGGTGCAGGCAACGCAAGCTTCCCATCATGGCGTATTCCCCGCTCGAGCAGGGCCGCCTGCTCGGCGCTTCCGAGCTGCTGCGCCTTGCGGCTGAATATTCCGCCACGCCCGCACAGATCGCCTTGCGCTGGGTGCTGCGCGACGATGCGACGATCGCGCTGCCGAAGGCGGGTACGCCCGGCCACGTCGAGCAGCTGCGCAGCGCGCTCGACCTGCCGCTGACGCCGCAGGACATGGCTGCGCTGGATCGCGCCTTCCCGCCACCGAAACGGAAGGTGCCGCTGGAAATGATCTGACGCGGTGCGCCGTGCCGGCAAACCACGGGCACAGGTGGATGCGTCTTCTCACCAGCCGGTGATGCGACGGCAGTCCTTGATCTCCGGCGGGCATCCGGCTCTTTTGGCATTGCGAGATTGGTGCACTCGTCATCCGGTGAGGTGTGATGGACGGCGCGCCTACGGCGCGAACACCGCGCGCACGCAGCCGTCCAGCTTATGCTTGAACATCTCGTAGCCGCGCGGCCCGTCCTCGAGCGAGAAGCGGTGCGTGGCGAGGTAGGCCGGATTGAGTTCGCCCTTCTGTGCGTGCGCCAGCAGCCGCTCCATGTAGGCTTGCCCGTGCTGCTGGGCAGTGCGCACCGTCATACCCTTGTTCATGATGGCGCCGATCGGGAACTTGTCGATCAGCCCGTAGACGCCGAGCACCGACAGCGTGCCGCCCTTGCGGCAGGCCATGATGGCCTCGCGCAGCGCCTGGCCGCGGTCGGTTTCCAGGCGCAAGGCCTGCTTCACGCGGTCGTAGGCATATTGCGGCCCGGTGCCATGCGCCTCCATCCCGACCGCGTCGATGCAGGCATCGGGGCCGCGTCCGCCCGTCATTTCCTTGAGCGTATCGAGCACGCTGTCGACCTGGGTGTAGTCGATCGTCTCCGACCCGGCGTGCTCGCGCGCCATCTGCAGGCGCTCGGGAAAACGGTCGATCCCGATCACCCGCTCAGCGCCCATCAGGCGTGCGCTCTGCTGCGCCATCAGGCCCACGCCGCCGCAGCCCCAGACCGCAACCGTGTCGCCCGGCTGGATGTTGCAGAAATCGGCGCCCATGTAGCCGGTCGGCGCCGCATCCGACAGGAACAGCGCGGTCTCGTCCGTCACCCCGTCGGGGACCTGGAAGCAGTCGTTGTCGGCAAACGGTACCCGCACGTAGGTCGCGTGGGCGCCCGCGTAGCCGCCGAAAGCGTGGGTGTAGCCGTAGATGCCGGCCGTCGGATAGCCGCCCAGCAGCGGCTCCTGCAGCTCGGGCTTGGGATGGGTGTTGTCGCACAAGGAGTAGAGCTTGTGCTCGCAATACCAGCATTTGCCGCACACGATGAATGAGGGAACCACGACGCGGTCGCCCTTCTTGACCCGCTTCACCTCGGTGCCGACCTCCTCGATCACGCCCATGAACTCGTGGCCGATCACGTCGCCGGCCTTCATGGTCGGGATGTAGCCGTCGATAAAGTGCAGGTCGGAGCCGCAGGTTGTCGACAGGCTGACGCGCAGGATGGCGTCGTGGGGGTTGACGATCTCGGGGTCCTTCACCGTGCCGACACGCAGGTCGTTCACGCCGTTCCAGTAAAGTGCTCGCATGTCCGGTTCTCCTCAGCGTGCTTTTTCAACGTGCTTCAACGTGTATCGGCGCGCGCAGCCGGCTGGCGCACGGTGGTCGGGATCTCGCCGGTCTCGACGAGGTTCTTGAAGCGCCGCAGCGCGCCGTCGGCGACCAGGCTCAGCGGCCTGTTTCCCAGCAGTGAGAGGACCCCGCCGCCGAGCGCGCCGCCGGGCGGCTCGAAGCGCACGCGCAGGGTGACCACGGTGCCGCGGCCGGCCGGCGCGCCCTGGAAGCGCAGCATCCCCTCGTTCGACATGGCGCCGCCGGAAAGCGAACGCCAGCCGATACCCTCGCCGGCGCGGTCCACGGTCTCGGTGTCCCACTCCCAGGCGCGGCCGTGCGGTCCCTCGACTTTCCAGTGCAGGCGGCCGTCGCCAAGCGCACGCACGGTGGCGAAGCCTGCCATGATTTGCGGCAGCGTCCTCGGGTCGAGCCAGATGCGGCGCAGCTCGTCCGCGGTCTTGCCGATGGTGATCGAGCGCTCCACTTCCGGTTTGCCGGCGGCGGCGCCGCCTTGCTGCTTGCCGCGCGCGGCGCCCACCAAGGCGGCAGCCGCGCCAGCGCTCAGCGCAAGCGCCGCGGCGCCCTTGTTGCGGCCGCCGAGCCCGGCCACGATGGCGGCGGCGCCGAGCGCGACCGGAATCCAGCGCAGCTCCTGCCCCGGTCCCGTGTCCGCGTCACCCGAAGAAGAGCCGCCGCGCCCCGACGAGTCGCCACGCTGCCACCCAACGTTGCCGTTTTCCATGATCGACCTCCCCTGCTTGCTGCCCGCTAGGCGGACTGGTTCCTGCGACAGGTGCGCTGAGAACTGTCGTGACGTTCCACGGCATTCCAGGCATGTGCACGGGGTGCGAACTGCGCGATGGACAGGCTCAGGCAAGTGGCTCAAGCAAGTGGATCGAATGAGGCCCCGCTTACATCCACCTGATTATAGACGCCACGACGAAGGGTGCAAGGCGGTTTTTGGCAGCGTATCCATGGGGCTACCCTGCGCCGGCCGCGCGAAACCGCCCCCGTCATGTGGGCCCGGCAAGCGTCGATGCCACCGGCGTGCGGCACCGTTCGCGGCGAGCGCGTAAGTTATGCCAAAGACTCGCCACCGACAGCGATGTTGCCCGGCCGCGCAGGGCGGGAAACCAAGGCGGCGCCCGCCGGTGCGCTTTTCTTTGCGTTTGCGGCCACTTTTGCGGCCACTTCCGGGAACCAGACTCGTGGGCTGGCGGTCTACCACCTGGGCGTCTTGCTATTACCTGTTTGCCATGCCTCAAGAACAGTGTTCAGAAGCTACGAACACGTGGATCGGGCGCGCTCGCGTTTCTCTTGTGAGCCTTATTCATGCGGATGTTCGATTCCGTTCAATCATGCGTGCCTGACCGACCGCTTATAGTGCTCAACCAGACATTCCCGTCTTCCACCTAGTCCAACATGGAAAACCGCATGACCACATCGCTGCACCACGCCGGCTTCCTCGGCTTCGACGTCTTCGGCACCGTTGTTGACTGGCGCTCGGGCATCGCGCGTGCGGCGCAGCCATTCATGGCGCAGCACGGCATCGACGTCGATCCATTCGATTTCGCCGACGAATGGCGCGCCCTGTACCAGCCTGCGATGCAGCAAGTGCGCTCCGGCCAACGTCCCTGGGTACGCCTCGATCTGCTGCAGCGTGAAAACCTCGAAACTGTTCTCGCGCGCCACGGCGCCGATTTCGGTGCGATCCCGGGCGCTGCGCTGGACGAGCTCAATCGCGCCTGGGAACGGCTCGACCCGTGGGCCGATGCCGTCGAAGGTCTCACCCGGCTAAAGCGCAAGTTTCCGATCGGACCGCTGTCCAACAGCCACATCGCCGGCATGCTGCGGCTGGCGCGCTTTGGCGCTCTGCAGTGGGACGCCATTCTCGGCGCGGAAATCGCCAAAAGCTACAAGCCGCAGCCGCAGACTTACCTGAAATCGGCTGAAGCGGCTGGGGTGGCGCCGCATGAGATGGTCCTGGTTGCTGCACACAACAGCGACCTGCAAGCGGCCCGGGCTTGCGGCTTCAGGACCATCTTCGTGCGCAGGCCGCACGAGCATGGCCTTGGCCAGACGACCGACCTCGAGGCTGAGCACGACTGGGACATCGTCGCCGACAGCTTTATCGAAGTGGCCGATCTGCTCGACTGCCCTTCCTTCTGACGAGTCTGGCGTTCCGGCCCACGTCCGGCCGACTCTGGCTTCGAGGAACCGTCGATATAGCCGGGGTATTTGAAGAACGGCTTGTCCTCGTCCGACATCAATTCTCCACGGTCGCCCTCCGGTCATTAAATAAATGTAGAAAATATAATGGCACGTGAAGTATGGATTCCCATGTCCGGCTCCCCAGGCGCGTCAAGCAGCGTACTTCGCGGTTGCATGGGCCGCCGGAGGCGCCGTGTGTGAGCCGATAATTTCGCGGCAATATGGCAATCCTGGCGCTGTTGCGTTTATGATTCGGCCCATGATTACCTGTTTCGATATCGGTGGCAGTGCCATCAAATGCGCCGTTGCCACGGCTGACGGACGCGTCGGTGCGCTGCAGCGCGTTCCAACGCCTACCCTCGATTTTGTCGCCTTCACCGCCGCCATGCAGGCGTTGATTGATGCTGGCGGACCGTCGCGCGGCGTCGCCATCTCGATCGCGGGCGTAGTCGACCCTAGCGACGGCCGCATCAAGTGCGCGAATATTCCGTGTATCGACGGCCGCATGCTGGCGCGCGACCTGTCTGCCGCGCTGCATCTGTCGGTCTGGATCATCAACGACGCCGACAGCTTCGCGCTGGCCGAAGCGCAAGCTGGCGCCGGACGTGGCCACGCCAATGTGTTCGGCCTGATCCTGGGCACCGGCGTCGGCGGCGGCCTGGTCATCGGTGGCAAGCTGGTTGGTGGACCGGGCGGCTTCGCCGGCGAATGGGGCCACGGGCCTGCGGCGGCGCAGTTTGCCGGCACGCCACCGCAAGCGATTCCGCGCTTCGCCTGTGGCTGCGGCCAGACCGGCTGCCTGGACACGGTCGGCGGCGCACGCGGACTGGAGCGGTTGCACCTGGCTTTGCATGATGAGGCGCTCGACAGCCGTGAAATCATCGATGCGTGGCAATCCGGCGAGGTCCGTGCCGCGCACACGGTCGACTGCTTCATCGACTTGCTCAGTGGTCCGCTGGCGATGCTGGTCAATACGGTCGGCGCCTCGATTTTGCCGGTTGGCGGCGGCCTGTCGAACAGTGCGCCCTTGATCGCGCGGCTCGACCAGGCGGTACGTGCGTCCATCCTGCGCAAGACTGACCTGCCGATCATCGTACCGGGCCAAGCCGGCGCGGAGCCGGGGCTGGTTGGTGCGGCGTGGCTCGGTCTCGAGCAAGTGGAAAGCGCCCATGACTGAGAGGATCACCCTGGAAGTCTGCGTCGACAGCGTTTACGGCTTGCGCGCAGCAATCGACGGCGGCGCCGACCGCATTGAGCTGTGCAGCGCATTGGAGATCGGTGGCTTGACGCCATCGGCTGGCCTGATGCGCGCCGCGTCGACCAGCCAGGTCCCGGTGGTGGCCATTATTCGCCCGCGCGGCGGCGACTTCTGTTTCGACAAGGCCGACACGCAATTGATGCTGCACGAGATCGACGCCGTCGCCGCCGCCGGACTGCAAGGCGTGGTGCTGGGCGCCTCGCTTCGGGATGGGCAGCTCGATGTGCGCAGCCTGGCGCGGCTGATAAAACGCGCCACCGGCCACGGCCTGCGCTGCACGCTGCACCGTGCGATCGACCTGTGCCCAGACCTGGCGCAGGCGACCGAGCAAGCGATCGAACTCGGGTTTGAGCGCATCCTGACATCGGGCGGCGCCAACAGCGCGCCCGAAGGCCTCGACGGCCTGCAACGCTGTTTCGACGCCGCCGCCGGCCGCATCACGATCATGCCCGGCGCCGGCATCAACGCCGATAACGTGGACCTGCTGCGCGCACGGCTGCCGCTGACCGATGTCCACGCTTCCTGCTCGGCGCCGCTGCCGGCGCCTTCGCCGCAAGTGGCCGCCTTTGGCTTCGACACGGGCGGGCGTCGCCAGACCGACAGCGGCAAGGTCGCGGCATTGAAGGCCGTCCTGCTCGGCTGATCACAGCCCTTCCCGGCGTTTCTCTTGAAATTCGCACCACTTTATGGGAGACTCGGCGGCATCAAAGTGAAACCGGTTTCACTTTGGCTTTCTTCCCTGGCTGGAGTACGCGTTTGCCGTTCGACATGACTTCCCTGACGCCCTATCTGGGCGAGTTCGCCGCCGGCGCCCGCCTGACCGCCCTGGCCTGCGCGCTGGCGCTGGTCGGTTCGCTGGCGCTGGGCGTCGTGGTGGCGCTGATGCGCACCTCGACCATGCCGCTGGCGCGGCGCGTAGCCGACATCTATGTCGATATCTTTCGCAACGTGCCGTTCATCGTCCAGCTGTTCTTCCTGTTTTATGGTCTGCCGGAGATCGGCCCGGAGCTCAGCCCCTTCAACACCGGCGTGCTGGCGCTGGCGCTGGCCGGAGGCGCCTTCACGTCCGACGTGATCCGCTCCGGCATCCTGGCGCTCGAGCCGGGCGTGCTCGAAGCGGCGCAGGTCAGCGGCCTGTCGCGTATCACCATCTATCGCCGCATCGTGCTGCCGATTGCGCTGCGCACCTCGATCCGCCCGCTCGGATCGGTGTTCGTCAACCTGATCCTGACCTCGTCGATCCTGTCGGCCATCACGATCAATGAGCTGACCGGCGTGGCCAAGATCGTCGCCTCCGACACCTTCCAGCCGTTCGAGGTGTACGGGCTGCTGCTGGTGGCATATTTCGCCATGACCACCCTGGTGTCGCTGGGGGCCGGCGTGCTGCACCGGCGCCTGAACCGGCACCTGCATGGAGGCGCCGCCTGATGCGCTATTCCGGCTTTACCTATAACGACCTGCTGGTGCTGCTGCAGGGGCTGGGCGTCTCGGTCGCCTTGTTCGCGGCGACCACCGTCATCGGCCTGGCGCTGGGCCTGGCCTGGGCCACGCTGCGCTACTACCGCACGCCTGTGCTGGCGCCGCTCGCCGCCGCGCTGGCCGAGCTGCTCAAGAATTCGCCGGTGCTGGTGCAGCTGTTCCTGGTGTTCTTCGGCTTGCCGGTGCTGCTCGGCACCGACCTGACGCCGGTCGAAGCGGCCCTGATCACGTTATCGGGCAATACGGCCGCCTTTGTGTACGTGATCGCGGTGTCCGCCATCGAATCGGTCGGGCGCGACCAGATCGAGACGGCGCGCGTGTTTGGCCTGACCCGCTGGCAAACGCTGCGCCGTGTCGTGGCGCCGCAGGCGGCGGCGTTCGGCTTCGGGCCGCTCACCGGCCTGTTGATCAACCAGTTGCAGGTGACGTCCCTGATTTCGGTGATCGGCGTGACCGACCTGACCAAGGTGGGCGCGATCCTCAACGTGCGTACGCTCGAGCCATTCATCGTGTGGGCCGTAATCGGCGTGCTGTACTACCTGATGGCCCGGCTGATCGCCCGGGTCTGCGCACGCGCGGAACTGCGCCTGCGCGCGCATAGTCAATGGAAGGGTTTTTAAGATGATCCAGATCGATGGCGTCGCCAAGCGCTTCGGCAGCAATACGGTCCTCAATGGCATCGACCTGCGCATCGCGCCGGGTGAAGTGGTGTCGATCCTCGGGGCCAGCGGCTCGGGCAAGTCGACCCTGATCCGCTGCCTGAACGGGCTGGAACAGCTGGACGCCGGCTCGATTTCGGTCGATGGCCACCGCATCGACGAGCCCAAGGGTTTGCAGGCGGCGCGGCGCAGTTGCGGCACCGTGTTCCAGTTGTTTAACCTGTACCCGCACATGACGGCGCTGCAGAACGTGACGCTGGCGCCGATCGAGGTGCTGAAGGTGCCGCGCCCGCAGGCCGAGCAGGAAGCGCGCGCCTTGCTGGCCTCGGTTGGGCTGGGCGCGCGCGCGGACGCCTACCCGGCGCAGCTGTCCGGCGGGCAGCGGCAACGGGTCGGTATCTGCCGCGCGCTGGCGATGAAGCCGCGCTACCTGCTGCTCGACGAAGTCACCAGCGCGCTCGACCCGGAGATGACGGCCGAGGTGCTCGACATCCTGGCCAAGCTGGCCGCGACCGGCACCACGATGCTGTTCGTCACGCATGAAATCGAGTTCGCGCGCCAGATCTCGAGCCGCATCGTGTTCCTGGAACAGGGCCGCTTGCTGGCCGATATGCCGACCGCGCAGTTCTTCGCGCAGGACGGCGCTCTGGCGCAACCGCGCATCGCGCAGTTTCTCTCCAAAATGTCGAAGTAAAGATGAGGTTTTTTAAATGAAAATGCTGCTTGCGAACGCCGAAGCCTGGCCCGGTTTCGATACCACGGTCGAACTCCTGAAACAGGGCGACGCCGGCGTCGACGCCATGGTGGCCGGCATCGCCAAGGTCGAACGCGAAGCCAAGGTGCGCAGCGTCGGCTACGGCGGCTGGCCGAACATGCTCGGCGAAATGGAATTCGACGCCGGCGTGATGGACGGCACCACGCGCGACGTCGGCGCCGTCGGCGCGGTGCCGGGCACCCTGCCCGTCTCGCGCCTGGCGCTGGAAGTCATGCGGCACCTGCCACACGTGATGCTGACCGGCCAGGGTGCGCGCCGCTTCGCCAGCGAGCGCGGCTTCGCCGTGGACGACGTGCTGCACCCGGACAGCAAGCGGGTCTGGTGGGAGCGCCTGCAAAAGGAGATGTCGCCCGAGCAGCTGGCGGCGTTTCCCGACATCGCGCTGGCGCCGCTGAGCAACACCATCACCGATCCCGAGCGCGTGCGCGACACCACGGTGTTCCTGGGGCGCGACGCCACCAACGGCATCGGCGCGGTGACCTCGACGTCGGGCTGGGCCTGGAAGTATCCGGGGCGCCTGGGCGACTCGCCGATACCCGGCGCCGGTTTCTATGCCGACAGCCGTTACGGCGCCGCCGCCTGCACCCACACCGGCGAGATGACCATGCGCTGCGGGACCTCGCGCAGCATCGTGCTGGCGCTGCGGCTCGGGCATTCGCTCGAGGATGCCGTCAAGCTGGCGGTGGAAGAATTGTCCGAACTGACGACCGGCTTCCTGGCCGGCGTGGTAATCCACGCGATGGACGCCAAGGGCAATCACCAGGTAGTCAACTACCGCTGCGACGACGAGATCCGCTACTGGTACTGGGACGAACGCATGGCGGCGCCGGAGATCCGCGTCGCCACCAGCGTCAAGCTCTGAGGGGTCGGAACATGCGCCAGCGCTTGCAATGCAGATTGGCCTCTCTGGCAGCCGTCACCGCGCTGTTGCTGACGGCCATGCCGGCGCAGGCCGGACGCATCGAAGACATCAAGCAGCGCGGCTACGTGCGCATCGGCGTGTCGCTGGGCGGGGAGCCGATCGGGTTCCGGGATGAGCGCAGCGAGCCGGTTGGCTACGACGTCGATGTCGCCCGCCAGCTGGCGGCGCGCCTCGGTGTGCGGGTGCGGTTCGCGGACGTGTCGGGGGACGCGCGCATTTCGATGCTGCGCTCCGGGCAGCTCGACCTGGTGGTGGCCAACGTCTCGATCACCGAGCAGCGTGCGCGCGTGGTGGACTTTTCGATCCCCTACAACGCAGCCGGCCTGCGCGTGATCACGCAGAAAGCCAAGCGCATCAAAACGCTGGCGGACCTGAACGGCAAGCGCGTGGTGGTCGGGCGCGGCACCACCGCCAGCGCCTTCTTGCGCAAGGCGGCGCCGAATGCAGAGTTCATCTATGCCGATAACTTTTCGCCGGATGGCGTTTTGCTGTTGCTGCAACGGCGCGCCGACGCCGGCATCGAGGATTCGTCGCTGCTCGACTACATGGCCAGCAAGTACGCGCAGTTCGATACCCTGCCCGAGCTGTACGGCAATGCGCCGATCGGCATCGCCATGGCCAAGGGCGATCCGGCGCTGCTCACGCTGGTCAACGGGTTTGTTTCGGACTACATCACGTCCGGCGCGTACGCCGCTAACTATAGAAAATGGTGGGGCAGCAAAGTCGCGCCGCCATCGTTGAAGCCGCTCGGGCAGTAAGCTCAGCCGGTCAGGCGTGGAACGAAACGGGTCGCTACTGCTACCTGGTCGCTGCGCTCGGCCAGGTCGGCCGGCCGATTCAGGATGCGCACGATCTGCGCTACGTATTCGCGCTTGTCGGCGCCGATCGAGGAGATTGGATAGGCGTCGAACCGGGTCAGCGAGACGTTGTCGAACCCGTACAGGCGGAAGCGTTCTGGCTGGTTGTCCGGGAAATGCCGGCGGTGCGCATCGAGCACCCCCATCGCCATCGCGTCGGACGTGCAGAACACGGCGTCGGTAGCATCCACATCGATCTGCTCGGCCAGCGCGCGGCCGCTGGCATACGAATAATCCCCGGCCAGTTCGGCCAGCAAGCCGATGCCATGGTGCGCGAACGCCGCGCGGTACGATGCGATGCGTGACCGCTCGACTTGCGACATGGTGCGTCCGGTGATCAGGAGCGCGCTGCGCACGCCCTTCCCGGCCGCATCGGCCACCGCTTGGTTGATGCCTTGCGCCTCATCCATCGTCACCGACGCCGCACCCGCATCCTGGTGGCCGTTGAGCATCAGCACGGCATTGTTGCGGAACATGCGGCGCACCGTGGCGGCGTCGGCGAAGTCGGAAAACACCAGCGCCGCATCGACGTGGTACGCGACGCCATTACGCAGGAAGCTTTCAGCATCCTCGCCCGCGCCGACGCGGATGAAGATCACCTGCTTGCCGATCGCCTGGATCTGCTCCAGCAGCAGGTCGAACAGGTCGAGGTCGGACAAATCGTGGATATGGTTGACCAGGATGGCGACCAGGTTGACGGTCTTGTTGGCCAGCCCGCGTGCCAGCGAGTTGGGCCGAAAGCCCAGCGTCTCGGCGGCGCGCAATACCCGCTCGCGCTTGTCGGCCGACACTGGCCGCGGCTGGGTCGACAAAGCGCGCGAGGCGATCGTGCGCGACACGCCTGCCAGGGCGGCGACATCGGCCAACGTCGGCGCCAGTGCAGGTTTCAAGGCATTGTTCATGGGGGCGATTATAGCCGTCCTGGCCATGTCGGCTTCCCCTGCTTGCCCCCTTTTCTTGCTGGCTTGTTTGTGTGGTGATTGGTATTCGTAGTCAATAACGTGTGAGTTTTATGTTTGTTGATTGTCTTTTGTTGGTTAGTTACCTTTTTATGATAAAGTACGACATCTTCATTCGATCTTCCTTGCCATGCACAACCTCACCTCATGGGACACGGATCCGGTCCGCGCATTCAGGGACTTCATCGCCACCACCGAATTCGCCGAAACCGGCCGCCGCCTGCGTGCCGATGGCTCGCTTCGGGTGCTCTCTGCCGCGTCGAGCAAGATCTACATGTTCATGTTCACCAACCTGGCCAACTGGCTCAAAGAACAGGGACTCACCTTCTCCACCGTCACCCAGGCCGACCTGCTGCGCTTCATCAACCGCACCGTCAAGGGCAAGCGCGTCCTCAACAGCAAGATCGCCTACCGCTACCTGCGCTTGCTGGAACGCTGCTACGAACACCTGGAAGTCACCCCCAACCCGGCCCAGGAAGCGATCCTCGGCCTCGACCGCGCTCACATGACCAAGGATGACGCCGGGCGGGTGCTGTCCGAAGAACAGCTGGAACGCTTCTTCGCCGCCCTGCCCGCCGACGCACCGCGGGTACGGCGCAGCACGCCCTTCGACGGCTGGAAGCGGCGGCGCGACCGCGCGATGCAAGTCGTGATGGCGCTGGCCGGACTGAAGGTGTCGGAGGCGGTCGGCCTGCTGCTGTCGGAAGTCGGCGGCCAGGGCACCATCGACGGTTCGCTCGTGCTGACCATCACACCCGACGAGAAGAACGACACCAGCTACGAGCACACGGTGCACCTGCCCAAGGAAGGCGCCGACGAACTCACGCCATGGCTGCAGGAACGAGCGGCAATGGCGATTCCGGGCCAGTTCGTGTTCCCCGCCAACCTGACTGGCGCGCGCATGACCCGCAAGACCGTCTACGTGCAGATGCGCGCCACGTTCGAGCGCGCCGGCATGGACCTGGCGCGTTCGGGCGGACGCACCCTGCGCAACACGTTCGCCAAGCGCCAGCTCGATAGCGGCGCCAGCGCCGACGATCTGAAGGACGTGCTGGGCCTGGCGCTGGAACGCTCCGCCGCCGATTACAAGCTCACCCGCGTCAAGCCCGATCCGACCAGCTGAGGCTGTTTGCTGCGTGACGGATACGACTTTGGTCCCATCGCTGCCGCACCGCGCAGTGCGTAGCATGGCGACACCAAGCTACCGCATGAGCAGGCGCGAGGAGGACATCGTCACGAAGCTCGAAGCAGTGCCCCGCGGGCGATTGACGCTTGATGAAGCCGAACAATTCAGCCGGCCTGCGACCCGACGCCCAGCACAGCCGGCGCCGGCACCTCGCGCAACACCGAGTCCTGGATCATGAACAGGGCAATGTAGGCGACCAGCTCGACCAGCTCCTCGATCAGGTTCGAGCGCGCGGCGGCGAATCCGAACGAACAGCTCATATGGTCTTCGGCACAGGTGGAACCGATTGCCGCCGCCAGACCGATCGCCAGGCACAGCCAGGGCATGCGGCGCGCGAAGGCAGCGCGCACGATCGTGTGGATGCGGTAGCGCCAAGCGCCGTAGAGCAGCCCCAGCGCCAGCACGACAGCGCCCGGCTTGACGCCCGCCTGCAGCCAAAGCACGCCGTTCATCGCGACCCCATTCGGAAGGTGTCCTTCATCGGCCGGCAACAATACCCGCCCCCAGCTCAGTTCGCGGCCGGCCAGCAACAGCCACACCGGTGCGGCCCACAGCGCCAGCAAGCCGAGCCGGTCCGGGCGCAAGCGCAGGAATGCAGCGAAGCCGAGCGCGGCGCCGGCCAGCAGGACCAGCACCTGGGCACTTTCCAGGATGCCGCCTTCACGCGCCCACCCGGCCGGCAGCATGGCGCTGAGCGGGTAACAGGCGACCAGGGCGGCAAAGAGCAGCCATTCGCCGGTGCGGCTTGGATTCATCGTCGTAGTGCGTTGCATAAAATCTCCCGCATGAAATGGACCGCACGCGCCGGGCCTGGCAATTTGTCGGGAATCCCGGAATTGTACGGACAGCGTGCCGCGCGCACGATTGGTATTAATCAAATATTGTAACAACCCGTCGCTCGCCTGGCGCGACCGGCCGGCGCAGCCATCAGCAGCGCCGCTACCAGAAGACCTGGATTCAGGCGCGCTTGATAAACGACGAGATACGCAGCGCGCCGAACTCGCGCAACAAGGTGCCGGCCGCCTGCGCCAGCGCCACGTCGATGGCCCCGGTAATCGCCTGCTCGGCCGCACAGCCCGGATGGTCGACGCCGGTGCCGATGGCAAAGATCACCGGCTCTTCAAGCGCCTGGTAAACGTCGAGCACCGTGATCTGCTCAGGGTCGGCGACCAGCTTCCAGCCACCGGTGCGGCCGGCAGTCGATGTCACGTAACCTGCCGTACGCAGACCACCCATCATGCGTCGCACCAGTACCGGATTGGTGTCGAGCATGCCTGCGATCTCCTCCGAACTCGCAGGGCTTGTACGCCCATGCAGGTGAACCAGAACATGCAACATGCGCGCCAGTCGAAAATCAGCTCTCATCGAAATCTCCTCATTGCGGACAAGCATACCGCAACTCGAGAAGTTTCGGAAAGTCGCAGGCCCAAACCGTAACGCCAGAAGTATCGGTAATAAGCCTGGCATCGACCGTCTCCGCAGCGCGAACCGTGAAATATTGAACATCCGCTTGACACGTATTGACGAGTCCGGTTACGTTATCGTTAATATTGCTGCGGCGCAATATTCAACTCATGGAGATTCACATGCCACAACTGCCCCGTCGTCCTCCTGCCGGCCGACGCCCGCTGCACCGATCGCCGCACGCATTGCCACTCATCCTCACCCTCCTGCTCGCCGGCTGCGGCGGCGGCAACGGCGAATCCGCCGGCGCCGTCGCTTCGCTGCAAAACGCCACCAGTGGCGTGATGCGCTCGGTGGCCGCCATGTTCGGCGACACCGAAACCGCGCTCACCCCAGTCAATGCGACGGCTAGTTCGGCCGAACGGGGCGACCTTGACGCGCGCGCCGCGATCGACCGCGACAGCGGCACCCGCTGGGGCAGCCACTTTACCGACGACGAATACCTGGTGCTCGACTTCGGCAAATCGGCGTCCATCACCCGCGTGCGCATCGACTGGGAAAACGCCCACGCCAGCCAGTACCTGCTGCAGGTATCCGAAGACGGCAGCACCTGGAGCACGATCAAGACCGTGTCCGAGAGCGCCGGCGGCACCGAAGACCTCACCGGCCTGTCTGGCCAGGGCCGCTACCTGCGCATGAAAGGCATCAAGCGCGCCGGCCAGTACGGCTACTCGATCCTCGAGATCCAGGCCTTCAGCGGCACCCCGGCCAGCGCCGAGCCGACGCCGGATCCGACCCCGCTGCCGGTCGACCTGACCCGCCCCGGCATCGTCGTCAAACCGGTCAGCGCCAGCTCCTCGACACCGGAAAACGGCGGCTTGAGCGCGTTGATGGCGATCGACGGCAAACCCGGCACGCGCTGGTCGAGCCGCGCTGAAGACGGCGCCTGGATCCAGTTCGATTTCGGCAGCCGCACCCCGGTCGGCTACATGAAGCTGAACTGGGAAAATTCATACGGCAAGCAATACACGCTGCTGACCTCGGACGATGGCCAGTCCTGGACCCAGCTGCGCCACGTCGGCAACGGCCGCGGCGGCGTCGAAGAATTCTTCAACCTTAATACCAGCGCGCGTTACCTGCGCCTGCAGGGCGTGGCGCGCGCCACCCAGTACGGCTACTCGCTGTTCGAGGTCGAGTTCAAGACGCCGGGCAGCGACAACACCCTGCCCGAATCGACTACGCCAAGCGTGCAATTCCCGGCCAACGGCGCCAACTTCGCGCCGCTGCCCGGCAGCGCCGAACCGATCGAGACGCTGCAGTTCACACTGGCCGACGGCACCCTGGTCACCCGCTTCGGTGCGCGCGCGTTCGCCCGCCATGGCCGCGAGCGCGGCGAAGAGTGGAACGAGATCGGCTACGGTCCCAACGACACGGTCGATCCAGGCACCGGCCTGGCCGTCGACAAGGGTGCCGGCAACTACCTTACCTTCGTGCCGCAGTACTTCCAGAACCGCACCTGGGGCGTCGAGATCATCGACAACAGCCGCGTGGCCGGCGTCACCAAGCCGTCGCTCACCGTGAACCAGTACACCACGGTCGACTTTCGCTCGGGCGAAGTGGCGTTCTTCCGCGCATTCGACCGCGTCGGCGTGACCGGCTACGGCTGGATGTCGCCGGGCGAGCTGGTCGACCGCAACGTCCCGGTGTGCAAACCGGTGGCGCATCCGGTGGCCGGCAAGCTGCTCAACCCGAACGGCATCAATGGCGCCTGCACGCTGCTGGTCAAGGATTATCCGGGTCACGGCGAACTCGGTAGCGACGGTTTCCCGACCGGGCGCACCGTGCCTTCGCGCGCGCTGGTTGCGGGCGACGTGATCGAAGTCTCGCCGTCGATGTTCGCCACTAACGAGTCCATGCTCGCGAAGGGCGACAACGGCGGCATCCGCTACTACTCGAGCGAATGGAGCTACGTGGTCGGCCAGGGCCTGCGCCCGTGGTACGGCACCCAGCCGCGCCTGAATACGACGCCGCTGCCGCTCGATACGCTCTCGGGCGGGCTCGGTTCGGTCTCGTACAACTACAGCGACAACGGCCTGTTCATGTTCCAGCAGCCGCACAACAACGTCGGCATGCAGAACATGCAGCGCTTCGTCGAAGGCCGGCGTCTGCTGCACACCAATTTCACTACCGGTGAGCACAATGAGCCGGGCAACGATCGCTACACGGCGGCGGTCGGCCTGCAAGGCCAGCACTTCAACCAGTCGACCTGTATCGCCTGCCACGTCAACAACGGCCGCAGTCCGGCGCCAGGCGCAATCGACCAGCGCCTGGACGGCATGGCGGTGCGCGTGGCGCGTTTGGGCGCCGACGGCGCGCAGCTGCCGCATCCGACCTACGGCGGCACGGTGCAGATGAATTCCCTGTCTGCGAACGGCACCGTGCAGGACTGGGGCCAGGGCGTGCGCGTGGCCGGTTTCGATACCCGCGCGGTGCTGCTCGCCGACGGCACCAGCGTCGAACTGCGCAAACCGAAGCTGGCCTACGACGGCCCGACCCCGCAAGTGGCGTCGCTGCGCGCGGCGCAGCCGATGATCGGCGTCGGCCTGCTGGAGGCGGTGCCGGAAGCGGACATCCTGGCGCGGGTGCGCGCAACGGCGGACGCGGACGGCGTCAAGGGCACGGCCAACTTCGTGTTCGATCCCGAGTCGGGCGCGGTGCGCCTGGGCCGCTTCGGCTGGAAGGCCTCGAAGGCGACGCTGCGCCACCAGAGCGCGGCGGCGCTGATCCAGGACATGGCGGTCGCCTCGCCCGTGTACCGCAGCGGCGGCGGCGCGCGCGGCATCGCCGAAGCGGAACTTCAGTCGATCTCGCACTACCTGTCGCTGCTGGCGGTGCCGGCCCAGCGCAGCCTGCCGAGCGGCTTCCCGAAAGGCGTGGCGCCGCTCGACGAGCACCGGGTCGATGCGCGCCAGGTGGCGTCGGGCGCGAGATTGTTCGAGGCGATGCGCTGCGTGGCCTGCCACACGGCGTCGATGAAGACTGGATCGAACCACCTGTTCGCCGAGCTGCGCGACCAGACCATCCGTCCCTACACCGACATGCTGCTGCACGATATGGGCCCGGCGCTGGCCGACAACTACAGCGAAGGCCAGGCCACGGGCAGCATGTGGCGCACCGCGCCGCTGTGGGGCATCGGCTACACCGACAAGGTGATGGGCAAGGAAGGCAAGGTCGGCTACCTGCACGACGGCCGCGCGCGCAACCTTACGGAAGCGATCCTGTGGCATGGCGGTGAAGCGGCGACGGCGCGCAAGCGGTTTGAAAAACTGCCGGCAACGGATCGGGAAGCGCTGATGGGTTTCCTGCGCTCGCTGTAACTTACGAGCGTGGAATGCAAAACGCCGGGTGCACGCCCGGCGTTTTCTTTGGGATCAGAATACCAGCATTTGCCAGCCGGGCGCGCGGCCCTGTTCGACGAAGGAGACCATGCCTTCGACGCCGGCGCAGTGTTCGCCCAGAGCTTCGCGCGTGGCGCCGGAGGCATGCAGTGCTTGGGTACAGGCGCGGATCTCGACACCCAGGCCGGCCGTCGTTTCAAGATGGCGCCCGATGCACCAGCGCTCGGCGCCAAAGCCGACCATCTTGTCGCCATGTTCAAGCAGCAGCCATCCTACCGACTGGCTCGTGAACAGCATCTTGACCGGCATGTCCAGCGCCGCCGCAGCTTGCGCCGTCATGAACGGCGTGGCCAGCAATTCAGGCCGGGTCAGGTCGCACGACCAGACCATGATCGCCAGGCCGCCCGTCACGGCAACCCCGGCTTGATCCAGTCGTCGACCGGCTCCAGGCGCATCCGCCGCTCGGCTTGTTCGGCCAGCGTGTCGCCGTGCGCAAGGCGGGCCAGATCGGCGTCGCGGTTGGATGGCTCGATCACGCAGATCCAGCCTGCGCCGTATGGGTCTCGATGAATCAGTTCCGGGGTTTCTTCGAGCGCTTCATTGATTTCGACGACCGTGCCCGAGACCGGGGCCTTGATGGTCACCACCGTCTTGCTCAACTCGACCACCCCCACCGTCTTGCCTTGCTCGACCTCGGTGCCGACCGACTTCGGGCGGCACATGTAGAAGTAGTTACCGCTGATCTTGACGCCAAAAGCGCTGACGCCGACCTGCATGCGGCCGTCGCCGACAGCGCGGCACCACATGTCGTTCTCGAGGTCGAAATAACAATCGTCGGGAAAGTCGTAGCCGAGGATCTGCATGGCGTCGGGGGAAGCGAGAGGAAAAAAGAATGGCGGAAGGATGCGGGAGTCGAACCCACCCGGCGACGCATGGCGCCACCAACTGGGTTTGAAGCCCAGCCGCCCCACCAGGGACGATTTCCTTCCGATGAGGCCGTATTTTACCGCGTACGGCCGGATTGCGACAGGCTCACGCCTGATTCGTATCTTGCGGTTCCGGGAACAGCAGGGTCCCGGGGCGCAGCAGGTGCAGGTCGCCCACGCGGCGCAGGAAGCCGATGCGGTCGAAAAACTCCAGGATCTGGATCGCTCGCTTGCGTCCCAGGCCGGTCTCGTCACGGAATCGTGCAGCCGTGACCGCCCCGCCCTCGGTCTCCGCCGCCAAGCGGCGCGCCAGCGAGGCTGCTTGCTGCATCACGTGCGGATGATAGAACAGGTCCTTGACCACCTGGTAGACGTCGCCGCCGCGCGCCATGCGGCCCAGCACCTGGCGCACCTGCTGTTCGGGCAGGCGCGCGGTGTCGGCGATGTCGCGCACCCACGGCGGATCGAAGCGACCGTTCAAGAGCATCGGCAGCGCGCGCTCGGCCACGACCTGCTCGGCCGCGCGCAAGGCGACGCCGTGTTCGGGAAGGTGCAGGAAGCCGTTGCGGCGGTTGATTTTGCCTTGTTCGATCAGATGCTCGACCAGTTGCAGCCACAAGGCTTCGGGCATGCGCGGCGCGGCCAGGCGACGGGCGCGCAGCAAGTCCGGGCCGATCTCGTCGGGATACCTGGTGTGGAAGTCGCGCAGCACATCGAGCAGCCCGGACTCGTTCTGCTGCAGCCGCGCGCGCGCGATGATCCATTCGCCGCCCGCGCCGACCACGGCGTCGGGGACACTGGTCAATGCGAACGGCCAGCTCGATAAACCTGCGCTGCGCAGCCACGCCGCACCGTTGACGCCATACTGGGCTTGCGCCAGTGCGCCTTGCAGACGCGCCAGCGGGTCAAGCGCGCGCTGGCTGTCGAGATAGGCCAAGCGTTCCGGCGTCTGGCGGTAGCGCGTCGGTCCCAGCGGATCGAGCACGCTGCCGCCGGCCACCGTGCGGATCGCCGACGCGTCGCGCAGGATGAAGCGGTCGCCGTGCCAGACATTGGCCGGCTTGTGCAGCACCAGCTGCGCCAGCGCGCCCGAACCCGGTGCGATCGAAGCCTGCCCCAGCACCGCCACCGTGGCCAGGCAATCCTGGGTCGCGGCATGCAAATGGACCAGGGTGCCCGAGCGCAGCGCGCGCTCTTCGGTGGCCGCCACTTCAAGCCAGACGTCGATGCGCTGCGTCGTAATGGCGATCGCCGGATCGCACAGCACCTGGCCGCGCAAATCGTCGCTGCGTTCCAGACCCGCGAGACCGACCGCGCAGCGCTGACCGGCGTGCGCGCTATCGGCGGCGCGGCTATGCACCTGCAGGCTGCGCACGCGATAGCTGCGATCGGGCGTGCCGGCCAGGCACAAGGCGTCGGCAATGGCGACGTTGCCGGCGCCGATGCTGCCGGCGACCACGGTGCCGACGCCGTCGAGCGTGAACGCGCGATCGAGGCCCATGCGGAAACCGGCGCCGGTCGCGTTATCGTTGCCGGCTGCCTGCGCCTGGTCAGCCAGGCGTGCGCGCAAGTCTTCGACGCCATCGCCGCGGATGCTCGACACCTGCAACACCGGATAATCTTCCAGGCCAGCACTGGTCAGCAGCGCGCGTACCTGCGCCTCGCACGCGGCGAGACGTTCGGCGTCGACCCGGTCGATCTTGGTGATCACCGCCGCGCCACGGCGCACGCCCAGCAGCGACAGGATGGTCGCGTGCTCGATCGTCTGCGGCATCGGGCCATCATCGGCCGCTACCAGCAGCAAGCCGTAGTCGATGCCGCTGGCGCCGGCCACCATGGTGCGCACCAGCTTTTCGTGGCCCGGCACGTCGACGAAGCCGATGCGGCCATCGGGCGACCCGGGCAGCGGCATCCAGGCATACCCGAGTTCGATGGTGATGCCGCGCTTCTTTTCTTCAGGCAGGCGGTCGGCGTCGATCCCGGTCAGGGCGCGCACCAGCGCGGTCTTGCCGTGGTCGATGTGGCCTGCGGTACCAACGATCATGCTGTGTTCTTCCTAAATTATTCGCCGACGACGGCGGCGCGCAATGCCGCCATCTGCCCCAGCAACTCGGCCGGGTCGTCGACGCAGCGGCAATCGAGCCACAGGCGGTCGTCGCCGATACGGCCGATCACCGGCAGCGGCAAGCCGCGCAGCGCTTCGGCCAGCGCGTCGAGCGCACTGCCGACGCCGCGTTTGCCGTTCAATACCGGCGCAATCGCCAGTCCGTTCGATGGCAAGCGGTCGACCGGCAGCGAGCCAGAGCCGATCTGGCTTTGCATCGAGGCCGGGGTGACGGTATACCGCGGCGCCAACGCCGCGGCAAACGCCGGCAGCAAAATGCCGGCGCTGGCCGCAGCGGTCTCGGCACTGCGCGTCAACCAACGCAACGTCGGCAACTGATCCACCAGCAGTTCAGGTTGCAGATACAGCTGCAGCGTCGCTTCCAGCGCCGCCAGGGGCAGTTTCGACAAACGCAGCGCGCGCTTCATCGGATGCTTGCGGATGCGCGTGACCAGATCTTTCGAGCCGACGATCAGCCCGGCCTGCGGACCACCGAGCAGCTTGTCGCCCGAAAAGGTCACGACATCGCAACCGTCAACCAGCATCTGCTGTGGCGTCGGTTCCTGCGGTAGACCGTACTTGCCCATGTCGATCAGCGAGCCGCTGCCGAGGTCGGTGACCAGGGCCACGCCGCGCGCCTTCGCCAGCGGCGCCAGTTCCGCTTCCGACACCGCGCTGGTAAAGCCCTGGATCGCATAGTTACTGGTATGGATCTTCATCAGGAGCGCGGTGCGCTCGGTGATCGCGCGCTCGTAATCCGCAAGATGAGTGCGGTTGGTAGTCCCGACTTCGACCATATGCGCGCCGGCGCTGGCCATCACGTCAGGCATGCGGAACGCGCCCCCGATCTCGACCTGCTCGCCGCGCGAGACGATCGCTTCGCGGCCCTGGCTCAAGGCCGCCAGCGACAGCAATACCGCCGCCGCATTGTTGTTGACCACGGTCGCGGCTTGCGCGCCCGTGATGTCGCACAGCAGGCCTTCGACGATGCTGTCGCGATCGCCCCGCGAACCGCTGGCGAGATCGTATTCAAGATTGTTCGGTCCGCTCATCATCGCCGTCAGGTGACGGATCGCCGCCTCGGGCAGCACCGAGCGGCCCAGGTTGGTGTGGATGACGGTGCCGGTAAGATTGATCACCCGCCGCATGCGCGGCGCCAGGCGTGCGGCGACGCGCGCCGCCACGGCCTGGCCCAGTGCCTCGGGCAAGACCGCATCGGCAGCCAGCGCGCCGGCCAACGCCTGGACGCGCAAGCCGTCCACCAGGCCACGCGCTTGCGCCGCGACCAGGGTGTGACCGTGAACGGGGATCAAGGCCTGCACGGATGGCAGGCGCAAGAGTTTATCGATCGAAGGCAGATCCTTGACTGTCGCCTTCGAGCCGTGGACCACGGACTCGTCGAGCGACATGATCAAGTACTCCTGGTGGTGTCGGTAAAGCTGGTCTCGGGCGAAGGATCAGCCTCGCCGGTGAGCAGCAGCAGATTGACGCCATGCGGCTGGAATCCCGCTTCCGACACCAGGATGTCCAGCGTCAGCGAGGCCAGGTCGTCCGCGACCGGTTCGACATAGAGCTCGCGCTCCTGGCGCACCATCTTGAGGTAATGGCCGCATTCGTCGCAGGTCTCGGCTTGCACCGACGCCATCGACGGATCCTGTACGGCGCCGTCGGTGGCCACCGCTTCGAGCGAGTGGTAATGGATACCCTTGGTGCTCTGGCAGTGCGAACACTTGACGCGCACCATGTGCCACTGGGTCGAACACAGCGAACAGTGCAGGTAGCGATAGTTACCGCCCTGGGCGTCGACCTTCGTGACCGAAGCCACCGGCAGGCTGGCGCAGCAAGGGCACAGGGTGACGTCGAGCGTGCGCCCGAACGGCGCCTGGCGCGCCTTGCCGTGGGCCTTGTCGACTTCCAGCACCATGTGGGTCCAGTAGACCTGCAGGCCGGCCGCCACCAGCGGCGCCGCACTCATGTCCAGGCCGGCTGCGCCATTGAGCAGCAGTTCTGCCTGACCTTCGAGATGGCTGTCGTCGGCATTCAGCAGACCTTGCACCACGGCTTGCGCCGGGCTGCCTTCAAGACGCGGCACCAGCAGCTCGAGCATGCGGCGGGTGGCCGCACGCCAGGCCGGGTCGCGCGGCCACAGGGGCGCCGGCAGCGGCGCCTGCGCGGCGCGACCGGCGGCAGCCAGGTCGTCCTCGCTCGGCACCGGCGCCGCCGGGTAGTCCTGCAGGACTTCGTGCTGCACGTGCGCCAGTTCGGCGGCGAACAGCAGGAAGTCACGCATCGCATGCCCGGCCGCCAGCTGACGCAGGCGGGTTTCCCGGGTGGCGAATACCTCCACCCTGCTAGGTACGTGCAGGTAAGGCATTTGTTGACCGGCCCGGACCGCAATTTCTTCCGGGCTCATCAACGGTGTTGCTTTGGTCAGACTCATTGGAATACAGCTTCCTTAATGTTTCTTGCGAGTGACTTCCTGATTGGACTTGCCGGCCACTTCCTTATACCACAGGGGGTGGTGCGACTTGGCCCAGTCCTCGTGCACCGTGCCACGGGTCATGGCGCGGAACGAGCCCTTGACCCAGATCGCGGCGTACACGTGGATGATAACGCTCATTACCAGCGCGAAGGCGGCAATGGCGTGCACCAGCATCGCGATACGGCGCAGCGGGATCGGGAAGAAGTGCGCGAACCATGGCTGCCAGAACATGAAGCCGGTGATCAAGAGCAGCACCAGGCTGATGGCGAAGATCCAGAACACGCCCTTCTGACCGGCGTTGTACTTGTGCACCGCCGGCATGCCGCTTTCGTCGCCCTTGAGCAGTTGCGGCGCCTTCTTGACCCAGGCGGTATCCGACTTGGTCCAGAAGTTGTCGCGCACCACGGCGAAGAACAGGCCGACGAAGCCCAGCACCATCAACAGGCCGAAGAACGGATGCAGGACGCGGGTCCAGTAACCGCCGCCGAACAGGGTCGAGAAGAAGTACATCGACGGATGGAACAGCGCCAGGCCGGTCAGGCCCGCGGCGATGAACAGCAGCGCCACGAACCAGTGGTTCATGCGCGTGAAATCGCGATAACGAGTAATAAACATGGTGTTCTCCTTATACCCGTTCGTCTTCACGCGCCGCGGCTGGCGGCGTCGGCTGCACATCCGGCTCGTCCACATGGGTCTCGATCGGGCCGACCTTCATGTAGTGGAAGAAGCCTGCCACTGCGGCGCCGATCATCGCGGCCACGCCCAGCGGCTTGGCCACGCCCTTCCACAGCGCCACGGTCGGGCTGATGGTCGGGTTTTCCGGCAGGCCGTGGTACAGGTTCGGCTTGTCGGCGTGCTGCAACACATACATCACGTGGGTGCCACCGACACCGGACGGGTTGTACAGTCCGGCGTTCTGGTAACCGCGTTCCTTCAGGTCCACCACGCGGTCGGCTGCGTAGTCGATCATGTCTTCCTTGGTGCCGAAACGAATGGCGCCAGTCGGGCAGATCTTGACGCAGGCCGGTTCCAGGTTGACGGCAACCCGGTCGGCGCACAGCGAGCACTTATAGGCCTTCGAGTCCACCTTGCTGATGCGTGGCACATCGAACGGGCAACCGGCGACGCAATAACCGCAACCGATGCAGTTCTCGCTGATGAAGTCGACGATACCATTCGTGTACTTGACGATCGCGCCCGGCGCCGGGCACGCCTTCAGGCAGCCCGGTTCGTCGCAGTGCATGCAGCCGTCCTTGCGGATCAGCCACTCGAGGCGGTCGCCTTCGTCCTCGGTCTTGGTCTGCACCTCGGAGAAGCGCATCACGGTCCACGACTGCGGCGTCAGGTCGAGCGGGTTGTCGTACACGCCGTGGTTTTCGCCGATCTCGTCACGCAGATCGTTCCACTGCATACATGCAACCTGGCATGCCTTGCAGCCGATGCAGCTGGTGACGTCGATCAGCTTGGCCACTTCCGGCTTGTGGGTACGCGCCAACGGCGTCGTCGCCGTGGTCGCCGAACGTGCGGCGATATCAAGAGATTGAAGTGAAGACATTATCCGATCCTCTCGATATTCACCAGGAACGACTTGAACTCAGGCGTCTGGGTATTCGCATCGCCCACGAACGGGGTCAGCGTGTTGACCAGGAAACCTGGCTTGGTCAGGCCCACAAAGCCCCAATGGTTCGGCAAGCCGACGGTGTCGACCTTCATGCCATCGCAATCGAGTTGCGGAATACGCTTGGTCACCACGACCTTGGTCTTGATGAAGCCGCGCATCGACGAGACCTTGACCATGTCGCCATTCTTGATGCCCTTGGCGGCTGCCAGCTGCTCGCCGATTTCGACGAACTGCTGTGGCTGGATGATCGCGTTGCTCTGCACGTTCTTGGTCCAGTAGTGGAAGTGCTCCGTCAGGCGGTAGCTGGTTGCCACGTACGGGAAGTCCTTGGCGGTGCCGAATGCTTCCATGTCGCCCTTGAACACACGCGCCGCAGGATTGGCACGGGCGATCGGGTTTTTCGGGTGCATCGGGTTGACCGGGAACGGCGACTCGAACGGCTCGTAGTGCTCAGGCAGCGGACCTTCGGCCATGCCGGTCGGTGCGAACAGACGCGCCACGCCTTCCGAGGTCATGATGAACGGCTGCACCCGGTTCTCTTCGGTTGGATCGGCATCGGCACGGATGTCCGGGATGTCGGAACCGGTCCAGCTGGTGCCGTTCCACGCGATCAGGTTCAGGTGCGGATTCCACGGCTTGCCGGTGGCAGGATCGGCCGAGGCAGCGTTGTACAGCACGCGGCGATTCGCCGGCCATGCCCAGGCCCAGCCCAGCGTATTGCCGGTGCCGTACGGATCGGCATTGTCGCGGTTCGCCATCTGGTTGCCTGCCTGCGTCCATGCGCCTGCATACACCCAGCAGCCGCTGGAAGTCGTGCCATCGTCGCGCAGCACGCCGAAGCCCGGTACCTGATCGCCCTTTTTGAGGATCAGCTTGGTTGGGTCCTTGGCGTCATAGATGTCGGCCAGCGCCTTGCCGTTGAATTCCTTGGCCAGCTCTTCGGCAGAAGGGCTGTGCGGAATCTTGTACGGCCAGGCCAGCTTGGTGATCGAATCCGAGAACGCGCCGCCATCCTTGAGGTAGGCGTTCTTCATGCGCGTGAACAGGTCGGCGATGATCTCGATGTCCGGTTTGCACTCGTACGGCGCTTCGGCGCCCTTCCAGTGCCACTGCAGCCAGCGCGACGAATTCGACAGCGAACCGTCTTCTTCGGCGAACAGCGTGGTCGGCAGGCGGAACACGGTGGTCTGGATCGAGGCGGTATCGACGTCGTTCGACTCGCCGAAGTTCTTCCAGAACTCGGACGTCTCGGTGTTCAGCGGATCCATCGTCACCAGGAACTTCAGCTTCGACAAACCGGCAATGATCTTCTTCTTGTTCGGGAACGAGCCGACAGGGTTGAAGCCCTGGCAGATGTAACCGTTCAATTTACCTTGACCCATCAGCTCGAACGCCTGCAGCACGTCGTACAGCTTGTCGATTTTCGGCAAGTAGTCGAAGGCCCAGTTGTTCTCTGCCGTCGCGGCATCGCCCCACCAGGCTTTTTGCAGGCTGACGAAGAACTTGGGATAGTTCTGCCAGTAGCTCATCTGGTTCGGACGCAGCGGCTTCATCGCGCGCGGCTTGTAGTAGGTTTCCAGATCCTGCTCGTTGTCGGTCGCCAGCGACAGGTAGCCGGGCAGTGAGTTCGACAGCAGACCGAGGTCGGTCAGACCCTGGATGTTGGAGTGGCCGCGCAGTGCGTTCAGGCCACCGCCGGCAACGCCGACGTTACCCAGCAGCAGCTGCATGATGGCGCCGGTGCGGATGATCTGCGAACCCTGGCTGTGCTGGGTCCAGCCCAGTGCGTACAGAATGGTCATGGCGCGGCCCGGCACGGCGGTCGACGCGATGTATTCGCACACTTTCAGGAACTGCTTGACCGGGGTACCGGTGATCTTGCTGACTTGCTCAGGGGTGTAGCGCGAATAATGGCGCTTCATCACCTGCAGGACGCAATTCGGGTCTTGCATGGTCATGTCGACCTTGGCAAAACCGTCTTCGCCCATGGCGTAGCCCCACGACTTGTTGTCGTAGCGGCGCTTGGCTTCGTCGTAGCCCGAGAACAGGCCGTCCTCGAACTTGAAGTCCTCGCCGACGATGAAGGTCGCGTTGGTGTAGTTCCGGACGTATTCGGTCTGGATCTTGTTGTTGCTCAGCAGGTAGTTCAGGACGCCGCCCAGGAAGGCGATGTCGGAACCGGCGCGGATCGGCGCGTAATAGTCGCTCATGGCGGCCGAACGCGTGAAGCGCGGGTCGACCACGACCAGCTTGGCTTTGTTGTGATGCTTCGCTTCGATCACCCACTTGAAACCGCAAGGGTGGGCCTCGGCGGCATTGCCGCCCATGATCAGTACTACATCGGCATTCTTGATGTCAACCCAATGGTTGGTCATCGCTCCTCGTCCGAACGTCGGGGCCAGACCGGCCACCGTAGGTCCGTGTCAAACGCGAGCCTGGTTATCGAAGACGAGCATGCCCATCGAACGCATCGCTTTGTGCGTGATGTAGCCCGTTTCGTTGCTCGCCGCGGACGCACACAGCATACCGGTGCTGGTCCAGCGGTTGACGAGTTTGCCTTCGGCATTGGTGGCGATGAAGTTCGCGTCGCGATCTTCCTTCATCAGCTTGGCAATGCGGCCCATGGCGTCATCCCAGGAAACGCGCTTCCATTCATTGCTGCCTGGCTCGCGCACTTCCGGATACTTCAGGCGGTTCGGGCTGTGGACGAAGTCCAGCAGGCCGGCGCCTTTCGGGCACAGCGTACCGCGGTTGACCGGGTGATCCGGGTCGCCTTCGATATGCATGATGTCCGACGTGACGTTCTTCGCGCCATCGCCGATGCTGTACATCAGCAAGCCGCAGCCGACCGAGCAGTACGGACAGGTGTTGCGCGTTTCTTTGGCGCGCGCCAATTTAAAGTGCCGCGTTTCCGCCATCGCCGGCAACGGCGAGAAGCCGAGCGCGACGATGGTGGAGGCGGCCAGTCCCGCACCGCTTGCGCGGAGGAACTGCCTACGATTCATGCCCATCTAGGTTCTCCTACTAGTAATGGATTTGCGCACACCGCAAAGCGGCCAGCCGGAGAATGTCTCCGGCCGGCCCTGTACAACGATGACTTTTGGTGTCCGCGGCTTGCTTGCAACGTCGTCTGCTTTACTTGGCAGGCGTCGCCGCTGGTTCGGTGGTGGCGCCATCGCCACCGGTCGGTTCGGATGCGCCCTTGTCTTCAGGCTTGTTGCGATCCTGGCCGGAGACCACGCCGCCGATGGCGGTGCCGCCTTCGGCCGGGCCACTGCCGGCAACTGCCTTATCGCCTGAAACCGTTTCCGGCACGATCGCCGCATGCGGATCGATCGCGGCGCCGTTCGGCGCGGTGTTGGCGGCGGCGGTGTCCGGCACGGCGGTGGTTGCTGCAGGACGGTTGCACGCCGCCAGGGCGACCAGCACGGCCGCGACGCCCAGACCTTTGAATACGGTTTGCATGTTCAATGTGATGCCTTTTGACAAAGTATTAGCTAATGCTTTTGAGATATATCGGAAATATATAGGATTTCATGAACAGAACAAATAAGTATTTTACGCAATAGGCATAGGCGTATCAGGAAAACAATATTCGGTCATTACTGCGCATGAGCCGTGCATTACGAACGTTATTGTACGACCGTGCCAAAAATATTGCACAGTTAGCCCTGCTTTTCGCTATCGAACGCCTGGTCAATCCAGGGTCTCGCCTGTCCCGGCGGCGGGTCGTTGCCTTCCTGCAACGTTCCATGGTTGATCAGGTGCCGCGTGCGTTCAATGCGCAAGGCACTGCGCGACGCCCGGCAGCCGCGGCGCACCCAAGCGCCAGCCGTTTGACCCGCCCTGCCCCAACCGACGTGCTCAGCGTGACGTAAATGCAACACTACTTTGTGTACGAAATGCAAATGATCGCGCTCACATTCGTAACGCATCCCGTACCCGTACAGAGTGAAATCGCAGCCGATCGCTGCGCGTTGCCGCATTCTGCACACAGCACTTCCCCCTATGACACCGGCTGCACGCCAGACGAAATGGCGTATTTACCTGTGCCATAACCGAAATAATGGTTGCGCATAACATTCAGTGTTATATTATTTGACAGGTTGCGCGACCATTATCACCAGACGTTCCGCGAACCGAAGCGGTGGACAGGTCGGCCAGCAACAAATACCTTACGCAACAAACAGGTCAGAGCCCCGGCAGATGGGCGCTACACAACAACGACGGAGACAAAAAATGAGGCAATTCAACAGGACGGCCATCGCCGTGGGCGCTGCACATCTGTGCTGGATGTCGGCGGCATTCGCGCAACAGGCTGCGCCGGCGGCCCCGGCCACCGAAGGCCAGGTCGTGACCATCACCGGCCAGCGCGCCGCACTCAACAGCGCGCAGCAACTCAAGCGCAATTCCGACGAGGTGGTCGACTCGATCGTCGCCGACGACATCGGCAAGCTCCCCGATAAATCGATCACCGAAGTGCTGCAGCGCGTACCGGGCGTGACCATCGACCGCACCATGTCGCGCAGCGACCCGGAACACTTCTCGGTCGAAGGCTCGGGCGTGTCGATCCGCGGCCTGACCTGGGTGCGCTCGGAACTGAACGGCCGCGACTCGTTCTCGGCCAACGGCGGGCGCGCCTTGAGCTTCGAAGACGTGCCGCCAGAACTGATGGCCGGTGTCGACGTCTACAAGAATCCGTCGGCGGAACAGATCGAAGGCGGCATTTCGGGCCTGGTCAACCTGCGCACCGCGCTGCCGTTCGACATCAAGGGCCAACGCGTTTCGGCCAGCATCGAAGGCACCTATTCCGAACTCAACAAAGAGAAAGATCCTGCCGGCTCGATCCTGTACTCGAACCGCTGGAAGACCGGCTTCGGCGAAATCGGCGCCCTGGTCAATATCGCCAATTCGACCAGCACCACCCGTACCGACTACTTCCAGGTCGAGCCCTACTATCCGGTGGCAAATGCCGAACCGGGCCGCACCGTCTGGCTGCCGAAGGGCGCGCAGTGGCGCACCAACGAATTCGAGCGCAAGCGCCAGGGCACCTACGGGGCCTTGCAGTGGAAGCTCGATAACACCCTGCGCAGCCACATCACCTACTTCAAGTCGAAGTACGCGATCGACCAGAACGAAAATGCGCTGTTCTCGGCCGAAGGCACGCCAACCAATTTGCGCGTGACCAATGGCGTATACGACGCCAACGGCGGTTTCCTGAGCGGCACCATCACCAACCCGACCGATGGCGCGATCGAGTACGCCAACAACGGTGGCGTGACCACGCGCGATTCGTCGACCACCGACATCGCCTGGAACATCGAATGGCGCCCGACCAACAGCTGGACCTTCACGTCCGACTTCCAGCGCGTCAAGGCCAAGTCGGAAGGCTTCAGCTCGGTGGTGGGTCTTGGCGTGCTAATGCCGCAACTCAATCTCGACGTCACCGGCAGCATTCCGAGCATCACCTTCAGCGATGCCCAGTTCGCAGCGCTGGGCGACCGCAACAACTATTTCTGGGCCATGACCCAGGAACACCGCGACCGCAGCGTCACCGAACAGAAAGCCTGGAAAGGCGACGCCAAGTACGCCTTCGACCATCCGGTGTTGCGCGACGTGCGTTTCGGCGTGCGCCTGACCGACCGCGACGCCAAGACCATCAATACCAACCCGAGCTACAACTGGTCGGGCATCTCGCAGCGCTGGATGATGCCGTGGCAGATCGGCAACCTGGCCTACCTGAGCGATCCGCGCTTCAACGCGCCGACGACCGTCAACACCTTCCCGAACTTCTTCAACGGCAAGGCCAACGTGCCGGCAGTGGTGTTCCCGGCGGCCTCGCTGGGGACCGGTTACCCGGCGTCGTACGCCCAGCTGCACAGCTTCCATGACATCCTGTGCGCCGACAACGGCAACGCCTGCGAACCGTGGAAAGCAGCGTCCTTCGGCGGCGACAATCCGACCGGCGACAACGAGCAGGCCGAAAAGACCCAGGCCCTGTACAGCCAACTGCGCTTTGCTTTTGACGACCTGCGCTATCCGGTCGACGGCAACATCGGTGTGCGTTACGTGAAGACCAAGTCGAAGTCGTTCGGCTACACCACCTTCAACCAGACCTTCATCGTGCCGCCAGGCGGCACCACCGGTCTGCAGGTGCCGGTCATCGCCCCGTTCGCGGCGCGCCAGGATTACGAGAACGACTACCACAACTGGTTGCCGAGCCTGAACCTGCGCATGAAAGCGACCGAGCAGCTGCAGTTCCGTTTCGCGGTGGGCAAAGGCATGTCGCGTCCGGACTTTTACCAGCTGCAGGCTTACACCAACCTGAGCCAGAGCGTGAGCAGCACCACCACCGGCACCGGCGCCGATCAGGTCACCAACGTGACGTCGGTCGGCCATACCGGCGAAGCGATCGGCAACCCGAACCTGCGCCCGGTCACCTCGCGCAACCTCGACCTGACCGCGGAATGGTACTTCGCACAAGCCGGCTCGCTCACCTTCGCGGTGTTCGACAAGCGCCTGAAAGACATCATCGTCAAGCAGAATTCGTCTTATCAGCTGACCGATTCGACCGGTCGTGCAATCGATTTCAACGTCTCGACCCCGGTGAATGGTGCACGCGGCAGCGCGCGCGGTATCGAACTGGCCTACCAGCAGTACTTCGACAAGCTGCCGGGCTGGATGTCGGGCTTCGGTGTGCAGGCCAACTACACCCACGTCAAGAGCAAGCGCGATCTGTACAACCCGGTGTTCTCGCCATGGTGCAGCAACGTCACCGGCGCCGCCAACCTGAACCTGAACCTGAACGGTTGCGACACCGATGGCCGCACTTTCGGCAACCTGCCGCTGGAGTACATGTCGCGTAACTCGTACAACTTCGCGGCGCTGTACGACAAAGGCCCTTGGTCGGCGCGTCTGGCCTACAGCTGGCGCTCGAAGAACCTGCTGGGTGTGAACACCAACGGCACCAATGGCACCAACGGCGTCGACAGCAATCCGAACAGCCCGACCTTCGGCCAGAACAACATCGCCTGGGGCTTGCCGATCTGGGCCGACGACTACGGTCAGCTCGACGGGGGCGTGAGCTACAAGTTCAACGAAAACTTCCGTCTCGACCTGCAAGCGACCAACCTGACCGACGCCAAGTACAAGCAGCTCATGACCCAGCACATCGGTGAAAAAGGCCGTGCCTGGTTCGTGACCGGCCCGCGCTACAGCGTGCGTCTGGGCATGACGTTCTAAGATCTTCCGTAGCAGCGTCGGCTATGCTGTCCGTTTCCCATGGACAGCGTGGCCGGCGCGTTGTCGTTTTTCCAGGATCGGATTCATGCAGAACTCGACTTTCTCTTCGCTCGACACCTTCGTCTTCTTCGTTTACTTCATCATCGTGGCCGGCTACGGCTTCTGGGTCTACAAGCGCAAGCAGCGCTCCGATTCCGCCTCGCACGACTACTTCCTGGCCGAAGGCTCGCTCACCTGGTGGGCCATCGGCGCCTCGATGATCGCCTCGAACATCTCGGCCGAACAGTTCATCGGCATGAGCGGCTCCGGCTTCAAGATGGGCATGGCGATCGCCGTCTACGAACTGATGGCCGCCTTCACGCTGATCCTGGTGGCGGTGTTCTTCATGCCGGTCTACCGCAAGAACCGCATCTACACGATGCCCCAATTCCTCGAGCAGCGTTACAGCGGCAGCGTCTCGACCATCATGGCCGTCTTCTGGCTGTCGCTGTACGTGGTGGTCAACCTCACCGCGATCCTGTACCTGGGCGCGCTCGCCATTTCGTCCATCGCCGGCATCGACGTCTGGGCCTGCATGCTGTTCCTGGCCATCTTTGCGGTGGTGATCACGCTGGGCGGCATGAAGGTGATCGGCTACACCGACGTGATCCAGGTGTTCTGCCTGGTCGCGGGCGGCCTGGTGACCACCTGGCTGGCGCTCGACCTGGTGGCGCAGCACAACGGCGGCGGCGGCGTAGTGGGCGGCTTCAATCACCTGCTGGGCGTGGCCCCGGGCCACTTCGACATGGTGTTCGCACGCGACAATCCGAACTACCTCGACCTGCCGGGCCTGTCGATCCTGATCGGCGGCATGCTGATCGTGAACCTGAACTACTGGGGCTGCAACCAGTACATCATCCAGCGCGCGCTCGGCGCCGACCTGCACACGGCGCGCAAGGGCATCCTGTTCGCGGCGTTCCTGAAAATGCTGATGCCGGTGATCGTGGTGCTGCCGGGGATCGCGGCGTTCGTGCTGCACCAGCAAGGCGCACTTGGCGGCGCCATGGGCCTGGGCAGCGAGGTCAATCCGGACCGCGCCTATCCGGTGCTGCTCTCGCTCCTGCCATCCGGCCTGAAAGGCATCGCGTTCGCCGCGCTGACCGCGGCCGTGGTGGCGTCGCTGGCCGGCAAGGCCAACTCGATCGCCACCATCTATACCTTCGACATCCACAAGAAGCACTTCAACAAGGACGTCTCCGAGCAGCGCATGGTCTGGATCGGCCGCGTCACGGTGGTGGTGGCGATGCTGCTGGCGGTCTTGATCGCGCCCTACATGGGGATCGACAAGAAAGGCGGCTTCCAGTACATCCAGGAATACACCGGCTTCGTTTCGCCAGGCATCCTGGCCATGTTCCTGATGGGCTTCTTCTGGAAACCGACCACCGCCGCGGCGGCGATGTTCGCCACCATCGGCGGCTTCGTCGGCTCGATCATCCTCAAGGTGCTGCCGACGATGATGGACCTCTCGATCCTGGCGCCGATCGGGTTCGCGGTGCCGAATGCGGCCGGCATCCACGAGATTCCGTTCCTGGACCGGATGCTGATCGTGTTCGTCGCGGTCATCATCGGCATGGTCATCATCAGTAAACGCTTCCCGAAAAAAGCGGCCGAACAACACAAGCGTGTCGAAGTCGACGCCCGCATGTTCAAGGTGCAGCCGGGCTTCGCAATTGGCGCGGCGATCATCTGCGTCGGCCTGGTGGCGATCTACGCGGTGTGGTGGTAGGTTGCCGCGCGCAAGTTAGCAATACATAAATCACAACAAGGAGACCGAAGTATGAAGAAAACCCTGCAGACCTCGCGTTGGGCCATCGCCCTTGCTGCCGCACTCGCGGTGCAATGCGCACACGCCACGACCCCTGCCGCCCCGCTCGACGCGGCGCAGCAACGGGCCGCCAAACTGGTCAGCCAGATGACGATCGACGAAAAGATCCACATGGTCTTCGGCTACTTTGGCACCGAGTTCCAGGGCAAGCAGCCGCCAAAAGGCGCGCTGGTGCAGTCGGCCGGTTACCTCAACGGCATCGAGCGGCTGAACATCACCCCGCAGTGGCTGACCGACGCCGGCATCGGCGTGGCTTCGCAGCCGGGCAAGCAGACGCGCGAGCGCACTTCGCTGCCGGCCGGTATCGCCACCGCCGCCACCTGGAACCCGCAGCTGGCCTTCGACGGCGCCGCCATGATCGGCAAGGAAGCGCGCCTGTCCGGCTTTAACGTGCTGCTGGGCGGCAGCGTGAACCTGGCGCGCGAGCCGCGCAACGGCCGCAACTTCGAATACACCGGCGAAGACCCGCTGCTGGCCGGGATCATGGCTGGCGAACAGATTCGCGGCGTGCAGTCGAACAACGTGATCTCGACCCTCAAGCACTACGCCTACAACGACCAGGAGACGGGCCGCAACCACGTCAACGTCAAGATCAAGGACCCGGCCGGTCGCATGTCCGACCTGCTGGCGTTCCAGATTGCGATCGAGCGCGGCAACCCGGGTTCGGTCATGTGCTCGTACAACCGCATCAACGGCCCGTATGGCTGCGAGCACGATCACCTTTTGAACAAGGTGCTCAAAGGCGACTGGGGCTTCAAGGGTTACGTGATGTCCGACTGGGGCGCCACCCACTCGACCATCCCCGCTGCGCTGGCGGGCCTGGACCAGCAGTCCGGCTACCCGTTCGACAAGTCGCCCTACTTCGACGGCGCCCTGAAAGAAGCGGTGCAGAACGGCCACGTGCCCGAAGCGCGCCTGGACGACATGGCCAGGCGCGTGCTATGGGCGATGGCCGCGCACGGCGTGCTGGATAACCCGGTCAAGGTGCAGGACAGCCAGATCGACTACACGGCGCATGGCAAGATCTCGCAGGCGGACGCTGAAGAAGGCATCGTCCTGCTCAAGAACCAGAACAACGTGCTGCCATTGGCGGCAGGCCTGAAGCGCATCGCCGTCATCGGTGGCCACGCCAACAAGGGCGTGCTCTCGGGCGGCGGCTCGGCCCAGGTCTATCCGCGCGGCGGCATGGCGGTGCCGAACGAAGGGCCGGAAAGCTGGCCGGGCCCGATGGTGTATCTGCCAGGTTCGCCGATGAAGGCGCTGCAAGCGCGCAGCAAGGCCAAGTTCACCTGGCACGACGGCAGGGATGCCGCTGCCGCTGCGAAAGTGGCGCAGGAGGCCGACGTGGTGCTGCTGTTCGCGGTGCAATGGACCTCGGAAGCGGCCGACGTGCCGAGTCTTGCGCTGCCGAACAACCAGGACGCGCTGATCGCAGCGGTGGCGAAAGCAAACCCGCGCACCGTGGTGGTGCTGCAGACCGGCACCCCGGTCACCATGCCTTGGGTGAACGATGTCGCCGGCGTGGTCGAAGCCTGGTACCCGGGCACCAACGGCGCCGAAGCGATCGCGCGCGTGCTCACGGGCGAAGTCGACGCGTCGGGCCGTCTGCCGCAGACCTTCCCGATGTCGGAAGCCCAGCTGCCACGGCCGAAACTCGATGGTCTCGACCTGCCGAAAGACACCCGCTTCGACGTCGACTACGACATCGACGGCGCCGCGGTCGGCTACAAATGGTTCGACCTGAAAGGCCACAAGCCGCTGTTCGCGTTCGGCCACGGCCTGTCGTACACGAGCTTCAGCTACACCAACCTGAAAGCCTCGGCGGTCGACGGCGGCATCCGCGTCACCTTCGACACCGCCAACAGCGGCGCGCGCGCCGGCAAGGCGGTGCCGCAGGTGTACGTCTCGAAAGCCGGTAGCGGCTGGGAAGCACCGAAGCGCCTGGGCGGCTGGGACAAGCTGGCCTTGAACGCCGGTGAACGCCGCGCCAGCACGGTGACGGTCGACCCGCGCACGCTGGCGGTCTTCGACGGCGCCAGCAACCGCTGGAAGATCGCCGCCGGCGAGTACAAGGTGATCCTGGCCAGCGCCGCCGACGCGCCGGTGCAGACGGTGACGGTGCGCCTGGCGGCGCGCGAGTTCGCCGCCGGAGCGCGCTGAGGACAGGCCGGCCGCCATGCACGCCTTCCAGCGCAAGGCGCTTGCCGCCTTCCTGATCCTGCTGGCGCTCAGCCTGGTGCTGGGCGTGGCGGGGTACCGGCGCAGCTTCCTGGAAGCGGCGCTGGTGCCCACGCCCGATGCGCCGGCGCCATGGCGCATCCAGCCCGGCGCCGACGCATCGCCCGGCGGCCGTTCCCAGAGCCGCATGCTCGACGACGGGCGGCGCCTGCGCATCCTGCTGCATGTCGCCGGCACCGCCACCACACCGTACGCCGAAGCGAACCTGTTTTTTGTCGACCGTTCCGGCAAACCCGTGCACGCCGACCTGTCGCGCTATGGCTCGGTGTCGTTCGTCGCCACCTGCGCCCCTGGCAATACGCTGTCGCTGGTGGCGCCGACGTTCGAAGACAAGCTGTCGCGTCGTGGCGACCTGCTGACCTACCGCGCGCCGACCGCGTTCTTTTCTTGTAGCGAGCATGGCTCGCGCGTTGAACTCGACCTGACCCGGATGGAGACCCCGCAGTGGTGGTTCGCCATGTTCGGGCTGGACTTGTCGCGGCGCGCGTACCGCCTCGACCAGGTACCCAAGCTCGCCATCGGCAGCACCTTCCAGAGTCCGCGCGACACCGACATACTGGTCGACATCAGCGGCCTGGCCCTGCACGGGCGCGACCTGCGCTGGGTGTTGGCGCCGTTTGCCCTGCTGCTGCTGGCCTGGGCCGGTTTCGGAATCTGGTTCTTCCGCCGCCACGCCGCCGAACTGGCGCGCGAGGTGCAAGAACGCCTGCAAAAGGATTTGCCGATCGTGGCCTATCAACAGCTGTCATTACAACCGCACCGCGACCGCGAAAAAGCGACCATCCTGCGCGTGATCGCGACCCGCTATGCCGACCCCGAACTCGATCTCGAGAGCGTGGTGAGCGAGACCGGCGTCAACCGCAACAAGGTCAACGAGATCCTCAAGGCCGAACTGGGGTTCACCTTCAGCGGCTACCTGAACAAACTGCGCCTGCTTGAAGCGGCGCGCCTGCTGGCCGACAAGGGCGCAGCCACGGTGTCCGAGATCGCCTACTCGGTCGGCTACAACAACGTTTCGTACTTCAACAAGCGGTTCAAGGAGGAGTATGGATGCACGCCCAAGGCGTTCCGCGGCGCGCTGGCTGCGTCGACCGGTGACATGCCGATTAACACCCCTGCCCCGCAAACTCCAATTATTCGCACGGCGCACCGATTACAGGGTTGACTGCTAGTGCAAATGCGGTGTGCCGCCGTATCCTTGGCTTCACTTTGTTCACACACCGAGAGAAGACGAATGAGACAGGGGACACTCAATCACACCATCCGCGCCGCCGTGCTGGGCGCGCTGTTTGCCATGCCGCCGACCGCGCTGGCGCAGCAGCGCATCATCGACGTCGACGTCAAGCAGGTCGACGGCAAGCTTGACCGCATGTTCAACCTGTCGGTCGGCGCCGGCCGCGCCAACGAAGGCCTGCGCGCCGACTGGCAGCAGCAGCTGGCCGAGATCAAGCGCGACGCCGGCTTTCGCTACATCCGCTTCCACGGCCTGTTAAGCGACGACATGGGCGTCTTCAAGATCGACGCCCAGGGCAAGGAACAATACAACTTCCAGTACATCGATTCGCTGTTCGACTACCTGCTCAGTATCGACGTCAAGCCGTTCGTGGAACTGGGCTTCATGCCGGGCGCCATGGCCAGCGGCACCAAGACCCTGTTCTGGTGGCGCGGCAACGTCACGCCGCCGAAGGACTATGCGCAATGGGGGCGCCTGATCAAGGCCTTGACGCAGCACTGGACCGAGCGTTACGGCGCGAAGGAAGTCGAGAGCTGGTACTTCGAAGTCTGGAACGAACCGAACCTGCGCGACTTCTTCGACGGCACCCAGGCCGACTACTTCAAGCTCTACGACCATGCCGCACGCGCGATCAAGGCCGTCAACCCGGCCTATCGCGTGGGTGGCCCGGCCACCGCCGGCGGCGACTGGGTTCCCGAGATGATCGCCCACGCCGACAAGAACGGCGTGCCGCTCGACTTCCTGAGCAGCCACTCGTATGGCGTCAACCAGGGCTTCCTCGACGAATACGGCACCACCGGCACCGTGCTCAACCCGGCCGAGAATGCGATCACGCACGACGTGATGCGCAACCGCAAAGCAATCGCCGAATCGGGCAAACCCGGGCGCGAACTGCACTACACCGAGTGGAGTTCGTCGTACACGCCGGCCGACCCGACCCACGACAGCTACCACCAGGCCGCGTACATCCTCAGGAAGCTCAAGCAGAACGTCGGCGCGATCCAGTCGATGTCGTACTGGGTGTTCACCGACATCTTCGAAGAACCGGGTCCGCGCTTCGAAGCCTTCCACGGCGGCTTCGGCTTGATGAACACGCAGGGCATCAAGAAGCCGGCGTATTTCGCGTACCAGTTCCTGAACCAGCTTGGCGACACCGAGCTGAAAAACGCCGATCCGCAGTCGACGGCCACTGTCGACGCCAAGGGCAACGCACAGGTGCTGCTGTGGGATTACACCCATACGCTGCCGGAGAAGATCAATAATCAGCAATACTTCATCAAGGATTTGCCGCCCAAGTCGAAGGGCCAGGTGCAGGTGGCGCTGCGTGGCTTGAAGCCGGGCGCGTACACCATGACCGTGTCGCAGGTGGGGTACAAGCACAATGACGCATTCACCGCCTACATCGGCATGGGTTCGCCCAAGCAGCTGACGCGCAATCAGGTGACGACGCTGAAGGCGCAGGCGACTGGCAAGCCGTCCCAGCAAAAGGCGGTGCGCATCGGCAGCGACGGCAAGTTCAATACCACCTTGCCGCTGCGTGAGAACGATGTGTATCTGCTGCAGTTGAACGCAGCGAAATAAAAAAAACCGGTCGGCGCCCGTCTGGACGCCGACCTTTCGCTTACCACCCTGTCTTCTTGCGAATGAACGCCGTCAGTATCTTGGCGTTGTCCTGGTGCTGCTTGACGCGCGGATGCTGACCGTAGCCGGTGAACGGGAAGAACACCGCATCGATCCGCTGGTCGCCTGCCTTGGCCAGGTTGCCGACCGCCGCCTTCACGTACCCCGGCCACGGCGAGCCTTCCCTGGTCGCATCCATGCTTCCCAGCGCGCACACGATATACGCCTTCGGATACAGTCCGCGCACCCTGGCCACGAACGCCTGATAGGCGGCGATCCGCTGCGCCTCATTCGGTTCCGGCTGCAGCTTGTGATCGCGCCCGATCAGCCATGAATCGTTCTGCATCAGGTTGATCACCACCACATCCGGCGTCCAGCGCGAAAAATCCCACTTGCTGTCATTGTCGCCGACCGCATTCGACTGGTCGTAAAAGTCCGGCATGGTGAACGGGAACCAGCTGATCATCACCCCGATCCCGCTTTGCGACGTAATGTGCGCCTCGGCCTTCAGCGCGCGCGCCGTGATCGAGGCGTATGACATGTAGGCGTTCTTGTCCTTGGCCAGGTCGTCGCGGCCATCCGGGGGCGCCTCATTGCCCATGCCGCTGGTGATCGAGTCGCCGAAGAATTCGATGCGGCGCGTTGGCCGCGCCGGTGGCGCCATCAGCACCGCCTTGTCGTCCAGTTCCAGCCCCTTGAAGACGGTCGGTCCTTCGGCGCCCTCGGTGCGCTTGACGATGCGGAAGCGATGCTTGCCGGGCGCCAGGCCATTGGCCACGACATAGGTTTTAAGGCCCTTGTCCGCCTGCAGCAAGATCGGCCGCCCCTGTTCGCCGTCGATGAAGACATTGAAGAAGTTCTGGCCACGCTCGTCGTCCAGCGCGATCGCCAGCGAGGTGCCGGTGAAGGTGCCGGCGATCGCGGTGCCGGCCCAGCTGATGACTGGCCCGGCGCCGTTGCCGCCGCCGATGCGGCCGGTGTACTGCAGGTTGGCGTCGTCGGGCGCGATCTTGTTGGCGGCGTAGGCCGGCGCCAGCTGCAGCAGGCCGGCCAGCGCCAGCCCGAATGCGAGAGGAAGCATTTTCATGGAAGTCTCGAATGGAAAAAGCCGGATCACGCGTGCGTGACCCGGCTTGAAGCTGAAAAAAGTGACGCTTACAGCTTGATCGTCACCGGTTTTCCTTCGTACGTCACCGACTTGTCCGAGCTGTCCATGTCGTTGGCGGTCGACATGCCCGGCTTGATCAGGCGCACCTTGAACTCGCGCTTGGCAACCATGCCCTTGTACTGGCCGGCGCGTGCGCCGATCTGCACGGTGCCGGTCTTGTCGTCGTAGGCGATTGGGATGCGGCTGGCTTCGCCACGGGTGTAGCCGTTCGACACGCCATCGTCCTCGTACAGGCTGGTCAAGCCATTCGCACCGGCATACACCAGGATCGTGATCGGCGCGTCCGGCTTCTCGTCGACGTACTGGGTGACGGGACCGGTGGTGAGCACGGAGCCGGCCTTGACGAACAGCGGCATGCGCTCGCGCGGCGCATCGATCTTGCGCGTGGCGCCGCCTTTATGACGCTCGCCGGTATAGAAGTCATACCAGTCGGTGCCCGCCGGCAGATACACCTGACGCGAACGCGCCTTGTACTCGTGCACCGGCGCGACCAGGAACGACGGGCCGAACATGTACTGGTCCTTGACGTTCTTGGCCTTCTCGTCGTTCGGGAAGTCCATCACCAGGCCGCGCATCATGGTGCCGTTATGGTAGTGGGTGTCCGACGCCATGGTGTAAATGTACGGCATCAGGCGGTAGCGCAGCTTCAGGTACCAGACCATGTTGTCGCGCATCGCGTCGTCGCCGGCCGAGATGTTGTACAGCTCGCGCTTGACCACTTCACCGTGCGAACGGAACAGCGGCGTGAAGGCGCCGAACTGCCACCAGCGGTGGTTCAGCTCACGCCATTCTTCCATGTCTTCCGGCTTGGCCTGGGCGTTGCCGACGCTGCGGTTTTCCTGGGCCGAGCCGACGTCGCCGGCCTGGTAGCGCACTTCCTGGGCGTAGCCGCCGATATCGTGGGTCCAGTTCGGCACGCCCGACATCGACATGTTGGTGCCCGATGCGATCTGGTCGTACAGGTTGTTCCAGCGGCCGACCGTGTCGCCGCTCCACACCGCCACCGCGTTGCGCTGGATGCCGGCAAAGCCCGATCGCGACAGGATGAACTGGCGCGTGTCAGGCTGGTCGCGCTTGAGGCCATCGTACATGGCGCCGGTGCTCACCAGGCTGTAGGGATTGAAGGTGATTTCGCCGGCGCCGTAGACGGTCGGGCCGATCAGTTCCTTGAAGTCCTCGAGGCGGCTGTTCGACAGCACGTCAGGTTCGGTGTTGTCCATCCACCAGGCGTCGAAGCCCAGGTCGACCAGTTTGGTTTTCAACTGGCGATAGTAGATGTCGCGCGCTTCCTTGGTGTACGGATCGTAGTGGCTGTTCAGGTAGCCCTTGCCGACCCAGTCGCGCGAGCCATTCTCGACGTTCTTGGTCCACATGTAGCCGTGCTTCTCGAATTCCTTGTAGTTGTCGGTATTGGCGTAGAACTTGCCCCAGATCGAGATCATGATGCGGGCATTGAGCTTGTGGACGTCGTCGACCATGCCCTTCGGGTTGGGGAAGCGGGTCTTGTCGAAGTCGTGCGAACCCCAGCCGTCTTCGGGCCAGTAGAACCAGTCCTGCACGATGTTATCGAGCGGCCAGTTGCGCTTGCGGTATTCCTTGACCGTGTCGAGCAACTGCTGCTGGGTCTCATAGCGCTGGCGCGATTGCCAGAAGCCGTAGGCCCACTTCGGCATCATCGGCTGGGCGCCGGTCAGGTGACGGTAGCCGCCGATCACGTTGTCCATGCTGTCGGCGCTGATGACGTAGTAGTTGATCGCTTCGGCGATCTCGGACGACATGGTCAGCGAATGACGCTCGGCTGCGGGCAGCGGATCGTTGTGTGTGATCGCCACCATGCCGCTCGACGCCTTCCAGTCCAGCTGGATCTTGACCGGCTTGTTGGCCGCAAACGTCACTTCGAAGTTGTGGTACCACGGGTTCCAGCCCATGCGCCACACGTCCATCACCTGCTTGCCGTCGACGGTCAGCTTGGCGTAGTCGGACGAGTACAGCTGCATCTTGTGCACGCCGGCCTTGGGGCTGGTCATGGTGCCTTCCCAGACCACGCGCACGTCCTTCAAGTCCTTCAGCGGCTTGATTTCCTTCGGCCAGTTCTGGTCGACGTCCTTCAGGTATTGGTAGTCGATGTCCTTTTCCTGGCGCGTCAGCAGCAGCTTGCCCTCGGCGTAGTACTTGGCGGTCAGGCCGGCGCTCTTGCCGTCGATTCCGCGCAGGGTCAGGTCGCGCGACATGTGGTCGTACGGCTTGGGGTCGCCGAAGCGCGAGATCGCGTTGTTGTCCCACAGGACGCCGTAGTTCTTGTCCGAGACCACGAACGGCACAGCGGCGATCATATTGTGCTGCTGGAGCAGCACGTCTTCGCCGTTGTAGTTCATCTGGTTGTTCTGGTGCTGGCCCAGGCCGTAGTACGCATCGCGGGTACCGTGGTTGAAGCCTTGCTTGATCGCGTAGAACGGCTTGCCGCCCACCGTCACGGGCGTCATCGATTCGGACGCCTGCGCCAGGAAGCGCTTGCCGGCGGCGTCAAAGAAGGCGACCTGGCCGTCTTTGAGCGACACGGTGGCGGCGATCTTGCCCGCCTTGAGCTCGACGCTGTCAGCGCTCGGGCTGACAGTGAACGTGCACTTGTCGGCGCACGGCGTGGCCACCGTCATCAGGGAAGGCGTCAGGTTCTTGCCTTCGGCACCCATCTTGACCACCTGGATGATGTTGTCGCTCATCAGGTTCAGGCGCACCACCTTGGCCGCGCCGGTGTCGGGCTTGACCTCGATACCGGTACCGGTCTTCTGGAAGGTGCCGGCGAAAGCCGCATTGCCCGCGGTGAGCAGCAGCATGGCGCCCGCTACCTGGGTCGCTAACTGTTTCATACGCATTGTCGATCTCCTGTTATCATGTCTGCACCCTGGTGCGGACTTTGTTATTGCTCGTACGTGATTAATCTTGGTAGGTACCCAGCTTCACCTTCAGCACCGTCGGCGTGGCCGGCAGATTGAGGCCGTAGTCGGTCTGGTCGCCGTTCCAGTTGCGCTCCATGACCCATTTGCCGCTCGCATCGAAGCGCCCTTCTTCGACCCGTGCCAGCATCGACGGCTTGCCGGCGTTGGCGCCATGGCCAGAGAGTTTGACGCGCACCTGCTGGCCCACCAGGACGAATTCGTTGGCGCCGATCTGGGCGATCGCGAGGCCGCCGCTCGGTTGCTCGGTGCCGGACTGGTATTCGTTCTTGTCCTTCAGGTACTGACGCTCGCCGAACTGGAATTCGCGGAACGACACGGTCGCCTTCCAGCCGTTCATGTCGACGCTCTGCGCGGCGCGGTCGTCGCCTTCGGCCACGCCGTAGGTGCGGCCTTCGAACGCCCACTGCGCCCACTGGCGCTGGAGCGGCGCGAACACGCCGAAGACCTTGGCGAACGGCTCGACCATGCGCTTGTCGGTGAATTTCGAGCCAAGCGGATAATTGCTGTACTCGGCGTAGTCCAGCCCGAACGGCGCCACGCCCAGCGCGCCCATGCCGAAGGCCTGGTACACGTAGCGCGCGTACGCCGGCGCGTTGCCCATCTCGGGAATCATCAACGGGTTGTCGGCGCGCTTGAACGACTTCAGGATCGCGCTGACCTTGTTCGACTCGGGCATGTAGATGTCCGGCGCGGCGAAGTCGATGTGCGGCGCGGCCGCCTTGTAGATGTCGATCACGTCCCAGGTCGGGCCGCCGCTGGCAAAATTCGCTTTCCACGGCTCGGCCGGTTTGCCGTCAACCGACGGTTCGCGCAGCGCGTTGTTGACGAACATCGGCAGGTCGTACACGGCGCGGCCGGCCTTGGCGATCGATTCGATGTAGCTGGCAATCGCCCACGAATGGAAGTACTGCTCGGCGTAGTCGCCGTAGACCTGGGTCCAGTTGCCGCTTTGCGCCTGCTTCGGTTTCTGGCGCGCGATGACCGCCGCCGGCACGGGCGCCGTGAACGCGGCCTGGGCGCGCGCACCGTAGTCACGCGCGAAGCCATAGGTGCCGACTTCATTCTCGACCTGCACCAGGATCACGGTGCGGTGCCCGGAATCGATGCGCTTGATGTGCTCCATCATCTTCACGAACGCATTGCGGTCGGCCGCCAGCGTCTGTTCGCCATGCGGCGAGTGGCTGTAGACGTTCTTGCCGTCCTTGTCTTTCATGCGCGGGAAGCGCTGGTTGTCGAACTTGACCCATTCAGGCAGGTAGCCGGGACCGGTGTTCTTCCAGGTGCCGAACCAGACGATCACGAGGCGCATCTTGTTCTCGCGCGCTTGCGTCACCAGGGTGTCGAGGAAGGAAAAATCGAACTTGCCTTCCTGCGGCTCGATCTGTTCCCACGCGATCGGCATCTCGAGCGTGTTGGCGTTGGCGTCCTTCAGGGCCTGCCACACCTTCGGCAGCGCGGCCGGATAGTTGCTCGAGTTGTGGGCCTGGCCCGCCAGCATCAGGAACGGCGCGCCGTCCACCATCAGGGCGTGGCGGCCGTCCTTGGTGACAAGGCGTGGCAGCTCGGGCGCGGCCAGGGCGCCCGCCGTGCTCATGGCGAGGCACAGCGGGATGGCAAACTTGAGGCGGCGGGCGATCTGGTTCAGGGTCATGCGGGTCGTCTCCTTGGTGTTGTCTTTTATTTGAACTGTGCGGCCGTTGCGCTGCGGCTCTGCCCTATTGCCAGCGTCAAGCCGGTCAGCCTGGCGCCGTAGCGCAGAACCACGTCGCCCGCGCCGGCGGTTGAACGCACCGTGGCGCTTTGCAGCTTGCCGTCGCGCCAGGCGATGTCGACTTCGTAGCCGCCGCGGGCGCGCAAGCCTTTTACGGAACCGGTCGGCCAATCTTTCGGCAGCGCCGGCAGCAGGTGGATTTCGCCGGCGTGCGACTGCAGCAGCATCTCGGCAATCGCCGCAGTGGCGCCGAAGTTGCCGTCGATCTGGAACGGCGGGTGGGCGTCGAGCATGTTCGGGTAGGTGCCGCCGGCGTTGTTATGTTCCGAGAAGATGCCGGCCTGCTCGGAGGCGCGCGCGCCCGGCGCGGCCAGCACGCCGCGCAACATGCGGTAGGCCCGGTCGCCGTCGTGCAGGCGGGCCCAGAACGCCATCTTCCACGCCATCGACCAGCCGGTGCCGGCGTCGCCGCGCGCTTCCAGGGTACGACGGGCCGCGCGCGCCAGGTCGGGCGTTTGCACGGGACCGATCTGACGCCCCGGGAACAATGCGAACAGGTGCGAGACGTGGCGGTGCGTGTCTTTCGGCGTGTCCAGCACGGGGTCCTTTTTCTCGTCCAGCCATTCGAGCAGCTGGCCCCAGCTACCGACGCGCGGGCCGGCCAGGCGGTCGCGCATGCCGGCGAGCGTAGCGCGCAGTTCGGGATCGACCTTCAGCACGTCGAGGGCTTCGACAGTGTTGTTGAACAGGTCCCACACGATCTGCTGGTCGTAGGCGATGCCGTCTTCGACCGGGCCGTGCTCGGGCGACCAGCCTTGCGGCGCCACCAGGCGGCCGTCGGGCAGCTGTTTCAGGTAGTCCTGCCAGAAGGCGCTGGCTTCCTTCATCATCGGATAGGCCACATCGCGCAGGAATTTCTCGTCGCGTGTAAAAGCGTAGTGCTCCCAGAAGTGCTGGGCGTACCAGGCGTTGCCGGTCTTGTTCCACAGGTAGCCCATGGCGCCGAATGGATTCGATTCGGTGCGCAGGGTCCAGCCGCGCACTGGCTGGCCATCCTTGCGTTTGAATTCGACGGCCGTCTCGCGCCGCCACACCGGCGCGTTGCCGGTGACGAAATCGAAGAACGGCGTGGCCAGTTCGCTCAGGTTGGTGACCTCGGCCGGCCAGTAATTCATCTGGATGTTGATGTTGGTGTGGTAATCCGAATTCCACGGCGGCGCGTAGCTGTTGTTCCACAGGCCTTGCAGGTTGGCCGGCAGCGAACCGCGCGAGCTCGAAACCAGCAGGTAGCGGCCGTACTGGAAGTACTGCGCTTCGAGCTCCGGGTCGCCGCCCTCTTTCGTGTACGCCAGCAGGCGCGCATCGGTCGGTAGCGCGCGGCGCGCGGCCGGTGTCGTACCCAGGTCGATGTCGACGCGGCCGACCAGGCGCGCGAAGTCCTGCTCGTGTTCGCGCCGCAGTTCGTCGACCGGACGCGCCGCAGCCTGCGTTACCTGTCCGGTCACGCGCGCCAGCGGATGCTCGCCATTGAAGCGGCGCGCCGCGTCCATCACGAAACTTGTGCCGGCGCCCAGCACCAGCGTGACGCTGTCTGCGCCGTGCAGCGCGATGTGCTTGCCGTCAGGCGCCAGTTTACCGCCTTGGTGCAGCACCTGTACCTGGCTGGCGTAGGTCATGACGTTGGTGCTTGGGGTTTGGTCCGGCAGCACGAAGCCGCTGAGGGTGCCCGATGCCTGCAGACGGCTCCCGTTCACAGCCAGGTGCGCGCCGTGGCGGTCGGTCAGTGCCACCGTGCCCGTGTACTGGCCCTTGCGGTCAGCCGTCAAGCGCAGCACGATCACCTGCGCCGGATAGCTGACCCACGCTTCGCGCTTGTAGTTCACGCCCTTGTGCGTGTAGCTGACGGTGTGCACACCGCGCGCCAGGTCCAGTGAGCGGCGGTAGTTGGTGGCGCCCTGCTCGTGGCCCGGCAGTTCGACCAGCACATCCCCGAACGGCTGGAACGCGCCCATGGTCTTGTCGTCGCCGGTCCAGAGCGTGATGTCGTTGAACTGCAGGTGCTCGCGTCCCGGCTGGCCGAATACCATGGCGCCGATGCGGCCGTTGCCGATCGGGAGCGCCTCTTTTTCCCATCCCTGATCGTTGTCCTGGGCCGGGCGGTCGTAGCGCAGCACCAGTTCCGGCGCGGCAGTTGCGACGGACGCCAGCACTAGAGTGGCGCCCATGACGCCGCTACGAAGCATCGAAATAATCATCATTGAGCCGGCCTTCCATAGACGATGCCGCGACCCGCGGTGCTCATGTAAACAAAGCCGAAGCGGTTCATGTCGCCCACGATGAAGTGGCCGTCGCCCGGGCCGCCGTACTGATGAAAGGCGTCGTTGATGCGCTGCCAGCTGGCGCCCTGGTCGAGCGAGCGGTAGATGCCGCGCACGCCGTCGACACTGCCCCAGATGTACACGCTCGGATAATCCTTGCCGGCGGCAGCCTTGCCGAAACCGACCGCGCCGCAGTAACCGACGTTGGCAAAGCGCTTGAACGTCGCGCCGCCGTCGAGCGAACGTTGCAGCCCGCCGTCTTTCAGGGGCGCCCACAAGTCGCCTTCGCGTCCCGGCGCCAGGCGGATCAGGCGCGAGCCGCCGGCCGGCAAGCTGGCGCGCGGCGCGAAGCTGGCGCCGCCGTCGACGCTGACGTTCAGGGCCTTGTCGTCATAGGCATAGAACACATTCGCGCGCAGCGGATCGGCCACCGCGCGCAGGTCGCGCCCGGCCAGTCCTTTGACCTGGGTCCAACTGGCGCCGGCGTCGCTCGAGCGGTACAGCGTCGAGGAACCCTGCGGCGTGTGCACCAGCGTCGCGCCGTCGGCCGAGATGGCGACGCGTCCGCGCTTGCCCTGCAGCGCTGCGGTCTTGCTCCAGCGCTTGCCGCCATCGCGCGTGAGCAGCATCGCGTCGCCCACGCGCACCATGGTCTCGGGTGTCAGTGCTGCGGCATCGAGGCCGGTGGTGGTGCCGATTTCGGGTTGGTGGATGCGGCCGTGGCGCGCCGGGTCGTCGTGCACGAAGCCGTCGTAGTCGCCGATTGCCGACACCGGCGGCTGGCCGGCCATGCTGACGAAGCCGAGCGGCACGGTTTCTTCGAGACCGGCCACCGCGAAGGTCCAGGTGGCTGGCGTAGCGTCGATATTCGCGGTGCGGAACACGCCGTTGCCCGACGTGACCCAGACCGCGCGCGGGTCGCTCGGGTCGAATTCGACCGAGCCGGCCCAGTGGATGGCGTGGCCCTTCAGCCACGGCACACCGGCCGCGTCACGGCGGTAGCCGCGCGCGATCACGTCAACCCAGGTGGCGCCGGCATCGTTCGACACGAAAATGCGGTCGCCCTTGGCATCGCCCTGCGGGATGAAGGTGTTGATGGTGGAGACCACCAGCCGTTTCGGGTTGCGCGGATCGACGCTGACGCCGGCAAATGGACGGGTCCAGCCTTTCGGTGTGACGTCGACCCAGGCGCCGCTTGCGACATGCAGCTTCCACACCGCGCCGCGCTCCATCGGTTCGCTGCCGCTCTTGTCCGGATGCGGGCCGGCGCCGTCGGCGTAGGTGATATACAAATTGCCGGCGCCGTCAAAGGCGGCGCGCTGCGGCATCAGCTTCGCCGGCGCATTCGGCACCGGTGCGAACGTGACGCCCGCATCGACGCTTGCGTACAGATTCGGGCCAACGCTGCCGAAGCGCGAGACGCCGACGAACAGTCGCTGCGCGCGGCCATCCTTGATGCTGGCCGGGTCGGGCAACACGATATTCAGGCCGACGTCGTTCGGCGTGGTGCTGACCGGCAGCGCCGCGCTGCGCTTCCACGTCACGCCGCTGTCGCTGCTGGTGAACAGGCCGTCGCGTCGCGAGCCGAGGTACAGGACGTTGCTTGAGCCAGGATCGACCGCCAGCCGCTCGCCGTTCTGGCGTCCGAAGCCGTTGCCGTGGGTTTTGAACTGGGCCGTGACGTCGGCGACGCTGAAGGTCTTGCCGTAGTCGGTAGAGCGCAGCACCGCGCTGCGCCCGCCGTTCAGGTAAGCGATGCCGGCCAGCAGCCAGACGTTGGCGGCGTTGTGCGGGTCGATGGCAAGCGCATCGATGCCAAGCAGGCCGGTCTGGTCTTCGCCGACCCAATCCAGCAGCGCCGTCCAGCGCTGGCTTTTGCCGTCCCAGCGGTATGCGCCGCCGACATCGGTGCGGGCATAAGCCACGTTCGGTTCGCTGCGGCTCGGGATCACGGCGGTGACGAAGCCGCCGCCACCGATGGCCACGCTGTCCCAGGTGTAGGGAACGCCCGCCGCTGCTGGTATGGTGGCGGCCTGGCCGGCCGCGTGCAGCGGACCGGGCGCGACGGCGGCGACTAAAGCAGCCGAGGCAGCCATAGCCGCGCCCACGCCCGCAAGGCGGGTCAACGTGGTACGCATGTGTCTCCAGATTTTTGTTTTGTTATGTGCCAGTTATTGGTTGGCTGCAAACAATGCTAAACAATACAGACCTCACTGGCAAGCAAAATGTTCGCGCTAACAGAAAAAGTTAAGGCGCACATTAGGGAATGATTGCGGGCCTGAGCGGCTGAGAGTGTTTACGCTGCGACGCCGCGTGCGTTTTTGGATGATTGCGTATAACATCGAGGGTCTTTGGCGAGACGCCATCCATGACAACAACGCAAGGAGATTGCATGAACATCAGCGGCGAAATGATCATCGGCCACAGCATCGTGCGCGGCAGCGGCAGCGCGGTGCGCTCGTACAACCCGGCCAGCAAGGCCGAGCTGGAGCCGGCCTTCGGCAGCGCCACCCCAGGCGACCTGGCACGCGCCTGCGAACTGGCCGACGCCGCCGTCGAGCCGTACCGCGCCCTGTCGCTCGAGCAGCGCGCCGTGTTCCTGGAAACCATTGCCCAGCGCATCATCGACCTCGGCCCGACCCTGATCGAACGCGCAACCCAGGAAAGCGGCCTGCCGGTGGCGCGCCTGGAGGGCGAACGCGGCCGCACCGTGAACCAGCTGCGCCTGTTCGCCAAGGTCGTGCGCGACGGCCACTTCCTGGAAGCGACGCTGGACTCGGCCCTGCCCGAGCGCGTCCCGCCGCGCTCGGACCTGCGCATGCGCAAGATCCCGATCGGCGCGGTCGCCGTGTTCGGCGCCAGCAACTTCCCGCTGGCGTTTTCGGTGGCCGGCGGCGACACCGCATCGGCGCTGGCGGCCGGCTGCCCGGTGGTGGTCAAGGCCCACAACGCCCACCTCGGCACCTCGGAACTGGTGGCCAAGGCGATCCTGCAAGCGTCGCTCGATTGCGGCGTGCCGGAAGGCGTGTTCTCGCTGATCATCGGCGAAGGCAATCAAATCGGTGGCGACCTGGTCAGCCACCCGGCGATCCAGGCGGTGGGCTTTACCGGCTCGCGCGCCGGCGGCCTGGCGCTGGCGCAGATCGCGGCGCGGCGCAAGGAACCGATTCCCGTGTTCGCCGAAATGAGCAGCATCAACCCGGTCTATCTGCTGCCGGGCGCGCTGACGCAAGGCGGCGCCAAGCTGGCCGGCGCCTTCGTCGATTCGCTGACCATGGGCGTGGGCCAGTTCTGCACCAACCCGGGCCTGGTGATCGGCCTGGCGGGCGCCCAGTTTGACGCCTTCCGTGAAGCTGCCGCCGCCGCGCTGGGCTTGAAACCGGCCGGCACCATGCTCACCGCCGGCATCCACCAGGCGTATACCGACGCCATCGGCAAGCGCGCCGGCGTCGAAGGCCTGCAGCTGGTCGCCCAAGGCAGCGCCGAGGGCGCCGGTTGCGCCGCGCGCGCTGCCCTGTATGCGTGCGACGCCGCCACCTTCCTGGCCAATCCGGCGCTGGAAGAAGAGATCTTCGGACCGGTGTCATTGATGATCGCCTGCCGCGACCAGGACGAAATCCTGGCCGTGACGCGCCACCTGGAAGGCCAGCTGACCGCGACCGTGCATGCGGTAGAAAGCGACCACGCGATCGCCGCCGCCCTGCTGCCGCTGCTGGAACGCAAGGTCGGCCGCATCCTGTTCAACGGCTTCCCGACCGGCGTCGAGGTGTCGTATGCGATGGTGCATGGCGGCCCGTTCCCGGCCACGTCGGACCCGCGCAGCACCTCGGTCGGCGCCACCGCGATCGAGCGCTTCCTGCGCCCGGTGTGCTACCAGGACGTGCCGGCCGGTTTGCTGCCGGAAGCGCTCAAGGACGGCAACCCGCTCAAGATCGTGCGCCTGGTGGACGGCGAACTGAAACTGCCGGGTTGATCGCGGCGTGATCGATGGCCGGGCGTTCTGGCAGCCCGGCCTTCGCTCACACCCGCTTGCCGTACCAGCCCTGCGGCCTGGCGGGCGATGGCGCTGACGCCGGCGCCGCATCGAACGACAGGTCGATCCGCATTTCCCCGGCCGTGATGGCCCTGCCGGATGGCGGCGTGTCGCCATTGATACGCACCCACGACAACGTCAGCTCCGAAAAGTCGATCCGCTTCTGGCGTGCCAGCAAATCGGACACGTCATACTCGATGCTGGCCGCGCCATGGTGCGATGCAGCCGCGATCTGGAACGCGCCCAGGGTGCCGATGTAGAAGTTCTCGCGCGCTTGCGGGGTGTCGACACTTGACGGCATGTTCAGGTACAGCGCATAGAAGAACCCGCCACGCCCGGCCGCCGCGGCCACCAGCGCCTCATCGACCACCAGCTTGACCGCCCCCACGACCTGCTGGCCACTCCTGCGCGCGGCCACGATGCGTGCAATATCGGCTGCATCTTTCCTCTCCAGACGCAGGCGCAGCGACACCGATTGCTCGTCGAGCGATGCCTGCAGGATGCCGCCTGCGGAACGGCGCGTCTGCGAGATGCGGCGTGGCGGCGCGGCCCGGAACGTGCGAAACGGCGGACGCTGGCGTGACGGGTTTTGTCGGCCCGCGTTCGTCGGGCTCAGTATCGGTGGCGGCGGCAGCGACGTGGGAACGCTGTTGTCGGCATAGTCAATGCCGATCCAGGTCGGGTCCAGCGTCAGGTAGCGCGCGATACTCAGGTCGGATGCGTACACGTTGTCGCCGGCCCAGTACGGATGGCTGTCGGCGGGTGAATACGGAAAGCCCGAATACGGAATGCCTTTACCGTCCGGCAGCGCCCACGCGTGGGTCAGGCGGTCGATGCTGGCGTGGTGCAGGTAAAAGATCGGGTCCAGCGGCGACAGCATCGTCCCCATCACGCCACCGATCAGGTCGTGCACAGGGTTGTGGATGTCTTCGATCTTCGGCTCGAACGCGTTCGACGTGCCATGCTGGAAGTTGAACACTGTCGGCGCGAACGGCGCCAGATCGAGCGCCTGGTGCACATTGGCGCCCATGCGCTCCAGGTAGAGCGGATTGCCTGGCGCCGGGTTGGTGAATTCGGCCGGCATCGCGCCGTACGCATAATAGTCCCAGTACGGCAGGTTCAGATTGGGGTCGCCCGAGACGATGCGCAGCTGGCGCTCGAAATAGTACAGGTAGCCCCGGTGCCAGGAGATGAAATACGGCGCGCCGTGCGGACAATGATTGACGTGGACGTTGGCCCAGTACGCAAGCGAGCTGCGATCGTTCGCATCCGGATTCGCGCGCATGCTGGCGATGGCGCTGCGAAACGACGCGTACTGCGCGCTCGCCTTGAACTGCTGCCATTCGGTGCGGATCGTGAGCGGCGTGTCGGCCCGCGCCAGTTGCGGCACGGAGCCGACAATGGTCGCGCCCAGTGCGCCCTTCAGCCAGGTTCTTCTGCTCTCGTTGTCGGTCTTCATGGATCCCTCGGAGTGAACACCAGCGCCCTGGTGCTCCTCCGATTTTAAGAAGACTTTGCGCTAGCCGCGCGAGAACAAATGCAGAGTTTGCTGTAAATCAAACCATCCGGATGAGCCCGGCTTGAATCAACGCGAGCCGCTGCGGGTCGCCACGTCCAGCCACACGGCCAGCGTCAGGATCAGGCCCTTGACGATCATCTGCCAGTAGGCGTCGACGTCGAGCATCGACATGCCGTTGTCGAGGCTGGCCATCACCAGCGCCCCCACCAGCGCGCCATGCACGGTGCCGGCGCCGCCGCGCATCGAGGTGCCGCCGATGAAGCAGGCCGCGATCACGTCCAGCTCCGCCGACACGCCGGCCGAGGGCGAACCGGCCGCCAGGCGCGCCGTGTTGATCAGGCCCGCCAGTGCGCACATCAAACCCATCAGGCCGAAGATCCACAGCTTGACGGCCTTTACGTTGATGCCCGAAAGGCGGGTCGCTTCCATATTGCTGCCGACCGCGTAGATGCGGCGGCCGAATACGGTCTGGCGCGCGATGTAGCTGAACACGGCGAGCAGCGCCAGCAGGATCAGCACCGGCAGCGGAATGCCTTCGTAGCTGTTGAAGGTCGTGATCAGGCCATACAGCACCGCGCCGGCCACCGCCACGCGGAACACCGAACGCCACATCGGAATCAGCGGCAGATTGTGGCGCGCCTGGCTCACGCGCTGGCGCCAGGCCAGCACACCGGCCAGCACGAACAGGGCCACGCCCAGCACGACGCCGGCGAGCGGCGGCAGGTAGGCCTGGCCCAGCTGCTCCATGCCGGGCGAGACCGGGGCGACGGTAGCGCCATCGAGCAGGCCAATGACCACGCCGCGGTACGCCAGCATGCCCCCGAGGCCGACAATGAACGAGGGGATGCCCGCGTACGCCGTCAGGAAGCCGTTGAGGAAACCGAGCATCAGGCCCGCGCCCAGCACGATCGCGATCGATAGCGGCAACGGCAGGCCGTGGGTGACGTCGAGCACCGCGGCCAGGCCGCCGAGCAGTCCCAGTAGAGAACCGATCGACAGGTCGATCTCGCCCGAGATGATGACGAACACCATGCCGCAGGCGAGGATGCCGGTGATCGACATCTGGCGCATCAGGTTCGACAGGTTGCGTGCGGAGGTGAAGCCGCCGTCGGTCTTGATGTTAAAGAAGATCCAGATCAGGGCCACCGCGATCAGGAGGGCCAGGATCTTGTACTGGGTGAAGATGCGTTTCAGGAGAGTCGTATTCATCGTAATTGTCATGGTTAATGCGCGCCGTTCTGGCCCAGTGCGGCCGCCAGCACCGTTTCCTGGGTCAGATCCTGGTTGAGGAATTCGCCGCGCAGCCGGCCCTCGCCCATCACCAGCACGCGGTCGGACACGCCCAGCACTTCGGACAGTTCGGACGAGACCATGATGATGGCGATGCCCTGCGCCGCCAGTTCCAGCATCAATTTGTAGATCTCGAACTTGGCGCCGACGTCGACGCCGCGCGTCGGCTCATCGAGAATGAGCACCTTGGGCTGGGTCAGCAGCATCTTGGCCAGTACGGCTTTTTGCTGGTTGCCGCCGGAGAGCGCCGTGATCGGCAAGGCCGGGCTGGCGGTTTTCAGCGCCAGCCTGCGAATCTGCTCGCCGATCTCGCGTCCCTCTTCGCCGTCGTCGATGCGGGTCAAGCGCGAAAAGCGTCCCAGCACCGACAAGGTGATGTTCTCGCCCACCGACAGGTCGCGCACGATGCCGTGGTGCTTGCGGTCTTCCGGCACCAGCGCGAAGCGGTTGCGGATCGCCTTCATCGGTTCGCTGTTGTCGACCCGCTGCCCCTCGAGCCAGACTTCGCCGGTGTGCTTGCCGGGGTAGGAACCGAAGATCGCGGTTACCAGTTCGGTGCGGCCGGCGCCGACGATGCCGGCGATACCGAGGATCTCGCCGGCGCGCAGGGTGAACGAAACGTCGTCCACCTTTTTGCGTTGCGGCTGGTCCGGATCGTAGCAGGTGATGTGGCGCGCTTCCATCACGACCTCGCCCACCGGGTGCGGCAGCGATGGATACAGCTGATTGAGTTCGCGCCCGCACATCTGGGCGATGATGCGCTCGACGCTCATTGCCTGCATCGGCGTAGTGGCGATGTGCTTGCCGTCGCGGATCACGCAGATGGTGTCGCAGATGGCCGCCACTTCTTCCAGCTTGTGCGAGATATAGACGCAGGCCACGCCCTTGGCCTTGAGGTCGCGGATGATCTCGAGCAGCACCGCGATCTCGGAGGCCGTGAGCGACGCCGATGGCTCGTCCAGGATCAGCAGGCGCGCGTTCTTGTTCAGGGCCTTGCCGATCTCGATCAGCTGCTGGTGGCCGCCGCCGTAGTTTTTCACCGGCAGCACCACGTTCACGTCGGGCAGTTTCAGCTCGCGCAGGATCTCTTCGGCGCGCCGGTTCATGGCCGGGTAGTCGAGGCGGCCGCCGGGCAGCGTGATCTCGTTCCCCAAAAAGATATTCTCGGCCACCGACAGTTCGGGCACCAGCATCAGTTCCTGGTGGATGATGATGATGCCGGCGTCCTCGGTCTCGCGCACCGAGCGCGCGCGCAGCGGTTTGCCGTCGAAGGTGATCTCGCCGTCCCAGTCGCCATGCGGGTAGACCGCCGACAGGACCTTCATCAGGGTCGATTTACCGGCGCCGTTCTCGCCGCACAGGCCCACGCATTCGCCCGGGCGGATCGCCAGGTCGATGCCGTCCAGCGCGGGCACCCCATTGAATCGCTTGGCGATTGAGTTCATTTCAAGCAGATAGCCGGGCATCGGGGTCTCGCTGCAACGTGTTGAGAAATCCGGGCGCGGCACGGGCCACGGGGGGACGCTTGACGCCCTCCGCGACGGTGGTGTTGATGTGTGCCTGCCCGGGGCCTGCAAGCAGGCCGATGGGATGATGCTTACTTGCCTGCCAGCTGGGCCTGGGTATAGAACCCGTCCTTGACCAGCATGTCGACGTTCTGCTTGTTGAGCAAAACGGGTTTCAGCAGCACGGTCGAAACCTGCTTGAAGCCGTTGTTCAGCTGCGCGTTGAAGGCCGGCTTTTCATTTCTCACCAGTTGCACCGACAGTTGCGCGGCGCTGGTGGCGATCTGCTTGAGCGGCTTGTACACCGTCATCGCCTGGGTGCCGGCGATCACGCGGCGCACCGCCGCCAGGTCGGCGTCCTGGCCCGAGACCGGCACCTTGCCGGCCAGCTTCTGCGACGACAGCGCCTGGATCGCGCCGCCGGCGGTGGCGTCGTTCGAGGCGACCACGGCGTCGATCTTGTTGCCGTTGGCGGTCAGCGCGTTCTCGACGATCGACATCGCTTCCGATGCGCTCCAGTCCTTGACCCACTGCTTGCCCACGACCTTGATGTCGCCCTTGTCGATCAGCGGCTGCAGCACCTTGAGTTGACCCTCGCGCAGCATCTTGGCGTTGTTGTCGGTCGGCGCGCCGCCCAGCAGGTAGTAATTCCCCTTTGGTTTCAGGGCCAGGATCGATTGCGCCTGCAGTTCGCCGACGGCCTTGTTGTCGAACGAGATGTAGGCGTCGATGTCGGCGTTCAGGATCAGGCGGTCGTACGAGACCACCTTGATCTTGGCCTTCTTCGCTTCGCGCACGGCGTTGTTCAGGACTGTGGCGTTGTAAGGCACGATCACCAGCACGTCCACGCCGCGCGAGATCAGGTTCTCGATCTGGGCGATCTGGCGCTGCTCGCTGGCATCGGCCGACTGCACGAACACCTTGGCGCCGAGTTTTTCGGCGGCCTGGGTGAAGTAGTCGCGGTCACGGGTCCAGCGCTCGAGGCGCAGGTCGTCGATCGAGAAGCCGATCTTGGGATTCTTGGCGTCGGCCACGGCGGCGCCGCTAGCGAACAGCATTGCGCAACCGAGGCCGATGGCGGTAAGGATTTTTTTCATGGTGCTTTGTCTCCGTTATGTGCGGCGGCGCGCGTATTGCCGCGTCGCCGATATTGCTATTCTGCTCAAAAAACCGTGGCAGCGCTACTGTTCAGTAGTGACACTCGGTTTTACATGTCAGTGGTTATGGCGCGGCACCTCGTCGCGCACGCTGCGGTATTGCAGCGCCAGCTCCATCACGGCGCCGGTATGCAGCTGGCCGACCGTGGCGCGGTAGATCTCTTGCCATGGCGTCTGGCTGGCCGGGATCTCGGGCCGGCCATCCTGCTTGCGCGCTTCCAGTTCACCGTCCGCCAGCAGCACGTTGCAGCTGCCGGTGTTCAGGTCGACCCGCACCACGTCGCCGGTGCGCAGATACGCCAGGTTGCCGCCGGCCGCGCTTTCGGGTGAGGCGTTCAGAATCGACGGACTGTCGGAAGTGCCGGACTGGCGGCCGTCGCCGAGCGTCGGCAACGCATTGATGCCTTGCTTGATCAGGTGATCGGGCGGCTGCATGTTGACCACTTCGGCCGAACCGGGCCAGCCGATCGGGCCCGAACCGCGGATCACCAGCATGGTCTGCTCGTCGATACCCAGCGACGGGTCGTTGATGCGATTGTGATAGTCGTCCGAACCGTCGAACACGACCACCTTGCACTCGAAGCAGTTCTCCGCGCCGGGCGTCGACAGATAGCGTTCGCGGAAGCCTTGCGAAATGACGCTCGTCTTCATGATCGCGAAGTCGAACAGGTTGCCCTTCAGGACCAGGAAGCCGCCGTATTCTTTCAGCGGCGTGGCGAACGGTCGGATCATCTCGCGGTCATCGCTCTCGCGGCCGGCCAGGTTTTCGTTCATCCATCGGCCGCTGACCGTCGGACGTTTCGAACGCAGCAAACCGGCCTGCTCGAGCTCCCACATGATGGCCGGCACGCCACCGGCGCGGTGGAAGCGCTCGCCCAGGTATTTGCCGGCCGGCTGCATGTTCAGCAGCAGCGGCACCTTGAAGCCGTACTCCATCCAGTCCTCGGGCGTGATCTCGACGCCGGCATGGCGCGCCATCGCCACGATGTGCGGCTGCGCGTTGCTCGAGCCGCCGATGGCGGCGTTGACCACGATCGCGTCCAGGAATGCGTCGCGCGTCAGGATGCTCGATGGACGCACGTCGTCGAACGCCATCTCGACGATGCGCCGGCCGGTGTCGTACGCCATCTGGCCGCGCTCGCGGTACGGCGCGGGAATCGCCGAGCAGCCGGTCAACGACATGCCGAGCGCTTCGGCCACGGCGTTCATGGTCGACGCGGTGCCCATGGTGTTGCAGTGACCCGCGGACGGCGCCGAGGCGGTGGCGATGTCGAGGAATTTCTGTTCGTCGATGGTGCCGGCGGCGAGTTTGCGGCGCGCGCGCCAGATCGCGGTGCCCGAACCCACCAGCTCACCTTCGAACCAGCCGTCGAGCATCGGTCCGCCGGAGAGCACGATCGAGGGAATGTCGACCGTGGCCGCGGCCATCAGCTGGGCAGGCGTGGTCTTGTCGCAGCCGGTGGTCATCACCACCGCGTCGATCGGGTAACCGTGCAAGATCTCGACCAGGCCAAGGTAGGCCAGGTTGCGGTCGAGCGCCGCGGTCGGGCGGCGGCAGTTTTCAAAGATCGGGTGCAGCGGGAATTCCATCGGGATGCCGCCGGCGTCGCGGATGCCGTCGCGCACGCGCTTGGCCAGTTCCAGGTGGATGCGGTTGCAGGGCGCGAGGTCGCTGCCGCTTTGGGCGATGCCGATGATCGGTTTGCCGGACTGCAGTTCGGCCGGGGTGATCCCGTAGTTCATGAAGCGCTCGAGGTAGAGCGCGGTCATGTCGATCCGCTCGGGATTGTCGAACCAGTCCTGGGAACGGAAGCGGCGTTTGGCGATGGGGTTGCTCATGCTGGTTCTCTTCGATGTCTGTTACAGGCGCAGCAGATGCTGGGCCAGGCCGGGCGTGTCGCTGCGGAAGGTGAACAGGCCGCCGGCCAGCGGCTGTTCGCGCAGCTGTTCTTCGGTGAGACCCTTGCGCGCGGTGGTGACGTACACGGTGCGCAGGTCGGCGCCGCCGAAGGCAAGCTTGGTGATGTTCGAGCACGGGAAGCGCACTTCGCCGAGCTTGACGCCATTGGCATCGAAACGATCGATGCGCCAGCCGCCGAAGGTCGCGACCCACAGGTGGCCCTCGGCATCGACCGCCATGCCGTCCGGATGGCCGGGGGCTTCGAGTTCGATGAAGCTGCGCTTGTTTTCCAGCGCGCCGTTCGGCGTCACTTGGAACGCGTAGATACGCTTGGCCAGGGTGTCGGTATGGTACAGGGTGCGCCCGTCCGGGCTCAGGGCCGGGCCGTTGGTGATGATGTAGCCGGCGTCCATGCTGGCCACCTGGGCGCCGTCGTAGCGGTACAGGGCGCCGGTGGCTTGCTGTTCGCCGTTGTCCATCGACCCGAACCAGAGGCGGCCCTTGGCGTCGACGTGGCCGTCGTTGAAGCGGTTGCCCGGCAGGTCGGCTTCGACTTTGACGAGCGGCGCAAATTGGCCGCTCTGCTCGACGAAGCGGTACAGGCCATCTTCCAGGCCGCACACCATGCCGCCGCCCTCGAGCGGGGCGACAAAGCCGACCTGGCTCGGGGCGTCCCAGCTGCGCTGGTCGCTGCCGTCTTCACGACACGCGTGGATGCGGCGGCCCTTGATGTCGACGAACCAGACCTGGCGCCGCGCGGCGTCCCACAGGGCGCCCTCGCCCAGCGTGGCGTTCACGTCCCACAGGCAGCTCGGCGTGATGTTCATGCGCCGTACCAGCCGGCGTCGACGAAGTATTCACGGCCGCTGCAGCGGCGCGCATTATCGGATGCCAGGAACAGCGTCAACGCCGCCACGTCCTGCATCTCGACCCGCTCGCGCAGGCACTGGCCGGACAGGATGCGCGCTTCTTCTTCCGGCGTGTGCCACAGCGCCTGCTGGCGCGGGGTGCGCACCGCGCCCGGGATCACCGCGTTGACGCGGATATTGTCGCCACCGAGGTCGCGCGCCATGCCGCGGCTCAGGCCTTCGATCGCGGCTTTCGCGGTCATGTACAGCGACAGCTGGCTCGAGGCCAGGTGCCACGAGATCGAGCCGAAATTGAGGATCACGCCGCTGCCCTGCTTCTTCATCATGCGCACAGCCGCCTGGGCGCAAAAGAACTGGTGGCGCAGGTTGACTGCCATGCGGTTTTCGTAATACGCCGGGGTGACGTCGTCGATCTCGTGGCGGTCGTCGTTGGCGGCGTTGTTCAGGAGGATGTCGATGCCGCCGGCTTCGGCTTCGATGGCGGCAAACGTGGCGCCCAGCGCATCGAGGTCGGTCAGGTCGCAGCGGCGGTATTGCGGGGCGTGGGCCGAGCCGCTCAGGGTTGCTGCCAGTGTGTTCGATGCTTCGTCGGCGATGTCGAGGAACCACACTTGCGCGCCCTGGCCGGCGAAGGCCGTCACCAGTTCGCTGCCGATGCCGGTGCCGCCGCCGGTGATGACGACGCGCTTGTCGCGCAGGTCGGGATAGGTCGCGTAGACCAGAGGTTGTACTGCTTGTTCTGCCATTGTGTGCTCGCTAGTCTTGGATGCGGGGCCGCCCGTGGGCGGCCTTGTTATTTGTGGTCTGGGCGCTTTACGCGGATGCCGGCAGCAGGCCGCGTCGGGCCAGGTTGCCGTACAGGGCGCGCACGCCGAAGGTCCAAGCCGGCAGCGCGTCGCTGCGGCCCACCGTGTTGACCAGGGTGCCGAGCGACGGCGTCGAGATCGCGACCCGGTCGCCCATGTGGTGGGTGAAGCCGCCGCCGGCGGCGTCGCGGTCCTTGATCGGCGAGAACATGGTGCCGAGGAAGAGCATGAAGCCGTCCGGGTATTGGTGATGCGCGCCGCAGGTCTGCGCCACCAGGTCGAGCGGATCGCGGCTGATCTCGCGCATGCGGCTCGATCCCGACAATTCGAAGCCGTCATCGACGCCTTCGATCAGCATGCGCAGTTCGGCGCCGCGCAGGGTGTCGATCGTGAAGCCGGCGTCGAACAGGCGGATGAAGGGGCCGATCGCGCACGACGCGTTGTTGTCCTTGGCTTTACCGAGCAGCAGCGCGCTGCGGCCTTCGATGTCGCGCAGGTTGACGTCGTTACCGAGCGTGGCGCCGACGACTTCGGCGCGGCTGTTCACGGCCAGCACGACTTCGGGTTCGGGATTGTTCCAGTGCGACGACGGGTGCAGGCCGACCGCGTCGCCGTGGCCGACCGACGACATCGGCTGCGACTTGGTGAACACCTCGGCGTCGGGGCCGATGCCCACTTCCATGTACTGCGACCACAGGCCGCGCTCGATCAGCTCGGCCTTCAGGCGCATCGCGGCTTCGCCGCCCGGTTCGATGTCGGCCAGGTTGCCGCCGAACGAGGCTTGCAGCTCGGCGCGCAGTTCGGCGGCGCGCGCTGGAATGCCCTTGGCTTGTTCTTCGATGACGCGCTCTAACAGGCTCACGGCAAACGTGACGCCGCACGCCTTGATCGCTTGCAAATCGCACGGGGCCAGCAGGCGCAGGCCGCCCTCGCCCGCCTGGCCGTTGAGCGTGGCGGTGAGCAGTGCGTCGACGTCGCCCAGGTCTTCGCCTTCGGCGTCGCGCGCGATGGCAAGCAGGCTGGCGCTATCGTGTTCGAACAGGTCGGACACGGTCGGCGCGTGGCGGCTGATGTCGACCAGGCGGCCGGCGCGCACGGCCACCACGGCCGGACCGTCGACCGGCGCCGGGCGCCACACGCGGCCGACCAGCACGGCCTGGGCTGCGTCGTCCGGCAACGAATTGATGTGTTGGGCTGTCATGATCGTCTCTCGTCTTGTTATAGGTCGCTGCGGCAAGGTGCCGCGCCGGGCACGCCCGCGCGCGCACGGCCGGCGACGGTCAGCTTCAGGCAATGGGGAGAGAGCGATCTGCCGCAAGCGCGTGCGGCGCCGAAGAAGGCGTACGCAAGTCGAGTGGGCAGGCGCGCCGGGATCGAGTGTCCTGGTCGGGCATGTTGTCTCCGTCATTGTCGTTCTATGCTGCCGGCTAGAACATTCTTTTAACAGAAATGTTACCGCAACCATTCAAGTCTATACGTGGGGCGGAATGGTTGTCAACGAATTATTCAAGTGCAATGGGAGCGGCTGAAGGCGCCGTGAAGACTGGTCGCCTTGCAGCGGCGCGAGGCGGCGCGGATGCGCGCTATAACGGGGAAATGCGGTCGACGGCGCCAACCGGGCCGTCGATGAAATGCAGGCTCAGCCAGCGTAATTCGCTTCGGCCTTGGGCCCGGTCTTTGCTTTGCCCTTGGCCACTGCCGGCAAGCGCGCCGGCGGACGGATACGCGGCGCTGCGTCGGACTGGCGCCGCACCAACTCGAAATCCATGCGCGTCAGTTCCGGCGCGCCCGCTTCGCCTTCGCGCTGGGCGCGCACGCGGCGCACCAGCGACTGCACCGCTTCGCGCGCCATGCCGGCGATCGGCTGGCGCACGGTGGTCAGTTCGGGCCAGATGGTGGTGGCCAGCGCGGTGTCGTCGAAGCCGGTAACGGTCAGGTCGCCCGGCACATCCAGTCCCAGGCGGTGCGCCACGGCGACCGCGGCGGCGGCCATGTCGTCGTTGCTGGCGAAGATCGCCGTTGGCCGGTCTTCCAGCGCCAGCAAGTGTTCGGCTGCGTCCAGGCCGGAGCGGTAGGTGAACATGCCTTGCACCACCAGTTCGTCCGACGCGTCGGCGCCCTTCTCGGCAATCGCCTTGCGGTAGCCGGCCAGCCGGCGGCTGCTCGCGCTCTGGTTGGGGTGGCCGACCACGAAGCCGATGCGCTGGTGGCCGAGGGTAATCAGGTGGCGCGTCATGAAGTGCGCCGCCTCGTAGTCGTCGATGCTGACCGCGCCGACATTCGCGGCCGGCGAGCCGCACGCCACCACCACCGCCGGGATGCCGGCGTTTTCGATGCATTCGAGCACCGCTTCGCTGTCGCACAACGGTGGCGGCAGGATCACGCCGTCGAGGCCGTTTTCGATCAGGCGGCGCGTGTGTTCGGCTTCATGGTTGCCGGCTTCACACTTCTCGACGAACAGCTGGACGTTGTTCAGGCCGGATTGGTTCAACAGGCCGACCAGGAATTCGCTCAGGTAGGCCGCACTCGGGTTGCTGTACAAGAAGCCGACCCGGATCGGCTTGGAGCCGGCCAGGTTGCGCGCTTCCTGGTTCGGCGTGTAGTTCAGCGCCGCCACTGCCTCGGCGACCTTGCGCCGCGTGCTTTCGCGCACCAGACCCTTGCCATTCATGACGCGCGACACCGTCATCGCGGACACGCCTGCGAGCCGGGCAACATCCACCATGGTGGGTTTGCCGTTTTCCATCGTCTCGCGGATGGATTCGATCGTGGCTTTGGTCATGGGAAAAGGTGTCCTGTCAGGCTGCGGGTATCGGGCAATGTTAGCACAGTTAGGCGAACATCCGACTGGCCGCCCCTGTCTGCTTTCCGATGCCTCACAGAATGGGAATAGAGTAATGTGGCTGCAGGTTTGCGCTAACAGTCATGCTGCATGGCGATCGTTCGCTGAATTCTCGCTTGGCGCCGACGTTAGCGCGATAGCCGCGCCACAGCCTGCAGGCCTTGGCGCGTTAGCGCAATACCGCAAGCTTGGCTTTCTTGCCCTTGCGGAAGGTATAAATCGTCATCGCCGCGTCACGCAAATCTCCCTTCTGATCGAAGGCGATGCGGCCGGTGACACCCTCGTGGCTGATGGCGGCCAAGGCCGGCAGGAACCTGGCTGGCTCGCTTGAATTTGCTGTCTGCATTGCCTTGGCAAACACCATCACCGCGTCATAGGCATACGGCGCGTAGCTCTGCAGCGGGATCTTGTAGCGCTGCTGGTAGCGCTGTGTGAATGCGTTCAGGCCCGCCTCCTGCGCAGCGCCGACGCCGCCCGCCACCACGCAGTACACCTTGTCGTCGACCAGCGCGTCGCCCGCCAATTGCGGCATTTTTTCCGAGCAGACGCCATCGCCCGAAATCAGTCTGGCGCGCAGCCCGAGGGCCTTCATCTGCTTGAGCATCGGGCCGGCCACCGCGTCCATGCCGCCATAGAAGATCACGTCCGGATCGCGCGCGCGAATCTGGGTAAGGATGGCGTTGAAATCGCTTGCCTTGTCGTTGGTGAATTGGCGGCTGACGACACTCGCACCCGCCCCCGCTTTTTTGACGCCCTTGACGAATTCGTCGGCCAGCCCTTGGCCGAAGGCGGTGCGGTCGTCGATCACCGCGATCTTCTTCGCTGTCAAGGTGCCGATCGAATAGGTGGCCAGCGTGCGCCCGATCAGGTTGTCGTTGGCGACCACGCGAAACGCCGTCTTGAAACCCTGGTTGGTGTAGACCGGCGTCGTGGCCGCAGGCGAAATCTGGGGTATGCCGGCGTTGGCGTAGATTTTCGATGCCGGCACGGTCGTGCCCGAATTGAGGTGCCCGACGACGGCCGCCACTTTTGCATCGACCAGCTTTTGCGCCACCGCCGTGCCGGTCCTCGGATCGGCGCCGTCGTCCTCGGGTTGCAACACCCATTGCACCTTTCTGCCGCCAAGCATGACGCCCTTCGCGTTGAGTTCATCGATCGCCATGCGGGCGCCGTTTTCGATGTCCTTGCCCGCATGGGCGCTGGGACCGGACAGCGGCGATACCGTGCCGATTTTCACTTGCAAGACCTTGCTTGCCGGCTGGGCCTGGGCGGGCAGCGCGGCGGCGAGGACGAGGGAAGACGCAGCGGCGATGACAAGCAAATTCATGGCGGGCCTTTCAGGATCGGGCGTTCGATTGTACTGCCAAGCCGCATCATGGCAAAAAAGCAATCGTACAAGCACGCGCCACGCCTGTGGACAGAGCGGCAATGTCGCCAACGCGGCACATGACGGCAGCCCGCTACCCCAGTATAATTTCGGCCTTCGCCTCAAAGGAAATCCCCCATGTCCCTGCTTGCCCACGAGCTTGAATTGCTTTCGCCCGCCAAGACCGCCGAGATCGGCCGCGAAGCGATCCTCCACGGCGCCGACGCCGTGTATATCGGCGGCCCGGCATTCGGGGCGCGCCACAACGCCAGCAATCCGCTGGAAGACATTGCCGCACTGGTGAAATTTGCGCACGGCTACCGCGCGCGCATCTTCGTCACCATGAACACGATCATGCACGACAGCGAGCTGGACCTCGCGCGCAAGCAGATCTGGCAACTGTACGAAGCCGGCGTGGACGCCCTGATCATCCAGGACATGGGTCTGCTGGAAATGGACTTGCCGCCGATCCAACTGCACGCCAGTACCCAGTGCGATATTCGTGGCGCCGAGAAGGCGAAATTCCTGGCCGACGTCGGCTTTTCGCAACTGGTGCTGGCACGTGAACTGACCGTCGAGCAGATCCGCAAGATCCACGCCACCACCGACACGCCGCTCGAATATTTTGTGCACGGCGCGCTGTGCGTGGCGTTCTCGGGCCAGTGCTATATCTCGCACGCCGACAACGGCCGCTCGGCCAACCGCGGCGACTGCTCGCAGGCTTGCCGCCTGCCCTACACGCTCAGCGACAGCAAGGGCGGCGTGGTGGCGTTCGACAAGCACCTGCTGTCGATGAAGGACAACGATCAGAGCGCCAACCTGGAAGCGCTGGTCGATGCCGGCATCCGCTCGTTCAAGATCGAAGGTCGCTACAAAGACATGGGCTACGTGAAAAACATCACCGCCCACTACCGCCTGCTGCTCGACGAGCTGCTCGAGCGCCGCCCTGAATTCGTGCGCGCCGCCAGCGGCCGTACGCGCGTGATGTTCACGCCGGATGTCGACAAGAACTTCCACCGCGGCCACACCGACTACTTCGCCCAGGGCCGCCAGACCGACATCGGCGCCTTCGATTCGCCCAAGTACGTCGGTGTCGAGCTGGGTATCGTGGCGCGCATGGGCAGCGACTCGTTCGACGTCGTCACCAATGCGCCGATGGCCAATGGCGACGGCCTGAACTACATGCATAAGCGCGCCACGGTGGGTATCCAGGCCAACCGCGCCGAAAAGCTGGGCCAGGAAGAAGACGGCCAGCGCTGGCGCGTGTTCCCGAACGAAGCGATGCCGTTGCTGGAGGGCCTGAAGGTCGGCACCGTCATCCACCGCAATCGCGACCACCAGTGGGAAGCGACGCTGAACAAGAAATCGTCCGATCGCAAGGTATCGCTCGACCTGACGCTGGGTGAGCATCCGAGCGGCCTCAGCCTGGCGATCGTCGACGAAGACGGTATTGCTTCCTCGGTGTTCGCCGAGATCGCGCTGCAGCCGGCGCAACAGGCGGCGCAAGCGGACAGCGCGCTGCGTGCCGCGGTTGCCAAACTGGGCAACACGATGTTCGAAGCCGGGCATGTGGAACTCAAGCTGAGCCAGCCGTGGTTCGTGCCGTCGGCCGCGATCAATGCGCTGCGGCGCGACGCTATTGCTGCGCACGAAGCGGCGCGCCTGGCCGCCTGGGACCGTCCGCAGCGCAAAGCCTGTGCCCAGCCGCTGCCGACCTATCCCGACACCCAGCTGAGCTATCTGGCCAACGTCTACAACGAAAAGGCGCGCGCGTTCTATCACAAGCACGGCGTGCAGCTGATCGACGCGGCCTATGAAGCGCACGAAGAAGCGGGCGAAGTCTCGCTGATGATCACCAAGCACTGCCTGCGCTTCTCGTTCAACCTGTGCCCGAAGCAAGCCAAGGGTGTGCAAGGCGTGCAGGGGCAAGTCAAGGCCGAGCCGATGACGCTGGTGAGTGGCGAGGAAAAATACACGCTGCGTTTCGATTGCAAGCCGTGCGAGATGCACGTGGTGGGCGCAATGAAAGAGAACATCCTCAAGCAACCGCCACCGTCGGCGGTCGGTTACAACACGTTGACCTTCCATCGTTCGCGGCCACGCACCTGAGTTGCGCGTACCGCCTGCGCGCAGCGGCACCAGGTAGGTGACCACAATGCAACTCCAGCGCTTATAATGAGAATCATTCTCATCGATTCGCTGGAGCCATTGCCTTGTCACCTGCTTCCCTTCCCCGCCGCACCTTGCTTGGCGCCGCCGGCGCCTTCGCTGCCAGCAGCCTGATTGCGCCGCTGGCGCACGCTGCCGAGGGCTGGCACGACCTTGTGCTGCCGAAAACCCAGCAACGCGAGTTCACCTCCAGAATCACCGGGAAGCAATACCGCATCTTTATCAGCGTGCCGTCGCAGCCGGCCCCGCCGGGCGGTCATCCGGTGCTGTTCGCACTCGACGGCAACGCCACCTTTCCGACGCTGGCGCTGATGGCGCGCATGGCCGGCTGGCGCCATGCGAGCGGGACCAACCCGCCGGTGGTGGTCGGCATTGGCTATCCGGGCGACTTCGACTATGGCACGGCGCGTGGGCGCGACTATACGCCGCCGTCCGCGGCCACGGCTGCGGGCGACAAGACTGGCGCCAGTGGCGGGGTCGAGCTGTTCCTCGATTTTATCGAGCGCGAACTCAAACCGATGGTCGCGGCAGTGGCGCCGATCGATCCGGCACGCCAGGCGCTGTTCGGCCATTCCTACGGCGGCCTGTGCACCTTGTACGCGCTGTTCAACCGGCCCGCCATGTTCCAGACCTACCTGGCGGGCAGTCCGTCGATCTGGTACGGCGAGCGTGCCGTCCTGTCAGGCCTGCAGGGCTTTGAGGAGCGTCTCGCACGTTTGCCGGCGCGCCCGGCGCTGATGCTCAGTGTCGGCGAATTGGAGCAGCCTCCGGCCGGCGCCAAACCGGCGCAGGGGCAGGACGCGTCGGCGGCTGCGCGGCGCATGGTGGACGATGCACGCGACCTGGCCGAGCGCTTGCGCAATATGAACGTCTTGTCGCGTGTGCAGTTCCACCTGCTGGCGAACGAAAATCATGGCTCGGCGACATTCCCGGCGATGGCGCGCGGCATCGAGTTTTTCGTCGATTGACGTCGCCGGTTGCGCATTTGACGCATCGCCGGAGGATCGGGCAATCGATGCCGATTTTCCGGCATGGTCGTCGGTTCACCTGACGTAGATACTGACTCCACTGTTCAACATTTCAAGGAGCCAGTCATGCAAGCCAATCGGAGCAAAGTCATCCTCATCACCGGCGCCAGCAGCGGCATTGGCGAAGCCAGCGCGCGCCATCTGGCGGCCGCCGGCCACCGCGTCGTGCTCGGCGCGCGCCGTACTGAACGTCTGGTCCAGCTTGCTGCAGAGATCCGCGCAGCGGGCGGCAGCGCCGACGTCGCACGGCTCGACGTCACCAGCCTGGAGAGCATGCAGGAATTCGTCGCTTTCGCGCTCGACTGCCACGGCCAGGTCGACGTGCTGGTCAACAATGCGGGCGTGATGCCGCTGTCGACGCTGGACGCGCTCAAGATCGACGAGTGGAACCAGATGATCGACGTGAATATTCGCGGCGTGCTGCATGGAATTGCCGCCACCTTGCCCCACATGCAGGCGCGGCGTAGCGGACAGGTAATCAACATCGCCTCGATTGGGGCGTACACGGTGAGCCCGACGGCGGCGGTGTATTGCGCCACGAAGTTTGCGGTGGCGGCGATTACCGAAGGATTGCGCCAGGAGGTCGGCGGCGACATCCGGGTGACGCTGGTGTCGCCGGGCGTGGTGGAATCCGAACTGGCCGAATCGATCTCTGACCCGCTGGCGCGCGACACCATGCGCGAGTTCCGCAAGGTAGCGATCAAGCCGGAGGCGATCGCGCGCGCAATCGGGTTCGCGATCGAGCAACCGGCGGATGTGGACGTCAGCGAACTGATCGTACGCCCGACCGCCAGTCCATACTGACAGACTGGTTTTCGACCCTGTTGCTACAGGGTCAACACTTGATGTAATCGGCCAAAGCGAACCCGTCCTTGCTGTATCGGGTCGAGGACGGCCATCCACATGGCGATTGCGTCAGGCCGGCACCTTGAGCCCGACCTGCACCGCCGGCCGCGCCAGGAATTTCTCCAACGCTGACGCAATATACGGAAAGTCGGACGAACCAATCAGCTCGTCCGCCTTGTAGAAGTTCAGCAAGCCATTCACCCACGGGAACACGGCGATATCAGCAATCGAATAATCCTCGCCGGCCACCCACGCATGGCGCGCCAGCTGCTGCTCGAGCACGCCGAGCAGGCGCTTCGACTCATCGACGTAACGATCACGCGGACGCTTGTCTTGGTAATCCTTGCCGGCAAACTTGTGGAAAAAGCCAAGCTGCCCGAACATCGGTCCGATGCCGCCGATCTGGAACATCAGCCACTGCACCACGCCGTAGCGCCCGGCCACATCAGCCGGGATCAGCTTGCCGGTCTTCTCGGCCAGATACAGCAAGATCGCGCCCGATTCGAACAGCGCCAGCGGCTGTCCGCCCGGCCCATCGGGATCGATGATCGCGGGGATCTTGTTGTTCGGGTTCAGCGACAGGAACGCCGGCGAGTTCTGGTCATTGCTCGCAAAGTCGACCTTGTGCGCCTCGTAGGGCAGCTTGACTTCTTCGAGCATGATCGCGACCTTGACGCCATTGGGCGTCGGCATCGAATACAGCTGCAGCCGCTCGGGATGCTGCGCCGGCCACTTCTCGGTGATGGGGAAAGAGGACAGATCGGCCATGCCCATCACCCGAACAGTTTGACGGCGGTCTTGGCGATCAGTTCGCCCTGATGGCGCGCGCCGCCCAGGTCCAGCTCGCTTGGCTGACGCTCGCCCTTGCCACCGGCAATCGTGCTGGCGCCGTACGGGCTGCCGCCGACGATTTCGTCGAGCGTCATCTGTTCCTGGTAGCTGTATGGCAGGCCGACCACGGTCATGCCGAAGTGCAGCAGGTTGGTGATGATCGAGAACAGCGTGGTTTCCTGGCCGCCGTGCTGGGTCGCCGTGGAGGTGAAGGCGCCGCCGACCTTGCCGTTCAGGGCCCCGCTTGCCCACAGGCCGCCGGTCTGGTCGAGGAAGGCCGCCATCTGGCTTGGCATGCGGCCGTAACGCGTTGGAGCGCCGATGATGATGGCGTCGTAGTCGGCCAATTCTTGCGGGTTGGCGATCGGCGCGCTTTGTTCGAGCTTGAAGTGGCCGTTCTTGGCCACGTCCTCGGGCACGGTTTCAGGCACGCGCTTGACGTCGACGGTGGCGCCGGTCTTGCGCGCGCCTTCGGCGACGGCATTCGCCATCGTTTCGATATGTCCGTACGTCGAGTAATACAGCACCAGAACTTTCGCCATTGCTTGCCTCCGCTAGTTTGAGATCGAACGATTCATTCTAGCCGCAATGGCGCGCTGTTCAATTCAACCGTGTGGGCCGCTCACAGCCACCAGATGAAGGCGATCAAGGCCGCCACCAGCAGCACCCGGGTGATGTTGTAGGCCGTTTTGTTCCAGGCCTTGAAACGGCGCCGGTACTGGCCCAGGTAGAACGAAATACGGAACAGTTTACTCACCAGGCCGACCTGGTCGCCGGTTTCATTCGGCGAGGCGGCCGCGGTCATCACGGTGCGGCCGAACCAGCGGTTGAAGGCGCCCATCCAGCGGAAGCGCATCGGACGCTCGACGTCGCAGAACAAAATGATGCGGTCGCTGTCGCTGCCGTTGATGGCCCAGTGGATGAAGGTTTCGTCGAACACCACGCCCTGGCCGTCGCGCCAGCTGTGGCGCTCGCCGTCGACTTCGATGAAGCAGCGGTCGTCGTTCGGCGTGGCCAGACCCAGGTGATAGCGCATCGAGCCGGCGAACGGATCGCGGTGCGGATTCAGTTTGCCGCCTGGCGGCAGTTCGGCGAACATCGCGGCCTTGACCGACGGGATCGACTGTAGCAGCGCATAGGTCTGCGGGCACAGGCGTTCTGCCGATGGGTGGCTGGCGTCGTACCACTTCAGGTAGAAGCGCTTCCAGCCATTCTTGAAGAAGGAATTGAAGCCGGCATCGTCGTTCTGCTCGGCCGCCTTGATTTTTTTGAGCGCGAGCAGGTTCTCGGCTTCGGCGCGGATGATTGGCCAGTTCTCTTGCAGGCGCGCCAGTTCTGGAAATTCACTGACAGGAATGAATGGCGTTGCTGGCACACGCGAGAACTTGTGCATGAAGATATTGATCGGCGCCATGAACGACGAATGGTCGAATATCTGGCGACGCAATGGCAAGCGCACACGTCCACGGAAATGGATGTGCAGGATCGACAGAATATAGAAACCGACAACGACCCACTTCATCACACGCTCCGTCCGGCCTGCCGCAAGGCTGGCTTACTTGATCAAGGACGCAGGATACCATAACGACCAATCAGCCGTGGCGGCCGGGCCGCTTTAGCGGCGGCTCGCCGCGGTCAAAGCGAGCCCGGACAAAGCAGCGTGTGGCGCCGGCGCGATGCTGCCGGCGTACGGGCGCTGGCGAGCCGGCGAAAGCCTGACCCGCCCGCGCAATGTCAGTGCTGGTCCTGGACCGAGGTGATCGCGTAACCCTTTTCGGCGATCTGGCCGCTCAGGTTCTCGATGTCGTAGTCCGCCAGCTTGTCGGCGTCGTCTTCGGCCTCGAATGCTCTGGCTTCGATTTCCCAGTCGGTGTTGGTGGCTTCTTCAGGGATGTTCTTGGCTTCCGGAACAGCCAGGTACGAAAGTTTGCCGTCTTCTTCGGCTCGGCGATAAATATCCAGGCGCATAGTGATTTCCTCTATCAATGCCCGCTTTCCGGATGAAAGCGGGAACTCCACAGTAGAAGAATGACGCGCTGGCGTCTGTTAATTCACCCACACTGGAGCGGGCTCATCAACACTAAGGGCGGTAGCCGAGTACGCGGGCGGGGAGCATGACGATCGCGCGCAGCATGCTGAACACGGCGTCGACGCCGATGCCGAGCAGGCGCAGCGGCAGCAGGATGAGCCAGACCAGCGGATACAGGATCAGGGCCAGGATGGCGATCGGCCAGCACAGGAACAGCAGCAGGAGCCAGATCAGGAAACTCAGCATTGCGGATTCTCCGTCGTTAGAGATGACGATGCTGAGTGTAGGGGCGCAACGGGCGTCGGGCCAGGGCCGTGCGATGGAGCGAAGTATTGACGGGGTGAACGGTCGCTGGACGCGACGGATCATCCGCACCCGGGCTGCCGCCACTGGCCACCCGGGTAGTGTCGCTGGCTGATCAAGCGAACTCGGCCACGCGTTGTTCGACTTCCTGGGTCACGACCTGGGCCTGGATCGTCGCCTGCAGCGACGGCAGCGACCCACCCGCACGGTACGAGAACGAGACGCGCAGCATATCGCCGGCCTTGACCTTGATCGGCTCGTACAGCGGCAGCGTCATGTAGTGATTCAACCAGTCGATCGTGGTCGCGTGCTCTTGCACCACGGCCAGCACATTCTTGGTCACGAAGCGCAGCGCATTCAGGGTGCCGCTTCTGTCCACGACGAAGGCGCCGTCAAAGCCGAACGTCGGATCGACCGGCTGGCCGAAATCGATGATGCTGTACACCGCCGGCTGCGCCAGCTCGACCGTGCCCGGGTAGGCGACGCCGGTTTCCTGGAACTGCACGATCGGGGCGTAGAAACCTTCGAAATCGTATTCTTGCTGCAACGGCTGGACCGCCATGATCACGGCTTCCGGCAGGAATACCGGCAACGGACCGCCGAACTTGGCGAGATAACGGCGCTTGAACGATTCGATCACTTCGACCTGCTTTTCGCGCAGCATGCCGACATGGATCATCTCGCAGATGACGACATCGACCGGTTCCGGCGGCAGGTATTCGAACGCGTCGGCGTGAATCACTTCGACCCGGTTGCCATTCTTGTTCATGCCCAGGAAGCGGCGCGCTTCATGCACCATGTCCGGGTTGAATTCGACACAGTAGACTTTCGATGCCTTCTGCGCCGCGAAACACGACAGCACGCCGGTGCCACCACCGAGTTCCAGCACTTTCGCGCCCTCGAACACGGCATAGTGGATGGCGGACTTGAAACTGTGCATCCGGTTCTGGTCCATCAGCATATTGTGATGGTAGTGCACCGGAATGAATTGTCCCAGGTAGCAGCTTTCGATTTCGCGTTCGTTGAGCATGGTTGTCCTTGTTGTCCTCGTACTGTGTACGTGTGATCAGTAGACGTATTATGGACATCCTTGCCGTGGTGCAATGCTTGGAGCTAAGGGGTGATTACCGCCTATTTCGAGCGTAAAATGTCACAGCGCGCGATTACTGGCCCAGCAGCTGCACCAGGTCGGCGCGGCCGGCACCTTCTGCGATCTGCAGCGCGGTCTTGCCTTCCGTATTCTTCAAGCCGCGCTTGGCGCCTTTGGCCAGCAACAGGCGCGTCACGTCCGCCTGCCCTTCGCGCGCCGCCATCATCAACGGGGTGAAGGCGCCACTGGCGCGTGGCGACAAGGCATCCAGCTTGGCGCCATTGGCGATCAACAATTGCGCGATGGTTGCGTCGCCGCTAGCGGCGGCGTAGTGCAAGGCGGTCCAACCCGTGCCATTCACCTTCGCGCCCTTGGCCAGCAAGGCGCGCACGCTGGCCTCGTCGCGCTTGTAGGCGGCCATCATCAGCGCCGTGTTGCCGTTCACCGCCTTGCGCTCGAGGTCGGTGCCCGGATGCGCCAGTAGCGCCTCGAACGCACGGGTCGAGCCTTCGCGCACCGCCAGCACCAGCGCCGGTTCGCCGCCGAGCGGATTGAGCTCGTTGGCATTGACCACCGCACCGGCCATCTTGCGCACCGTATCGCCATCGTTCAGTTGCACGGCGCGGAAGAACCTGGTGAGCTCTTGCGCCGTGGGTGGCGGCGGTTGCTGCGCATTGGCGCTGGCGCACGCAAACGTCAGCAGGCTGGCGGCGAGGAAGCGGCGCATTGGGGATCGCATAAGCAACGTCAGCTCCTGGCAGCCTGGAACAAGTTAAAGAAATTCTCGCTGGTCTGGGCCGCGACGTCGTGCAGCGACACACCCTTGAGCGTGGCGATGTATTCGCCGACGTGGGCCACGTAGCCCGGCTCGTTCATGCGACCGCGGAACGGCACCGGCGCCAGGTACGGCGAATCGGTTTCGATCAGCATGCGCTCGAGCGGCACCGCTTTGGCCACTTCCTGCAAATCCTTGGCGCTCTTGAAAGTGACGATGCCGGAGAACGAAATATAAAAGCCCTGCTCCATCGCAGCTTGCGCCACCTCGAGCGACTCGGTAAAGCAATGCATCACGCCGGCCACGCCGCCGGCATCGGTACCGGCGCCCTCTTCCTTCATCAGGCGAATGGTGTCGGCGCTGGCGGCGCGGGTGTGGATGATCAACGGCTTGCGCGTCTCGCGCGAAGCGCGGATATGGGTGCGGAAGCGCGCGCGCTGCCACTCGAGGTCGCCCTCCAGGCGGTAGTAGTCGAGGCCGGTTTCGCCGATGGCGACGATCTTCGGATGGTCGGCCAGCTCGACCAGCTGCTGCACGGTCGGTTCCGGCGTGTCTTCATAGTCGGGATGGACGCCGACCGAGGCGAAGATATGCCGATGCTGCTCGGCTAGCGCGAGCACTTGCGGAAAATCCGGCAAATCGACCGAGACGCACAGCGCATGCGTGACCTTGTTCTCGGCCATCTTGGCCAGGATCTCGGGCATGCGGGCGGCCAACTCCGGGAAATTGATATGGCAATGGGAATCGATAAACATCCCATTATTGTACGCGAGGCCGGCCGCGAATGCGCCGCGGCCAGCCTGCACTGACAGCCGTATCAGGCGACGCGCTATGCGACGCGCTAGGCGACGCGCTTACCCAGAATGATCAGGTCGCGCTCGATGCCATCCAGGTTCGCCACGCGCGGGAAATGCGCCCACTTCTCGAAACCGTATTTGCCGAACAGCGCCAGGCTCGGCGCATTGTGGCCGAAGATAAAGCCCAGCAGGGTGTGCACGTTCACGTTCGGCGCGTACGCAATCGCCAGGTCGAGGCAATAGCGCCCGAGCCCTTTGCCGCGTGCTTTTTCTGCGATATAGATCGAGATCTCGGCCGTGCCCGAGTACGCCGGGCGGCCGTAGAAATTCGAATACGACAGCCAGCCAATCACCTCGGGCTGCTCGCGCGTGTCGGCCGCATCGTGGATCACCCACAGCGGCCGGCGCTCGGGCGTATGGTCGTCGAACCAGGCTTCGCGCGATTGCACGGTGATCGGGTCGGTGTCGGCGGTGACTTCGCGCGAAGCGATGGTGGAGTTGTAGATGTCGACGATAACGGGCAGGTCATCGCGGCGGGCCAAGCGGTGGACGTAGGACGGCATAAAGCGCTAGGTTGGTTGAAAGGAAAAGGAGACTGCTAAAGCGTATGGGTGGCGCGCGAAGAGCGCAGCGCCGCGCCCAGGATTTCTTCGATGCGCTGCTTGGCGCGCTGGCCCGACTCGTCGCCCGGAAAATGCACGCCGATCCCCTGCGCTTTGTTGTTGTTGGCGCCGGCCGGCGTGATCCAGGCCACCTTGCCGGCGATCGGGTATTTGTTCGGGTCGTCCATCAGCGCCAGGATCAGGTAGATCTCGTCGCCGATCTTGTACGGCTTGGTGGTCGGCACGAACATGCCGCCATGCTTCAGGAACGGCATGTAGGCGGCATACAGCGCCGCCTTTTCCTTGATCGCCAGCGACAGCACGGACGGCCGCGGCGCCTGCGGCGTGGTCGGGTCCGGCGGGATGGCGCTCATCTGGGTCCTTTCAGGTGGTGCATGCAGTGTACTCAAGGAGCATGTCCTCGACAAACAATTTTGCCGACAGTGGATGGTCGGCCACTGCGCGCCGCTCATTGACTGCCTTGATTGCACGCAGCAGGCCGGCCGACCGGGCCCGCTTGGCCAGCGCCGCCACCTCTGTCTGGTAGCGCGGGTAGTAGCGCAGCGTGCCAGACAATTTGTACGAGAACACGTCGTACAGCCAGCGCTGGGTCCAGGCCACCAGCGCCGGCAACTCGGCCTTGGCCAGCTTTTCGGCGGTGCGCAGCGCGCCGTCCGGGGCCGGGCGCGCCAGGAAATTGAGCAGCGCATCCAGGTCGTCGCGGTTGCCGTCGTTCGATGCGTTCAGGGCCGCCAGCGGCGCGCCGCCCTGCTCGCTCAGCCAGCCGTCGGCGTCCGCCACGCCCTGCTCCCTGAGCCAGGCCAACGCCTCGGCGTGGTTCGGCATCGGCAGCGCAAACTTGCGGCAGCGCGACAGGATCGTCGGCAGCAGGCGGTCGAGGCTGTTCGAGGCCAGCAAAAAGACGGTGCCCGGTGGCGGTTCTTCCAGCGTTTTCAGGAGCGCGTTCGAGGCCGGCATATTCAGTGCTTCGGCCGGATACAGCACCACCACCCGCAAACCCTGGCGGTGGGTCGAGATGTTCATGAAATCGGCCAGTTGCCGGATCTGCTCGATCTTGATTTCTTTCGACGGCTTGGTGGTCTTGGCCTTGCGCTCGCCGTCGCCACCTTCTTCGCCCTCGGGCGCATCGTCTTCCAGTGCTTCCGGACGCACGCGGCGGTAGTCGGGGTGGTTGCCCTGGCTGAACCAGCCGCATGAGGCGCATTCGCCGCAGGCGTGGCCATCCGGACGCACGTTCTCGCACAACAGCGCCTGGGCAAAAGCCTCGAGAAAATCGGACTTGCCGGTGCCTGCAGTGCCGTGGAACAAAATCGCGTGCGGCATGCGCTCGCGCATCGCCTGCAGTTGCGCCCAGCTTGCCGCTTGCCATGGATATATCGTCACAGCAAGCGCTCCAGTACCGGCGCGAGCTGGGCCTGGATGGCGTCGATGCTCTGCGACGAATCGATCACCACAATACGGCCAGGGAATTGCTCGGCGCGACGCAGGTATTCGGCGCGGCAGCGGCCGAAGAAATCGGCCTGCTCCCGTTCGAATTTGTCCAGCGTGCGGGTGGCGTTCAGGCGCTGGCGCGCCACTTCGAGCGGCACGTCGAACAGCAGCGTCAGATCGGGCTGCAGGTGCGGATGGACCCAGGCCTCCAGCGCTTCGAGCTTGGTGCGATCGAGGCCGCGGCCGCCGCTCTGGTAGGCGAAGCTGGCATCCGTAAAGCGGTCCGACAGCACCCAGTGGCCTTGCGCCAGATTGGGCGCGATCACTTGTGCGATATGCTCGCGACGGCTGGCGAACATCAGCAACGCTTCCGTTTCGAGGTCCATCTTTTCGTGCAGCAGCAGGTCGCGCAGCTTTTCGCCCAGCGGCGTGCCGCCCGGCTCGCGTGACGGCACAATCGTCTTGCCGCGCTGCGCCAGGTAATCGCTCACGAAACCGATGTGGGTCGACTTGCCGGCGCCGTCGATGCCTTCGAAAGTAATCAGTTTGCCTTGCATGGAACTGCCTTGCGTCATTGTCCGAGCCCGCGTGCAATGCCGCTCGGGATACCGCGCTGGTAGCGGTTCACGGCGCGGTTATGGTCCGGCAAATTGTCCGAGAACTGGCTGGTGCCATCGCCGCGCGCGACGAAATACAGCGCCGGGGTGTCGGCCGGCTCCAGCGCCGCGTGCAGCGACTGGCGGCCCGGCAGCGAGATCGGGGTCGGCGGCAAGCCGCTGCGCGTGTAGGTATTGTACGGCGTGTCGGTCAGCAGATCCTTCTTGCGGATCTGGCCTTCGAAGCGCTCGCCCATGCCATAGATGACGGTCGGGTCGGTCTGCAGCAGCATGCCGGTGCGCAAGCGATTGACGAACACGCCGGCGATCATGGTGCGCTCGCTCTTTTGCCCGGTTTCCTTTTCCACGATCGAGGCCATGATCAGCGCCTCGTACGGCGATTTGTAGGGCAGCGCCTTGTTGCGCTTTTCCCAGGCCTGGTTCAGGTGCGTCAGCATGGCCTGGTGCGCACGCTTGTAGATTTCCAGTTCCGAGGTGCCATTAAAGAACAGATAGGTGTCCGGGAAGAACAAGCCTTCGGCATCCTTGTACTCGGTCGAGATCTGCTTCATCAGTTCGGCGTCGGACAGTTTCAGCGTGTCGTGCTTCAGGCGCGTGTTGCCGGCGATGGCGGCGCGCATCTGCTTGAAGGTCCAGCCTTCGATGATCGTCACCGACTGCTGCGCGAACTCGCCCTTGACCAGTTGCGTCAAGAGGCGGCGCGGGCTGGTGCCGGGTTTCAGTTCATAACTGCCGGCCTTGATGCGCGAGGCGTCGCCGGTCAGGCGCGCCAGCAGCACGAACAAATGTTGATTCATGGGCACGCCGGCCTGCACCATCTGCTGGGCGGCGGCGCCGACGCCGCTACCGGGGGCGACGTTGAATTCCACCCGCTGCTGCGGCGTGGGCAATGGATTCTTGGACCACCAGGCAAAACCGCCGGCTGCCGCGAAAGCGGCGACGACGCCGGTCACCACAAGATTTTTTATCAGTGCCATGTATGTATGCGTTGGTTGGTACGGGCTGGCCGGAGATTGCAGCGCCTCCGGCGCGATTTTCCCGACAACTCTATAATGAGCCCGTAATGATAAAGCCTAATTGCAAAACGTTTCAGATTTTCATGAGTGAGAGATGAGTCACTGGACTGAATACCTTGCCGCCCACGGCGCGCGTTTCCACATCGATCAGGCGACCGAGGTCGAAGATTTCGGCCGCGTGTTGACTGCGGCCGACCTTGCCAACGGCTTCGTGGCGTCGGTCACGGACCAGGGCCTGATCGCCATTGCCGGCGACGACGCCGCCAAATTCCTGCACAGCCAATTGACCAACGACGTCGAGGGGCTCGGTACGGGCCAAGTGCGCTTCGCCGGTTTCTGCACGCCGAAAGGCCGCCTGCAAGCCAGCTTCCTGATGTGGCGCGATAGCCAAGCCATTTATCTGCAGCTGCCGCGTGCGATCCAGCCGCCGCTGCAAAAGCGCCTGTCGATGTTCGTCATGCGCGCCAAGGCCAAGCTGCGCGACGCCACCGAGGAAACGCCGTTCGCGGCCGTGCTGGCCCTGGGCGGCGCTGCGGCCGAGGCTGCGCTGGCGCGTCACGTCGACACGCTGCCCGCCGCGCCAATGAGCAAGACCGACGGCGCCTTCGGCAGCGTGCTGCGCCTGAACGACGCGTTCGGCGCGCCGCGCTACCTGTGGCTGGCGTCAAGTGAAGCGGCGCAGGCGGCCCTGCCGGCGCTGCAGGAAACGCTGGCCCTGGGCGGCAACCAGGCCTGGCGCCTGGCGGCGATCCACGCCGGCGAGCCGCAGGTAAGCAGCGCCACCCAGGAGCAGTTCGTGCCGCAGATGATCAACCTCGAGCTGCTCGGCGGCGTCAATTTCAAGAAAGGCTGCTACCCGGGCCAGGAAATCGTCGCCCGCACCAAGTACCTGGGCAAGATCAAGCGCCGCGCGGCGCTGGCCACGATCGGCAACGCCGCCGCCCGCGCCGGCGACGAGGTGTTTTCGGGCGCCGACCCGGATCAGCCCTGCGGCATGGTGGTCAATGCCGCGCCGAATGGCACGGGCGGCGCCGATGCGCTGGTCGAAATCAAGCTGGCCGCGCTGGGTGAATCCGTCCACCTCGGTTCGAGCACCGGTGCGGCAGTCAAGTTCCTGCCGATGCCGTACAGCCTTGACCCAGTCGACGATTGACGATGGTCGACCTGTACGTCTATTACAAGGTGCGCACGCTGGACGCCGCGCGGCTGGCGCCACTGGTGCGCGCGCTGCAGGCGCAACTGGCCGCGCAGCAAGGCGTAACTGGCCAGCTCAAGCGCCGCCCCGAGGAAAAGGACGGCTTGCAAACCTGGATGGAAATCTATCCTGCCGTCGCCGACGGCTTTGCCGACGTGGTCGCGCGCGCGTTCGACGACGCAGCGTTCGCCAGCTTGACCGCGGGACCGCGCCGCGTCGAAATCTTTACGGACCTGCCGCCATGTGCCTGATCGTCCTCGCCTGGCACGTCGTTCCCGGCGTGCCCGTCATCGCCGCCGCCAACCGCGACGAATTCTATGACCGCCCCGCCACTCCGGCCGGCCCCTGGCCTGGTGCGCCACACGTGATCGCCGGGCGCGACCTGCAGGGCGGCGGCAGCTGGATGGGCCTGTCGCTGCGCGGCGCTGCCGGTCCGCGCTTCGCTGCGCTGACCAATATCCGCGCGCCAAGCGAACGGCGGCTCGATGCACCGTCGCGCGGGGCGCTGGTGGCCGATTTTCTGAACGAAGACATTGGTGCGCCGGAATACCTGCGCCGCATCGTTGAGCGTGGCGACGTCTACAACGGCTACAACCTGGTGCTGGGCGACGGCGAGGCGCTGTACTGGTACTCGAACCGCGGCGACGCCGATCCGCGCAACGGCCAGCCGCTCGAGCGCGGGCGTATCTACGGTATCTCGAACGGTTTGCTGGACGCGCCATGGCCCAAGGTGCTGCGTACCAAGGCGCAGTTCGCCAGCCTGCTGTGCCAGGGCGCGCCCGAGGACGCGTATTTCGAGATGCTGGCCGATACCACGCGCGCGCCGGATGGGCGCTTGCCAGAGACCGGGATGCCGATCGAGGTCGAGCGCATGCTCTCGCCGGTGTGTATCGAGTCGCCGGGGTATGGGACGCGCACCTCGACGGTGGTCAAGCTGTATGTCGGGGCCGCGCCGGAGTTGCATGAGCGGGTGGTGCAGCCAGGGGGGGGGCGAGACCCGGTGACGGATTGCTCGCTCGACCGTTGAGGCTGCAGGCGGGCGCCGGTCAGCCGGGCCGCCGTCCCTTCATCCCCGCCCGTAAAATCGCCTTCAGATGCGGCGTCGCCGCATACGGATCCGCCGGCTCCTTGCCCTGCACCAGCGCGTCGAAGCGCTCCTTCACCGCCCCCAGCGCCTGCGGATGCGAGAACACATAAAAGCGCTCTTCGCGGATCGCATCGAAGGTCAGCCGCGCCACCTCGGCCGCCGACACCTTGCCTGAACCCACCGCCTTCTCGGTCAGCGCCTGCGCTGCCATCTGGCTGGCCGTCATGATCGCGTCGGTACGCAATTCGTCCGGGCGCTGCTTGTGCGAATGCGCGATCGCGGTCGGGATGAAATACGGGCACAGCACCGAAGTGCCGATCGGCGCATCGACCAGTTTCAGGTCGTGGTACAAGGTTTCGCTCAGCGCCACCACCGCGCTCTTGGACACGTTGTACACGCCCAGCGCCGGCGCATTGAGCAGCCCCGCCATCGACGCGGTATTGACAATCCAGCCGCGGTAACCCGGGTCCTTCGCCGCGCATTCGAGCATCACGCGCGTGAACACCCGCACGCCGTGCGCCACGCCCATCACGTTCACGCCCAGCACCCATTCCCAGTCTTCTTCCGACGTTTCCCATAGCAGGCCGCCGGCGCCGACGCCGGCGTTGTTGAACACCAGGTGCACCGCGCCGAAGCGCGCCATGGCCGAGTCGGCCAGTTCCTCCACGTGCGCGCACTTGCTGACGTCGCACACCATGGCCAGCACTTCGGCGCCGCCATCGAGCAGCTCGTCGGTGGCGCGCTCGAGCGCCTTGACCTGCACGTCGCCCAGCACCAGTTTCATGCCGAGGCTGGCCGCCAGGTTGGCGAACTCGCGGCCCATGCCGCTGGCGGCCCCGGTAACGACCGCCACTTTTCCGTGAAATTCGTTCATCTTGTTCTCGCCCTCGTGGTTCTCATCGACCAGCGCATGCCCAACCCAAGCCGGGATTGACTTGCCCCGTGCATGTCTGGATGAAATTTACCACTGCGCCCCCCGATGTGGTGTACGCCATAGAGTGCGCATCCAACCCGCCTTGTCGGTACTCGCGTGGCAGCGAGGTGGATGCAGGTCGATCAGACTTCGTAATCCATGCACTGGCGCGCTTCGCGGATTGCGCCAATGAACGGTACGACAGCCTGGTGTGTCGGGTGCCGCACGTAAGCCTCCAACGCAGCGCGGTCGGCGAATTCCGAATAGAGCACCACGTCGTAGGTCGCTTCCAGACCCGGCTGGGCCAGGGTGACTTCGAATGTAATGATGCCGGGCACGATATCCGCGCATTCGTCGAGCAGGCGTTTCATTTCGCGTGCATTGGTGGCGCGGTCTGCATCCGCGGCCTGTTCCTTGAGCTTCCACATCACGATGTGCTTGATCATTGTTATTCCAAATTATTGCTGTTGAATGAATGCGCTGCGGCCATGGAGGCAGGCGCGCAAGCAGCATACGCCGAAGCCACGCTTGCGTGAAGATTCTGTCGATTCATGCACGGCGCAGCGTAGGACGGGGCCGGCGATTCAAGGCGGCATCGTCCGACGCGGCGGCAAGTGATATGGGAAGCACAGCGTAAGCTCGCGGTAAGCTTGGTGCAAGAATCGCGTAAGGTTCGCGGCGCACATTAGCCTCGACCGACCAACGCTCGGCCATCCGGTCGCATAAAAAAATCACTACGGAGACACCCATGGCTATCACACCCGGCACGACCGTCGGAGGGCAAGCTGCTCGTCCCTCCGCCGGACTCACCAAGGAAGAACGCAAGGTCATCGCCGCGTCTTCCCTCGGCACCGTGTTCGAATGGTACGATTTTTACCTGTACGGCTCGCTCGCCACCATCATCGCCAAGCAGTTCTTCATCGGCGACCCCAGCACCACCTTCATCTTCGCCCTGATGGCCTTCGCGGCCGGCTTCATCGTGCGTCCATTCGGGGCGCTGGTGTTCGGCCGCCTGGGCGACATGATCGGCCGCAAGCACACCTTCCTGATCACGATCCTGATCATGGGCGCCTCGACCTTCCTGGTCGGCATCCTGCCCAGCTATGCCCAGATCGGCATCGCGGCGCCGATCATCCTGGTCACGCTGCGCATCCTGCAAGGCCTGGCGCTGGGCGGCGAATATGGCGGCGCCGCCACCTACGTGGCCGAGCACGCGCCGCACGGCAGGCGTGGCCTGTTCACGGCCTTCATCCAGACCACGGCCACGGTCGGCCTGTTCCTGTCTATCCTGGTCATCCTCGGCACCCGCACCATCGTCGGCGAAGACGAATTCCAGGCATGGGGCTGGCGCATTCCGTTCCTGATCTCGGTGGTACTGCTCGGGATTTCGGTGTGGATCCGGATGTCGATGAACGAGTCGCCGGCGTTCGCCAAGATGAAGGCCGAGGGCAAGACCTCGAAGGCGCCGCTGTCGGAAGCGTTCCTGAAACCGAAGAACGCCAGGATCGCCCTGCTGGCCCTGATCGGCCTGACCATGGGCCAGGCGGTGGTGTGGTACACCGGCCAGTTCTACGCCCTGTTCTTCCTGACCAAGACGCTGAAAATCGACGAGCCCACCGCCAATGTCTTGATTGCAGTTGCTCTGCTACTGGCGACGCCGTTCTTCATCGTATTCGGCGCCCTGTCGGACAAAATCGGCCGCAAGTGGATCATCCTCGGTGGCTGCCTGATCGCCGCGCTGACCTACTTCCCGATCTTCAAGGCGATCACCCACTACGGCAACCCGGCACTGGAAGCGGCGATCCGCAGCGCGCCGGTGGTGGTGGTGGCCGACCCCGCGACCTGCTCGTTCCAGGTCGACGCGACCGGCACCAAGAAGTTCCCGTCGTCGTGCGACATCGCCACCCGCATGCTGACCGCCGCTTCGGTCAGCTACAACCGCGTCGACGCGCCGGCCGGCACGGTGGCCACGATCAGGATCGGCGAGACCCAGTACGCATCGTTCAACGCCGTCATGACGCCCGATAAGCTGAACTTCGACGACGCCTCCAAGGCGCGCGAAGCGGCGCTCAAGAAGGAAGTGACCGGCTCGCTCAAGGCTGCCGGCTATCCCGAAAAGGCCGACCCGGCTGCGATCAACAAGCCGATGCTGGTGCTGCTGCTATTCATCCTGGTGCTGTATGTGACGATGGTGTATGGCCCGATCGCGGCGATGCTGGTCGAGATGTTCCCGACCCGCATCCGCTACACCTCGATGTCGCTGCCGTATCACATCGGTAACGGCTGGTTCGGCGGGTTGTTGCCAACCACCGCCTTCGCGCTGGTGGCGTTCAAGGGCGACATTTATTACGGGCTGTGGTATCCGATCGTGATTGCGGTGATCACGTTCATCATCGGCGCCCTGTTCGTGCGTGAGACCAAGGACAACGATATCTACGCCTCGGATTGAACGCACGGCTGTGCATCACGAACAATGCCGCTGGTGACAGCGGCATTTTTTTTCTGCGCGGCTGGTAACCGGCTGCAGCGTCAGTAGTTGCGTGGCTGGCTGGCGGCGCGCTCGATCTTCTTGTCGGTCTTGTACTGGCCGAGCGCGTACACCGCCCAGATCGCAGCCGGCAGCCAACCGATCAGCGTGATTTGCAGGATCAGGCAGATGACCCCGGCGACCGGACGGCCGATGGTGAAAAATGTAAACCATGGAAAGATAAGGGCAATAAGCAAGCGCATGTCGGTTCCTGTCGCGCCCCGCAGTAGAGCGGGGCAAAAGTTAAGAAAGTGACACCATCTTACCGATCGTGGCAGAAACGCGGCGCACCGTCCACGGCGGTACCGATCATGTCTCTCGACGGCAACGAATTGTCGATGTTGCCCGGGCCAGGTTCGATCGCCATGTTGCTGCTGGGCGCGCTGGCGCTGGCAGGCGTGCATCGCCGCTCGCGCCAGCCGGCGCTGCGCCAGGCCCGGGTCGGCTGACCAGCCAGGCGGCGCGACGGCCTACGCCGTCGGCAGCCGGTGCCCGCGGTACGCGTCGCGCAGCTTGTTCTTCTGAATCTTGCCGGTGCCGCCCACCGGCAAGCTGTCGGCGAACACCACGTCGTCAGGAATCCACCATTTGGCGACTTTGCCAGTGAAAAATTCGAGTAGTTCCTCGCGCGCCACCTGCGCGCCCGGACGCCGCACCACCACCAGCAGCGGCCGCTCGTCCCACTTCGGATGCTGGACGCCGATGCAGGCCGCCTGCAGCACGCCCGGGTGCGCCATCGCCACGTTCTCCAGGTCGATCGAGCCGATCCATTCGCCGCCCGACTTGATCACGTCCTTGCTGCGGTCGGTGATCGCGAGATAGCCATCAGCATCGATGGTGGCCACGTCGCCGGTCGGGAACCAGCCGTCCTGCAACACGTCGCCGCCCTCATCGCGGAAGTACCCCGAGACCACCCACGGTCCCTTGACCAGCAAATGGCCATAGGTGACACCGTCCCAATCCAGTGCGGCGCCATCATCGTCGACGATCTTCATGTCGACGCCATAGATCGCGTGCCCTTGCTTGCGCAGCACGGCGCGCTGTGCATCCGGCGCCAGCGCTTCGTGCCTGGCCATCAGGGTGCAGGCGGTGCCGAGCGGCGACATCTCGGTCATGCCCCAGGCGTGCACGACCTCGACGCCAAAGCGGTCGATCAGCGTGTCCATCATTGCCGGCGGACAGGCCGAGCCGCCGATCACGGTGCGGCGGAAGGTCGAGAAGCGCAAGTCGTTCTGCACCACGTGGTTGATGAGGCCCAGCCACACGGTCGGCACGCCAGCCGAGAATGTCACGCCTTCGGCCTCGAACAGGTCGTACAGCGACTTGCCGTCCAGCGCCGGCCCCGGAAACACCATCTTGGCGCCCGACAACGGCACCGAATACGGCAAGCCCCAGGCATTCACATGGAACATCGGCACCACCGGCAGGACCACGTCGTGCGCCGAGACGTTCAGTGCGTTCGGCATGCTCGAGGCGTAGGCGTGCAGCACGGTCGAGCGGTGCGAATACAGCGCGCCCTTCGGGTTGCCGGTGGTGCCCGAGGTGTAGCACAGCGCCGCTGCCGAGCGCTCATCGAACTGAGGCCACACATCGTCTTCAGCGCCGGCGTCGATCAGATCCTCGTAGCACAGCAAGGTCGGGATGCCGCTCGCGTGCGGCATCTGCTCGCGCCCGCACAGGGCGATATAACCCTTGACCGTCTTGCAGTGGCGCGCCATGGCCTCGATCGCCGGCAAAAAGGTGAGGTCGAAGAACAGGTATTCGTCGTTGGCATGGTTGACGATATAGGCGATTTGCTCGGGGTGCAGGCGTGGGTTGATCGTGTGCAGCACCGCGCCCGAGCCGGACACGGCGTAGTACAGCTCCATGTGGCGGTAACCATTCCAGGCCAGCGTTGCCACGCGCTCGCCCATCGTCACGCCGAGGCCACCCAATGCGCTGGCGAGCCGGCGCGCGCGGCGTGCGCATTCGCGATAATTGGTGCGGTGCAGGTCGCCTTCGACCCGGCGCGACACGATCTCGGTGTCGCCGTAATGGCGCGCTGCGAACTCGATAATGCTGGAGATCATAAGCGGCTGGTCCATCATCTGTCCCATCAAGGGACTCATCGGCAGAGGGGGCATGGGCGCTCCGTGAACAGATTGGCAACATGGAGACCAAGTGTGGTCCCGCTGCCGAAGGCGCGTCAACCCATTTCGATGATGCGGCGCATCAAGCAGATGCATGCCGATGCGCTGCTGCGTTACCGGATGTAACGCCGGTCAAAAACGCAGCGGTGCGCGAATAGAATCAGGCTGGTGCGGTAAAATCACGACCACGATGTCCAACGACTTGACTGCGATGGGAACTGTTATCACTGCTGACGACCTGCCTTTCAACAATTCGTTCGCCGAATTGCCGCCGGCGTTTTATACGCGCCTGATGCCGACGCCGCTGCCGTCGCCTCACTTCATCGCGGCCAGCAGCCCTGCCGCCGCCGTGCTCGGGCTGGATGCGGTTGATCTCGCACGCCCCGATTTCGTCGAGCTGTTCACCGGCAATAAGGTCGCGCCGCGCTCGCAGCCCTTGTCGGCCGTGTATTCCGGCCACCAGTTCGGTGTCTGGGCCGGCCAGCTGGGCGACGGCCGTGCCATCACGCTCGGCGACCTGGCCACCGATAATGGCCCGATGGAACTGCAGCTCAAGGGCGCCGGCCGCACGCCGTATTCGCGCATGGGCGACGGCCGCGCCGTGCTGCGCTCGTCGATCCGCGAATTCCTGTGTTCGGAAGCAATGGCCGCGCTCGGCATCCCGACGACGCGCGCACTGATGCTGACCGGTTCGCCGCAGCAAGTGGCGCGCGAAACCATGGAAAGCACCGCCGTGGTGACGCGCATGGCGCCGACCTTTGTGCGCTTCGGCTCGTTCGAGCACTGGGAGTCGCGCGGCCAGCAGGACGAGCTGCGCCTGCTGGCAGACTACGTCATCAAGAATTTTTATCCTGAATTCGCGGGCGCCGACAATCCGTATAAAGAACTGCTGGCCGAAGTCACGCGCCGCACGGCGCGCATGATTGCGCACTGGCAAGCGGTCGGCTTCATGCACGGCGTGATGAACACCGACAATATGTCGATCCTGGGCCTGACCCTCGACTACGGTCCGTTCGGCTTCATGGAAGCGTTCGACGCCAACCATATCTGCAACCATACCGATTCGCGCGGCCGCTATTCGTACGCGAACCAGGTGCCGGTCGGCCACTGGAACTGCTATGCGCTGGGCAATGCCCTGCTGCCGCTGATCGGCGAGCCGGACGTCGCCGAGGAAGCGCTCAGTGTCTACCGCCCCGAATTCGGGCGCCATATGAACACCCTGCTGCAGGGCAAACTCGGCCTGATGGAGTCGCGCGAGGAAGACGTCGGCCTGTTCGACGCCATGTTCGGCCTGCTGCAGGATAACCATGCCGACTTCACGCTGTTCTTCCGCCGCCTGGGCGAGCTCAAGCTCGACGAGGCGTCAAGCGACGAGCCGCTGCGCGACCTGTTCATCGACCGTCCGGCATTCGACGCCTGGGCCGCGACCTACCGCACCCGTTTGCGCGGGGAAAACAGCATCGACGCGCATCGGCGCGAGGCCATGCACCGGGTCAACCCAAAGTACATCCTGCGCAACTATCTGGCCCAGAACGCGATCGAACAGGCGCAGAACGGCGACCTCCAAGGCGTGCACCGCCTGCTGGCCGTGCTCGAGCGCCCGTTCGACGAGCAGCCCGAGAATGCATCGTACGCTGCCCTGCCGCCCGACTGGGCAGCTCACCTCGAAGTGAGTTGCTCGTCCTGATCTGCACATGCAACGCTTTGAATCACCAAGAAAGAACATCATGACCGACAAAGTGACCAAGACCGACGCCGAATGGCGCAACCAGCTCGACCCGATGGAATACCAGGTGACGCGCCACGCCGCGACCGAGCGCGCCTTCACCGGCAAGTTCTGGGACCACCATGAGCACGGCATCTACCATTGCGTCTGCTGCGACACGCCGCTGTTCGAATCCGACGCCAAGTTCGATTCCGGCTGCGGCTGGCCCAGCTACTTCCGCGCGCTCGACCCGGAAAACGTCATCGAAAAAACCGATCGCACCCACGGCATGGTGCGCACCGAGATCATCTGCGCCGTGTGCGACGCCCACCTCGGCCACGTGTTCCCGGACGGTCCGCCGCCGACCGGCCTGCGCTATTGCATCAACTCGGCGTCGATGCGTTTCGAGCCTCTGTAAAGATCACCCGCAATGAAATTTCTGTTCGACTTTTTCCCCGTCCTGCTGTTCTTCGGCGTCTATAAATACGGCGACAACAACCAGGACTGGGCGCACCGCATGGCCGTCGAGTTCCTCGGTTTCATGACCGCGGGCGGCGCAGTGCCGGCTTCGCAGTCGGCGATCCTGCTGGCCACTGCGGCGGCGATCGTCGCCACTGCGCTGCAGATTGCCTACCTGCTGGCGCGCGGGCGCAAGATCGACACCATGCTATGGCTGTCGCTGGGCGTGATCCTGGTCGCCGGCGGCGCCACCATCTATTTCCACGACGAGACCTTCATCAAGTGGAAACCGACCATCCTGTACTGGGCTTTCGCCGTGGTGCTGTTGGTGGCGCAAGTGTTCTATCGCAAGAACCTGATGCGCTCGGTGATGGAAGCGCACCTGCAGCTGCCCGATCCGATCTGGAACCGGGTCGGCTATGTCTGGGCCCTGTTCTTCGTGGCCATGGGCCTGCTGAACCTGTTGATGGCGTTCGTGGTGTTCCGCGCCGATACCAGCGCCTGGGTCAGCTTCAAACTGTTCGGCTTTACCGGCATCTTCTTCGCCTTCACCATGATCCAGGCGATGATGCTTTCTAAATACATCAAGGAGGAAGACGCATGACTACCGCTCACACCGACCGCCAGGCCCGCCTGCACGCCCTGCTCGAGGCCGAGCTGGCCCCTGCTTCGCTCGAGATCATCGACGACTCGCACTTGCATGCGGGACACGCCGGCGCGGCCTCCGGCGGCAGCCATTTCACGGTCAAAATCGTGTCCTCCCGCTTCGAAGGCCTCAAGCTGGTCATGCGTCATCGTCTTGTGTATGATGCCGTGCACGACATGATCAACAAGGCCGAAGTTCACGCCCTGGCGATCAACGCGGTGGCTCCTTCCGAGCTGCCTTGAGCGGCGTCGTTGTCGTCCCAAGCCAGCGTTTTTCAGGCAGGATTAAGAAATTTGTTCGACAATTGAACCGGCAGTTACAAGAATTAATCTAATCTCGTCCAAGCAACTTTCCCCGTCACAGGAACACCACATGACTTTTAAGCCAGCACACCTGCTGCTCTCCCTGATCGCCGTCGCATCGGCACCGGCCTTCGCCCAGAACGCAGCAGTCGTCAACGGCAAGGCGATCCCTACCGCACGGCTCGACGAAGCCGTGAAGCAGGTCGTGGCACAAGGCCAGGGCCAGGATTCGCCGCAACTGCGCGCCGCCCTCAAGGATGAACTGATCGCACGCGAAGTGCTGATGCAGGAAGCGCTCAAGCAAGGTTTCGACAAGAAGCCTGAAGTCAAGCAGGCGCTCGACAACGCCCGCCAGACCATCGTCGTCAACCAGCTGGCGCGCGACTACATCGCCAAGAACCCGGTCAGCGACGCCGAGATCAAGGCCGAGTACGACAAAGCCAAGGCAGCCAACGGCGACAAGGAATACCACGTGCGTCACATCCTGGTCGACAAGGAAGAAGATGCCAAGGCGATCATCGCCAAGCTCAAAGGCGGCGCCAAGTTCGAAGAGCTGGCCAAGCAGAGCAAGGACACCGGCACCGCCAACAAAGGCGGCGACCTGGACTGGGCGCCACCGTCGCAGTTCCCGCCCGAGTTTGCAGCCGGCGTGGCCAAGCTGCAAAAAGGCGCGATCACCGACGTGCCGGTCAAGACCGGCGCCGGTTTCCACGTGATCAAGGTGGACGACACCCGTCCGCTGCAACTGCCGGCCCTCGACCAGGTCAAGCCACAGATCGCCGACTCCCTGTCCCAGCGTAAGCTGCAGGACTATCAGGAGCAAATGGTCAAAAAGGCAAAGGTGCAGTAAGATAAGCAATCGCCGGTGCTGATCAGCACCGGACTTCGTCGCCCGCGGCGATACTTTTCGTGTTTACATAGGATGTCAACAATGATTTTGAAGCCAGCCCGCCTGCTGTTAGCCATGTCCGTCCTGGTTGCGCTGCCGGCACTCGCGCAAAACGCTGCAACCGTCAATGGCAAAGCGATCCCGCAGGCCAAGGTCGACCAGCTCGTCAAGCAAGTCGTCGCCCAGGGCCGCGCCACCGATTCGCCGCAACTGCGCGAGATGATCAAGAAAGATCTGATCGGCCGCGAAGTGCTGATCCAGGAAGCCGACAAAGCCAATATCGGCAACCGTACCGACGTCAAGGCAGCGATCGACAACGCCCGTCAGAGCATCATCATCAACGCGATGCTGGCGGACTACGTCAAGAAGAACCCGGTCAAGGATGCCGACATCAAGGCCGAGTACGACAAGTACAAGGCACAGATGGGCGACAAGGAATACCACGCGCGCCACATCCTGGTCGACAAGGAAGAAGACGCGAAAGCGATCATCGCCAAGCTGAAAGGCGGCGCCAAGTTCGAAGAACTGGCCAAGCAGTCGAAAGACGGTTCGGCCCAGAACGGCGGCGACCTGGACTGGGCAAGCCCGGCCAACTACGTGCCTGAGTTCTCGAAAGCCATGGTCGCCCTGCAAAAAGGCGCCATCACCGAGACCCCGGTCAAGTCGCAGTATGGCTATCACGTGATCAAGCTGGAAGACGTGCGCGCTGCCAAGATCCCGCCGCTGGACGAAGTCAAGCAGCAGGTGGCTGAACAGCTGCAACAGCGTCAGGTTGCGCAGTACCGCGAAAGCCTGGTCAAGAAGGCCACCGTGAAGTAATTGCCACGGCGATTGCACGATCCAAAAAGCGCTCTTCGGAGCGCTTTTTTTATGGCGCTGTCACCGTTGTGTGTTGAATCGACTGAACTGCCGAGTATCCGGATGGTCTGACAAGTATCGAGACCAACTGGAGCGGTGATGAAAACGGCAGCCTTCAAACGCTGGTCGGCGCAGTTGCCGCACTTGAGCAGACAGCAACGGGCGCACTTGCTGGCGCTGATCCAGCCGGCGCTCAGCCTCGACCGCGTCTGCACGTTGATCAACGCTACCCGCGGTGCTTCCTGCGATTGCGCGCATTGCGGCGCCGCCAGGTGCTACCGCCATGGCATTCACCGTGGGCTGCAGCGCTATCGCTGCCGCGCCTGCGGCAAGACCCTCACGGCACTGACCGGCACGCCGCTGGCCAGGCTGCGGCATCGCTCCAAGTGGCTCGATTACCTTGGCAAGATGCTCGATTCAGCCTCGGTGCGCGCCGGCGCCAAGGCAGTCGGCGTGCACCGCAACACCAGCTTTCGCTGGCGCCACCGCTTCCTTCACCTTGGCAAGCATGATCGACCCGACGCCTTGCGCGGGATCGCCGAGGCCGATGAGTTGTTCCTGCTCGAGTCGCAAAAAGGCGCCCGCCAGCTGACGCGTCCGGCGCGCAAACGCGGCGGCGTCGCCGGCCGGCGCGGCATCGGCAAGGAGCATGACTGCGTGCTGGTGGCACGCGACCGCGAGGGCCGGACGTTCGATTTCGTGCCCGGGCGTGGCGCCGTCACGGCGGCGCAGTTGCATCAGCACCTGCTGCCGGTGCTCGATGCCAGCGTGCTGCTGGTGACCGACAGCCACAGCGCATACCGTACCTTCGCCCGCGAGGCCGGCATTACCCATGAAGCGGTCAACCTGCGCCAGGGCGAACGGGTGCGCGGCGCCGTCCACGTGCAGAACGTCAACGGCTATCACAGGCGCTTCCGGCAGTGGCTGACACGTTTCAATGGCGTGGCGTCGCGCTACCTGCCGAATTATCTCGGCTGGCGCTGGGCCCTGGACGGCGAACGCGTCAACTCGGCCGATGAGCTGCTGCGAGCGGCGATCGGCATTTTCAACACCAAACGGTGACAGCGCCATAAAAAAACGGCTCCCGAAGGAGCCGTCTTTGTCATTCAAGCATTTGCTTCAATCAAGCATAGCTCCGCAGCCGGAACGAAAACTCCTGCAGCGCCTTGATCCCCGACGCTTCCGCGCGATTGCACCAATCCTGCAATTGATGCAGCAGCTGGTCGCGGGTCTGATGCGAACGCTCCCAGATCGCGCCCAGCTCGACGCGCATCTGGTGCATCGTTTCCAGCGCCTTACTATGCTGGAACAGCTCGACCAGTTGCTGCTTCTGCGAGCTTTCCAGCTTGGCCGGTTCACGCTGCATCAGCTTGCGCGAGCTTTTCAGGAAGCGCGCTTCCAGCTCGGCCTTGTCTTTCAGGTGCTCGAATTCCTCGCGGAAGGCGTGGCGCACCGACTTGGCATACTTGGCCATCACGTCGTAGCGATTCGCGATCACCGATTGCAGGGTGTCGAAGTCGGCTTGCGCCTTGTTCTTGTCCAGCCGTGGCTTCGGCGCCACTTTCTTCACCTTCGCCAGACCCACCATTTCCAGGGCGCGGATATAACCCCAGCCCAGGTCAATCTCGTACCACTTGCTCGACAGCTTGGCCGAGGTGGCGTGGGTGTGGTGGTTGTTGTGCAGCTCTTCGCCGCCGATCAGGATGCCCCACGGGAAGATGTTGGTGGCGGCATCGTTGCAATCGTAGTTGCGGTAACCCCACCAGTGACCCAGGCCGTTGATGATGCCGGCGGCGGTGATCGGGATCCACATCATCTGGATCGCCCACACGGTCAGGCCGAGCACGCCGAACAGGGCGACGTTGATGACTAGCAGCGCCACCACGCCAGCTGCGCTGTGCCTGGTGTACAGGTTGCGCTCGATCCAGTCGTCCGGGGTGCCATGGCCATACTTGTCCATGGTTTCTTTATTCTTGCTTTCGATGCGGTACAGCTCGGCACCTTCGAACAGCACCTTGCGGATGCCGCGCGTTTGCGGGCTGTGCGGATCTTCTTCGGTGTCGCATTTTGCGTGGTGCTTGCGGTGGATCGACGCCCATTCCTTGGTCACCTGGCCGGTGGTCAGCCACAGCCAGAAGCGGAAGAAGTGGCTCGGGATCGCGTGCAGGTCGAGCGCCCGGTGGGCCTGGTGACGGTGCAGGTAAATCGTTACGCTGGCGATCGTAATGTGGGTCACTACCAGGGTATAGATCACGACTTCCCATGCTGAAAAGTCCAGCAGGCCAGTCGACAGGAACGACAGCACAGCGTGCCAGACGTCGTTAAAGAAATTCATTCAGTCTCCAAAGGGGTCTTGTAAGACATGCAACCACCACGATTGCACGAGCATAACCCAAGCATTTTACGCGGTTCTAGTGATGCACGGCAGCGAAGTTGCGTACCATACATACACATGGCATCAGTTGTGCAAGTCTGCGCCGGTTTGGCCTTCGGCGTGCGGCGTGCGCGCCACGACCGAGGCGATGTGGGCGTCGAGCAGGCGCGTATCCATCGACGGATGGCCCAGCTTGATTGTGCCGGCTTGCACCAGCGCATAGATCTTGCGATTGACTTCAGAGATCGGCCCGCCCTGCCCATTTTCCGGGTCGCCCAGCCAGAACCCGACTTCGAGTTCGTAGCCGTCGGCGGCGAAGGCGTTGAGCAGCACGTTCGGCGCCGGCGCTTCCAGCACGCGTGGCACGTCTTTGGGTAATTGCTCCAGTAGCGGCATTACCACGGACAAGTCGCTGTCATACGACACCACCAGCTTGGTAATCGCGCGCACGTTGCGGTTGGTGCCGGACTGGTTCAGCACCACGCCGGTGATCAGCATCTCGTTCGGCAACAAAGTCTGGGTACCGTCGGCGCCGCGCAACACCGTGTAACGGGTATTGATGCGCGCCACCTTGCCGGAATATTTGTCGAGCGTGATCGGGTCGCCGATCGACAGGCTGCGCTCGAACAGGATGATGAAGCCGGACACATAATTACTGGCAATGCGCTGCATGCCAAGACCCAGGCCGACGCCGAGCGCACCGCCGAATACCGACAACACCGTCAGGTCGAGCCCGGCCAACGAAAGGCTGAACAGCAGCGCGACCAGGATCAGCGCCGCGCGTCCGACCCGTGCCAGCGCCACCCGCAGCGAACTGTGCATGCGCTCGAAGCCCATCAGGCGCTCTTCCAGCGCGGCGCCGGCCCACAGCGCCAGCATCATGAGGACCACGATCGAGACTGCGCCCTGCAGCAGGTCGGCCATCGAGACCTTGTTCTTGCCGATTGGAAGTCTGGTGTGTTCGAGCGTGTTGATCACGTCCGGCAAGACGCCGGTCAAGTGCAGCGCGACAATCACCCAGGCCACCAGCGCGAACACTTTTTCGAACGTCTGCAAGGCGGCCCCCACCTGGCCGCGGCGCGCGAAGGCACGGCGCAGCAGGTAGAAGAAGGTGCGGATGACCGCCAGCGACATGGCCAGCGGTAAAGCAACGCGCAGCAAGTGCACGCTGTAATAGCTCTGCATCACTGTCTTGGACAGTGCCAGCAAGCCGAAGATCAGAAGCGGCCCCAGCACTCGGCCGAAGCTGCCCAGTCCGACGCCCATCAGACCGGTCCGTTGCGGACGGTCCTTCAAGAGCGAACGGTGAATCAGCCGCGCCAGACCCCAGCCAAGCACGACACTGGCGACAATCGCCAGCGCCTGCCACAAGATGGCAGGATTGCGAATGTCGGCCAGCAGATCGGCCAGCAGGTCTGACAGTGGCATCCGGACGCCTTACGCTTCCGAGTCGGCGTCGGTAGCGTCGCCTTCTGCATCTTCAGCCGGGCGCGCAGGCTTGGGCGCCTTGACCACGGCTTTACGCTCGAGCACGGCAGCGAAGAAACCATCAGTCTGGTGCTTGTGCGGGAGCAATTTCAGGTAATCGCCCATCTCCAGTTCGATCTTTTGCTCGGCCAGCACCTTATTCATCGGCACCAGGTCGAAGTCCGGATGCGTCGCCAGGAATTGCTCGACGATAAAATCGTTCTCTTCGTTCAGCAGACTGCAGGTGGCGTACACCAGGCGGCCGCCGCCCTTGACCAGGCGCGCGGCGCCGTCCAGGATTGCGGCTTGCTTCTCTTGCATCTCAGCAATGGCGCTTGGTTTCTGACGCCATTTAACGTCCGGATTGCGGCGCAGCGTGCCCAGGCCCGAGCATGGCGCGTCGACCAGCACGCGGTCGATCTTGCCGGCCAGACGTTTTACTTTGGCGTCGCGCTCATGTGCAATCAGCACCGATTGGATATTCGACAGGCCACTGCGCGCCATGCGCGGCTTGAGTTTGGCCAAGCGCTTTTCAGAGACGTCAAACGCATACAGGCGACCGGTATTGCGCATCGCCGCACCCAGTGCCAGCGTCTTGCCGCCGGCGCCGGCGCAAAAATCGACCACCATTTCGCCACGACGCGCGCCGACGATCTGCGACAGCACCTGGCTGCCTTCGTCCTGCACTTCGATCGCGCCTTCCTTGAACAGTTCCAGGTTTTGCAGCGCCGGCTTTTTCAGCACGCGCAGGCCCAGTGGCGCGTACGCCATCGGCTCGGCCACGATCGGCGCTTCGGCCAGCTTGGCGATCACGTCGGCGCGCGTGGCCTTGATCGAATTGACACGCAGGTCGAGCGGCGCCGGCGTATTCAGCACGGCAGCTAGCTCGAGCGCTTCCTGTTCGCCGAACTGGCTGACGAACTTTTCGTACAGCCACTGCGGCAGGTTGGCGCGGATCGGACCCGGCAGCAGGTTGCGGTCAACTTCCTGAATGCGGGTGAGGAAATCGGTTTCGTCTTCGGTCAGGCCGCCGATGGTATCGATCCCGGCCGTTTCGGCCAGGCCCAGCAGCGCCAGGCGGCGCATCGATGGCGTGTTGCCGCCGCTGGCGAAATCGGTGAAGAACGATTTATGGCGCAGCACGGCGTAGACGGCTTCGGCGATGACGCCGCGCTCGCGGCCGCCGAAACGTGGGTTGTCCTTGAAGAAGCGCGACAGGGTAACGTCGGCGGGCGCGGTAAAACGCAAAATGTCGCGCAAGACTTCTTCGGTCTTGGCGACGATCGCTGGAGGCAATCTCATGTAAATCCTTGAATTAACTGCTGATAGTGTCGAGCGCGGCGCTGGAATGCGCATGCTCAAGAATGCGTACGGCGCCGTCTTCGACCGACAGGCGCCCTTCCACGAACAGCTGCACTGCGCGTGGGTAAAGCTTGTGTTCCTCGACCAGCACGCGGGCCGAGAGCGTGTCTTCAGTATCGCCCGGCAACACCGGAACTGTGGCCTGGAGCACCGCCGGACCATGGTCGAGCTCGGCCGTGACGAAGTGTACGGTGGCGCCGTGCTCTTGCACGCCGGCATCGATCGCTTGCTGGTGCGTGCCCAGTCCCGGGAACAGCGGCAGCAGCGATGGGTGAATATTCAACATGCGTTCGGCATAATGCTCGACGAACGGCGCCGTCAGAATGCGCATGAAGCCGGCCAGTACCACCAGGTCGGGCGCAAAGCCGTCGATCGTTTCCTGCAATTTTGCATCGAACTCGGCGCGGGTGGCGAACGCCTTGTTCGGCACCACCGCGGTCGGGATCCCGCGCGCCTGGGCAAAGGCCAGACCGCCAGCCTCGGGTTTATTGCTGATCACCGCTGCGATTCGCGCCGGCCATGCCTGGCTTTCGGCGGCGCGCACGACCGCTTCCATATTGCTGCCGCGGCCGGAAATGAGGATCACGATGTTTTTCATGGCGGGCATTGTACCGTATCGCCGCCCGCCAACCGCAGTCTTGCGGCCATGTTGCAGAGGACTTAACTGACCTGAACGTCGGTCTGCAACACGGTGGCAAACGAGTAGAAAACGCGGAACGGCACCTTCTTTTCAGCCCAGAACTCGGCGGCGTCGCGGAACACGTCGAGCAGGTTTTCGCGCGCTTCCTTGTCGAATTTTTGCGCGCTCGGCAGTTGTTCCAGTACAACAAGGAACCCGGGCTGCGGGCCGGCTTCGTGGATGGTTTCGGTCAGACACTTACGCAGCGCATCGAAATTCTTGCTGCAAGGCTTGGGGAAATGGAAGTTCTCGCCAATGCGCGCGCATACCTGCTGCTTGGTCAGGGTGTTGGCGCAATGTGCATACAAGAAGTGATGGCCCAGTCTGCCGGCCTCCTGTTGCAGATCGCCAACGCTATACGCGCGGATCGCTTGCACAAGATTGGGCGCCACCCTCATCAACAAACTCATTTTTTCCTCAAGTTGACCTGTCAGAACCGCGCCAAGGCGCCACCCGTCGCCGCGCCAGATCGCGCCGCTGTTGCTTCCCCCGCTGTCGTTGCTATACGCCAATAAGTCCATAATTTGTGTAAGGGTAACGTTTTGTGGTATTGGAAGCAACCCAAATGTGAGTTTCACATACCCGTTTGTAAGAAATGGTATGGGACACTGTCACACAAACTCATGCCGGATCGCCCTGCTTCATTCTGGCGCGAGTCGATAAAGCGCCGCATCGCTGTTACATTTTGTTGCCACGCGGATTGGAACCGATTTTGGCAGAAGGATTACTATAAAAGCCTGAAAAAGAATTCGCGATCCAGGTCGCACCACTTCACGAGGACATCCATGAACATCCAAGCCAAACTGATCGTCGCGGCCCTTGGCATCGCCGCCCTGCCGCTGGCGCAGGCGGCCGATTTCGAAGACTTCGGCCGCGTGGTGCGCGTCGAACCGCGCCTCGAACAAGTCCGCACGCCGCGCCAGGAATGCCGCACCGAATACGTGCAGGTGCCGGTGCAGCAAGAACGTAGCGCCGGCGGCGGCATTGTCGGCGGTATCGCCGGCGCCCTGCTGGGCAACCAGGTCGGTAGCGGCAACGGCCGCGTGGCCGCCACCGCGGCCGGGGCAATCGCCGGCGCCATGGTCGGCGACCGCGTCGACAACAACGGTCGTCCGAACAGCAGCGTGCAAGAACAAGCCGTGCGCCAATGCCGCACCGTCGAAGCGATCGAGCAGCGCAATGCCGGCTACAACGTCACCTATGAATACCGCGGCCAGACCTACACTTCGCTGATGAACAGTGATCCGGGCAACCGCGTGCGCCTGCGCGTCTCGGTGCAGCCGGTCGATACGGCCAGCCAGGCGTATAGCCAGTACTGATTGCTGGATGCGTTGCGCGCAACGCGGCCGGACGGCGACGTCACGGCCGCGTTGTCATTTTTAGCATTGCCTTTGTGAGCTTGCGCTACGGGAACCAGCACCCCGATAATAGGGCGATTCCATCAGGCTGCCTTATGCTCATCAAACGTAAATCCATCGAACAGGCCGAATCCTCGCGCCGTCCCGCGCGCAAACCCAAGTTCGCACCCGTCACGCTGTCCGAACAGGACGGCGTGCGCTATCTTCACTTCGGCACCGAATGGGTGCAGGGCGCCATGCGCATCCGCAAGCCCGACTGGCCGGAACTGGAATACGCGCAGCAGATGATGGCCTGGATGCTGTTCATCGACGCCCCGCGCGCCATCGGCCAATTGGGCCTGGGCACGGCCACCCTGACCAAGTTCAGCTACCGCCAGTTTCCCGAGGCGACGGTGACTGCCGTCGAGCTGAACGAATCGGTGATCGCCATCTGCAATTCGATGTTCAAGCTGCCGCCACAGGACGAGCGCCTGCAGGTGCTGGAAATGGACGCGCTCGACTTCGTCGAAGACCCGGACAACCACGGCGCCTTCGACGTGCTGCAGTGTGATTTGTACGACGCCACCGCACGCGGTCCGGTGCTCGACACGCCCGAGTTCTACCGTGCGTGCGCCGATTGCCTGAGCGATGGGGGCATCATGACAGTCAACCTGTTCGGCGACCACCCGAGCTTCGCCAAGAACCTGAAGGCCATGAAGTTTGCCTTCGGCCACGTGATCTGCCTGCCCGAGGTTCATGACGGCAACGTGGTGGCGCTGTGCTTCAAGACCCGCCCCGTGCTCGACCAGGAAGCGCTGGCCGTGCGCGCCGCCGAGATCGTGGCGCAAACCAAGCTGCCGGCCAAATCCTGGGTCAAGGGATTGTTCGCCACCGATTGATTGACCCTTCAGGGCTACCGTGAACGCTCCGCACAAACCAGCCAGCTTGCGCAAACTCGACCTGCAATCGATTTTCTCGTGGCTGCTGGCCGACGGGATCGTCACCAAGGACAGTGTCAAGGCGCACTTCGCCCAAGCCCAGGGCATCCTCAAGAATGCGCCCGGCCCGATGCATCCGCTGACCGCCGTCGCGCAGTGCAAGGTGGTGTCGAACCTGGCGCCGCACCGGCTGCTGACGCTCGATGTGCTGACCGAATGGTGCGCCGCCAAGGTCGGCCTGCCCTTCATGCGCATCGATCCCTTGCGCATCGACTTCACCCGCGTGGCCGACGTGATGTCGGCCGGCTACGCGGCGCGCTTCAATATCCTGCCGCTCGAGATGACGGCGACCACGCTGGTGGTAGCGACCGCCGATCCGGCCCTCACCGAATGGGAAGCCGAGATCGCCAAGGTGTCGCGCCGCCGCATCGAACTGGTGCTGGCCAACCCGCTCGACATCGCCCAGTACATCGCCCAATTCTTCGCCCTGGCCAAATCGATCCGCGACGCCAGCCGCAACAGCGGCCAGGACGTCGCGCTGCGCAACAATTTCGAGCAACTGGTCGAACTGGGCAAGTCGAACAAGCAGTTCGACGCCAACGACCAGCACATCGTCAATATCGTCGACTGGCTGTGGGGCTATGCCTTCGAGCAAAGAGCGTCTGACATTCACCTGGAGCCCAAGCGCGAGTTCGCCATCATTCGCTTGCGTATCGATGGCGTGCTGCACCAGGTGTACCAGGTGCCGGCGGCGGTGATGATCGCGATGACCGCGCGCATCAAGCTGCTGGGACGGATGGACGTGATCGAGAAACGGCGCCCGCAGGATGGCCGCATCAAGACGCGCACTGGCGGCGGCCAGGAAGTCGAGCTGCGTTTGTCGACCATGCCGACCGCGTTCGGCGAAAAGCTGGTGATGCGTATCTTCGATCCGGAAGTCGTGGTCAAGACCTTGCCGGAACTGGGCTTTCCGCTGGACGATGCCCAGCGCTGGGATGCGCTGACCGCGCGCCCGCACGGCATCATTCTCGTCACCGGACCGACCGGATCGGGCAAGACCACCACCCTGTACACGACGCTCAAGGCGCTGGCGACCAGCGAAGTCAATGTATGCACGGTGGAAGATCCGATCGAGATGGTGGAAGCGTCGTTCAATCAGATGCAGGTGCAGCCGGGGATCGATTTGTCGTTCGCGGACGGCGTGCGCTCGCTGATGCGGCAAGATCCGGACATCATCATGGTGGGCGAGATCCGCGACCTGGAGACGGCCGAGATGGCGATCCAGGCGGCGTTGACCGGGCACCTGGTGTTTTCGACGCTGCACACCAATGATGCGCCATCGGCCGTGGTGCGCCTGATCGAGTTGGGGGTGCCGGATTATTTATTGGAAGCGACCTTGAACGGTGTGATGGCGCAGCGGCTGGTGCGCACGCTCTGCCCTGCCTGCAAGGAGCCGGGCGGCGAGTTGAGCGATGAGGTGTGGCAAAGGATTGGCGGCGCGTGGCAGATCGCGAAGCCAGGCGTGGTGTATCGGCCGGTGGGATGTCCCGAATGCCGGCAGACCGGCTATCGCGGGCGTACCGGGATCTATGAATTGCTGACGGTGAGCGAAGGATTCGGGCGGCTGCTGCGCGAATCGGGTGACATCGGGGCGCTGCGGCGCCAGAGCGTGCTCGACGGGATGAAGCCGCTGCGCATCGCGGGCGCGATGAAGGTGGTGGAAGGCGTGACGACGGCGGATGAGGTGCTGAAGGTGACGTCGGCGCTGTCCTGACCGAGGGCGCACACGTTTCTCTGGCGCAAATCCGAATCGTCCGCTATAATGCTGCCTCTTTCGGGTCGTTAGCTCAGCTGGTAGAGCAGCGGACTTTTAATCCGTTGGTCGCAGGTTCGAATCCCGCACGGCCTACCACGAATTTAGTAGTATCAGATCAAGGCGTTACGAGCAATCGTGACGCCTTTTTTTGTGTCCGCAGCAGGCCGCTACTGCTTAACGTAGGGGCGTGCATCGACTGGGATACTAACGGTAAAAGTAGTTCCACGCTCTTCGGCGCTATCGACCACTACAGTCCCGCCATGGCTCTCAACAACATTCTGGACGTATGGGAGACCAAGTCCCCATCCTCTGATTTGCGTCTCTTCAATGCGGCGATACCGGTTGAACATTTGGTACATTTCAGTTTTCGGGATGGGTACGCCTTCGTTGTGCACAGACAAGAGCATCAAGTCATCTTCGTGCTGAACCTGTACCTTGATTGGCCTAGACGAATCTCCGTACTTCTGTGCGTTGGTTAAAAGGTTTTCAAGCACGCGCTTCAGCGAGTTTCGGCACCAATATCCGACGATCGACTCGCCAACAACGCTCACATGCTGTCCGAGCAGCGGAAAGTCGGCGCACACTTCTTCCACTAGCACGATGATGTCGAACGAGATCAATTGCAACTTCAGGCCCATCTGTCCATGCAAGACCGCAGCATCGAGCATGGTTTGGATCATCGCATCGGCCTCAGTGATCTTCTTGCATACTCGTTTGGCGAGGTCGATGATGCCAGGATCGGATGACTTGAGTTGTATCAGCTGCGCGCTCGCATTGGCAACATTCAAGGGGTTTCTCAGGTCATGCGAAAGACTAGCGATAAAGCTGATGCTCTTTTCGCGGTCGGCTTCGTTAAACCCAGCGATGGATTCTCGTGCAGCTGCCTCGATCGAGTGACCGATGACTTCCGCGTCACTCTTGCTTAACTCCATCCCTCTTGCCTTCGTGATCGAAAAAAGCACTTCGCGAAAAATTTGTAGCTCATGAAGCAAATCAGGTGGGGCATATTCCGTCATCTTTGCACGCTCACGGCCATGGGAAACAGCAAGATTCGTCCCGGCGGTCGCGAATGGGCGCGGTGAGTCTGCAGACAAAGCCTCAACAATGTTGTCGTACAGTGAAGGGACCATATTGAGGAGCAGTGGTTCGCCAAGTTTCGCCGCAGTCGGGATCTCGGCGGAGACTCGTAATTTCCACTGCTCGAGTACCAAGTCGCGGAACGCTGAAAACGCTGAAGCCAGTTCAGTCATGGAACGACCGCAATTATCTTCAGTGTCCATTTTTCCTCCGGCGATTGATTCTGCAAGACGCCGTCGAGTAGACACAAGGCAACGCCGATTGAAATCATCAGTAAAGATAAGCAGATGATACAGCTTACCTTTTCGGGTCAATGTTGTCATTAATTCCACAAGTCAATTGTCCGCTACGGGTCGAAACCGGAAGCAGCCAACTGGGCTGCCGAAAGAGCGCGCAATTATGTATTGCGGCGACACGCAGATCCTTCGCACCCTCTTGGGCTGGTGTGCAGGCTGTGCTGGGCACGCAGACAGTGCGATCTCTTCTTCAACACGTGTGCGGGATATGTCGGTGTGCAGGACGAGCCTGAATCCCGCACGGCCTGCCACGAATGCACAGGAAGCCCACGAATTCCGGTTCGTGGGCTTTTTTGTTGGCGTTTGCTTTTTCGACCAGCTGAAATGATCTTCTGGTGCAATCCAGACTGGCACGCAACGCCAGCCGCACGCGAACACGACCCTTGCTCAGTTCGGTGCTAGAGTCTTGCAACTCTACAAACATCGTGCACCATGAAAGCCATCACAAAACTCTTCGAACTCGGCTACGTCTTCATCGTTATCCTGTTTTTTGCCTGCGGCGTCGGCCTGATCGTCCTCGCGGGGGTCGAAATATGGTCCGCCCTGAGCCCGACTGCCGATACTGCGGCCCGCGACCGCTTCGACCTGATCCTCGAATGCATCGGCATGCTGACCATTGCCGTTGCCGCACTCGGCCTGGGCCAGACGGTTCTTGAAGAAGAGATCCAGCGCGAAGCCAACATCAGTTCGCCAACACGCGTGCGCCGCTTCCTGTCGCGCTTCCTGATCGTGGTGGTCGTCTCCCTGTCCGTGGAGTGTTTGATCGGCGTGTTCCAGTACGTCCATGGCAGCCCGCAATACTTGCCGCACGCAGCCTCGATCGGCGTCGCCGCCGCGGCCTTGCTGGCAACCTGGGGATTGTTCGTGCGCCTGAACGTCAGCGCGGAAGAACTCGAACCGCATGCGATGCACGATGTGCAGGCCGAAGACAAGGTGATCGAGGGCGAAGACGTCGGGGAAGAAGGCGAACAACACGCCGAGGAACAGGGCGAGGAATACCACGCTGACGTAGACGAAAAGAAAAAGTGATCGCATGCACTTGGTAAATCGTCGAAGTCCCGCTATAATCTCGTCTTCTTCGGGTCGTTAGCTCAGCTGGTAGAGCAGCGGACTTTTAATCCGTTGGTCGCAGGTTCGAATCCCGCACGGCCTACCAAAGATTCAACAACAACGCCAACCTTCGGGTTGGCGTTGTTGTTTTCATTTCCGCTTTCGCTTCTCATCCGCGCCCATGCCCCAGACGATCGCCAGCGCCGTCCACCACGAGTTGATCATCAAGAAAAGCCGCTTCATCGCCTGCGTGCAGCCGATGGCGGACCGCGCCGGGGCGCAAAAGATCGTGGCCGCGCTGCGCGCCGAGCATCCGGGTGCGGCCCATGTGTGCTGGGCGCTATTGGCTGGCGGCCAGTCGGCGGCAGTCGATGACGGCGAGCCGAGCGGCACTGCGGGCCGCCCGATGCTCGACGTATTGCGGCATCAGGACCTGGAAGGCGTGCTGGCCACCGTGGTGCGCTACTTCGGCGGCATCAAGCTCGGCGCCGGCGGCTTGGTGCGCGCCTACACCGACAGCGTGGCGCAGGCACTGCTAACAGCCGACAAGATCGCGATCGTCAAGCTGCAGCAGCTGCGCTGCGCCGTGCCGTACGCCATGGAAGGCATGCTGCGCCGTGAGCTCGATGCCAGCGGCGCCACCCTCGATGCGGTCGAGCACGGCGACGATGTGTTGTTCACCTTCAGCCTGGCGGCAAGCGAGGCGCCGACCCTGCGCGCGCGCCTCGATGAAGCCGGCCACGGCCGTATCAATTGGCCCAAAGCGGCGCCGGACGGCGACAGCGACGACGCATAAGCACGGTCGGCGCCGCCGTAGTAACGACATCCATAGCGCGCCCCTATACCCGTCATCACGACACGAAAGCGGACGCCCCCGCCCACAGCCGGTATAGTGCGCGGTCCTGGCCGCTTTCCCATGTCGGCCGGCTCTTTCCCTACCAAAACAAGTCTCCCTGTGATCAAGAAAAGCCTCGCACCCCTCGCCCTCGGCGGCTTCGGCATCGGCATGACCGAATTTGTCATGATGGGCATCCTGCCCGACATCGCCGGCGGCCTGCACATCACCATCCCGCAAGCCGGCTACCTGATCACCGCTTACGCGCTGGGCGTGGTGGTCGGCGCCCCGACCCTGGTCAGCCTGGTGGCCGGCCGCCCACCGCGCAGCGTGCTGGTCTGGTTCATGCTGATGTTCGCCGTGTTCAACGCGATGTCGGCGTTTGCACCCAACTTCGAGATCATGATGGCCTCGCGCTTCCTGGCCGGCTTGCCGCACGGCGCCTTTTTCGGCGTCGGCGCGATTGTCGCCACCCGCCTGGCCGACCCCGGCAAGGTGGCGGCGGCGGTGGCGTCGATGTTCACCGGGCTGACGCTGGCCAATGTGATCGGCGTGCCGCTCGGCACCTGGATCGGCCACACGATCGACTGGCGCCTGGTGTTCCTGATCGTCGCTGCGATCGGGCTCTTGACCATGGTCAGCCTGCACAAGTGGGTGCCGTTCATCGAGCCGCGCAAGCGCACCGGCTTCCTGCAAGACCTGCGCATCTTCCGCAAGGGCGACCTGTGGCTGGCGCTGGGCATCGTCTCGATCGGCACCGGCGGCTTCTTCGCCTGGTTCAGCTATATCGCACCACTCTTGACCGACGTCACCGGCTTCAACTCGACCAGTATTCCGCTGATCATGACCGTGGTCGGGGTCGGCATGACGGTGGGCGTGCAGATGGGCGGGCGCCTGGCCGACCGCTTCCACCCGTTGCCGGCGGTGCTGATCCTGCTGGTGTCGATGACCGTGCTGCTGCTGTGCAATGGCTTGTTCGCGACGTCGCAGCCGGCCATGATCGTGCTGGCCTTTGCCACGGGCGCCAATGCGCTGGCGCTCGGTCCGCCGATCCAGATGATGCTGATGGAGCAATCGCGCGAAGCCGAGATGCTGGGCTCGTCACTCGGCCAGTCGGGCTTTAATATCGGCAATGCGCTGGGCGCCTTCCTGGGCGGGATTCCGCTGACGCTGGGCTACTCGTATGTGGCGCCCCAGTGGGTGGCGGCAGCGGTGGCGCTGCTGGGTGTGTTACTGGCGCTGGCAATGCTGACGCGGCACCGGATGCTGGCGCGGGTTCCGGCCTGAGCCGATTAGAGAAGGAACGTATGCCCGGGACACCCGGGCATACGAATTTAGAGCGCCTAACAAAACCTTCAGGGCAAGGCGCATGGGCGAAGACAGTACGGCTGTACGGCGAGCCCATGCAACGCAGCCGTGGAGGTTTTGTTAGGCATTCTTAACCGCGCCGACGGCGCAAGCCGACTACTGCGCACAGCCCGGCCGCCAGCAATGCCAGCGTGCCCGGCTCCGGCACATCGACAGGGACCTCCGGTGTATCGTGGAAACCAGGAATGTCGACCGGCTTGAAGTAGTGGTTCGCGTTCACCTGGATCGGTGAGTTCCACGAATCGACGACGACGTTACCGTTGATCACGCCGCCCTGGTCGTTCTTGACGGTGGCGTTCGGCGCCAGCACGCTGCCGGTTACGTTGCGCACGTTGATCTCGGTTGCTTCAAAAAAGTTGAACAGCACGTTGTAGCCGGACAAAGGCTCGAAGCCGATGTTGCCTTCGTTGAAGGTGCCAGCCTTGCCGCTGACATTGAAGATCAGGGTCTGGCCGGCGCTCAAGCCGTCCAGCATCCAATGGCTCGAGTTACGGAAGATGTCGGCCGAGACATTGAAGATGTCCAAACTGCCATTCCCGCTCCCGATCACCTTGGCGCCGCCCCACAGCGACTCCACCGTGCCGGTCGCGCCCAAGGTCGACAGGTCGTTGGCGAGATCCCTGAACTGCTGGCTGGCTGCAGCGAAGTCGACCGGTTGCACCGTGCCACTCGCGACCGGCAGTGCCTGTTGCAGCGAGGTGGTGCCGCCGGCATAGGTCTTGCCGTTGCTGATCGTGCCGCTGGTCAGCTTGAGGTCGCCACCGGCCACGACCGCATAGTCGCCATAGGCTTTCTGGTTCTTGAGATTGACGTTGTAGCTTTGGATTGTGACGTTGCCGCCAGCGACGATCGCCCCTTCAACATCACTCGAGCGCGCAGTGAAGTCGCGCACCGTGTAAATATTCGCGCCGCCCATCATGGAACCGAGGTCGATCACGCCCGCCTGGGCGCCGGTCGTTGCGAGGGCCGCGGCCAGGAACACACCAATCTTGCGCATATTTTCGATTCCAAAAGGAAATTGATAATTCGCAAGAGTAACACCGGTTGCTCAGTTGTTCGATTGACTACCGAAAATTTTTCTCGGTACTTCCTTCTAAACCAGTGCAGTCAAACCAATACCGCGTCACCCATGGCGCGCGCGATCTCGGCCGCCTCTTCCTGGATCTCGTTCAGGGTCTGTTCATCGAACACGAAGTCGACCGCGCTCTCGCCATGCGGCGGCGCCGGCGTATGCTTGCCATCTAGCGGGGACGACACCGGCGCATACTGGTTGGCCAGCAACAGCGTGTCGAGCAGCGTGCCAGGCGGCATATTCAGCCAGCCGCCGCGCATGTCGCCGATCGCTTCGGCCACCAGTGGCGGGATCGACAATTTCTTCATCACCTCGACGCTGACCACGTCTTCGCACAGCGCGCCCCAGTTTTCGGGATCGTCGTCCAGCAGGCCGGGGAATTCATCGGCGCGCGCCAGCAAATAAAAGGCGCCAACTTCGTGCACGATGCCGGCGAACAGCGCGGTGTCGGGATCGATGCCGGTGATGCGGCGCGCCAGCGTATGCGCGATCGCGGCCACGTGGGTGGTATGTTCCCACAATTGCTCGGCTTTGCTGCGCAGGCCCGGGTCGACGATGCGGTTACCGAACTGGCGCACCACCAGGCTGGCCACCAGGGCCTGCAGGCGGCGATAGCCGATGCGGCCGACGGCGCTGCGCACATTGGTGACCGGGGCGCCGCCGCTGCCGCCGAACACTGCCGTGTTGGCCATGGCGACAGTGCGCGCGGCCAATTGCGGTTCAGACAGCACGAGACGGATCGCCTCGTCGATATGGCAATCGGGATCGTCGAGCGCGAGCTGCAGGCGCAGCACCGCGTTGACGCTGGTGGGAAACGTGATTTCACCGCGCACGGCTTGCGCCGCGATGTATCCGAAGGCTTCGAGTTTGTTCACGCGCGTAATTATAGCGCCGGGGTGGTGTCATACCGACGCCATCGCCCGACGATCGCCGCCACTCACAACAACTGTGGCGGCGTATCCACAGCGCGCAAGGGTGTTACTTGACCTTGATCGTGTTCTTCACGCTGGTCACGCCTTCGATACGCTTGGCGGCCGCTACGGCGCGATTGGCTTCGGCCTTCGACTTGGCCGAGCCGCTCAGCGTCACCACGCCATCCTTGGTATCGACCGAGATACCGGTAGAGGCCAGTTCGGGCTCGGCCGCCAGGCCGGCCTTGACCTTGGTGGTGACGGCGCTGTCCGACGCCGCGTCGCCAGTCTTGCGCGTGGCGCTGGAAGCCATTTCCTTGGTGCGGTCAACCGCCGCGGCGGTCTTTTCCTTGACCGTGGCGACAGCTTCGCGCGTACCGTCGGCGATTCTGGCGCCGGTGGCTGACACGGCTGCGCCGGCCGAAGTGACGTTGCCCTTGTGGTCGATCAGGCAGGCGCTGCGCGCGTCGCCGGTCGCCTGCTCGCACTTGGCGGCAGCCTCGGCAGCTTTCGGATCGGTGGTGTCGATGCGCGACACCAGGCCGTTGCCGCTCGATGTCGTCGTCTTCTCGGCGGTGGTGGTCTTGTCTTGCGCGCTGGCCGGCGCGATGGCGAAGGTGGCGGCGCAAGCGCTGGCGATCAGAGTGGCGACGAGAGTTTTCATGGTAAGTCCCTTGGATGTGATTGTTGTGATGACATCCATTAAAACTCTGCCACGAGGTATCTTCCGTGCGGCATCGTACCCAGTTGCCATAACGCGCCGTGCTCCTACAACAGTATCCGCCACACCGTTGCAGCGCCCATGACAAAGGCCGCGCAAGGCGGCCTTTGAAGGATCGTTGGCCGGCGCATGGCCGGCCGATCAAATCAATGACGATTAACGCTTGGCCTTGTTGGCATCGCGTGCAGCATCGCGGGTCGACTTGGCTTGCATCTCGCAGCGGTCTTCAGCGTCGCCCTTGAGTTCATCGCATTTTTCATCGGCCAGTTCGTACTCGGCATCGATCACTTTGTCGCGTGCTTTCTGCACGTTGTTGCCGGTGTTGTCGAACTTGACGGTCGCATCATGCTCGGCCTTGGCGCGCGTCAGTTTGGCCTGGTCTTCGCACATGTCTTCCGCCGAACCGCTCAGGGTGTCGCACTTGTCCTTGGCGACTTTATAGTCGGCCTTGGCCTTGTCCATCGCGGTCTTGTGCGCGTCCTTGTTGGTCTGGGCCGAAGCCGGGGCGATGCCGACGGTAGCGAGGGCGGCGGTAGCGATGATGGCGGCGATGAACGATTTCATGGTGGTTCCCTTTCAAATAGTTGTCGTGACAAGTTCATTACACGACAACCGGGCCACCACCTCTGTGCGTCAGCGAACGCTTGTCAAAAAATCAATCATGTGAAGAATGGCAATAGCTTATGCAAATTTTGACGCGCCGCTGCAAGGCGCAGCTTACGCCAGCGCCAGGCGTGTATCGGCCCGGCCCTGCAGAGCTGCAACCCCATCGCGCCCATCCAGGCGGAACACGCTGACAAGCGTCGCCAGCCGGTCCGCCTCTGCTTCCAGCGCTGCAGCAGCCGAGCCGGCCTGCTGAACCATGGCCGCGTTCTGGCGCGTCGCTTCGTCCATCTGGCCGATGGCGCCATGGACTTGCTCGATGCCGGCGCTCTGCTCGGCGCTGGCATGGGTGATCTCGGCCATGATGTCGGTGACACGGCGCACGCTGGTCACGATCTCGTCCATCGTGACGCCGGCCTGGTCCACCAGGCGCGCGCCGGCATCGACCCGCGCCACCGAGCTGCCGATCAGTTCCCTGACTTCTTTCGCCGCAGACGAAGAACGCTGCGCCAGGTTGCGCACTTCACTGGCAACCACCGCGAAACCACGGCCCTGCTCGCCTGCCCGTGCCGCTTCCACCGCCGCGTTCAGGGCCAGGATATTGGTCTGGAACGCGATACCGTCGATCACGCCAATGATGTCGACCACCTGCTTCGACGATTCATTGATCGCGGCCATGGTGCGCACCACCTGCGCCACCACTTCGCCGCCGCGCACCGCAACCGCCGAGGCCGATTCGGCCAAAGCATTGGCCTGGCGCGCATTGTCGGCGTTCTGGCGCACGGTGCCGGTCAATTGCTCGACCGAAGCGGCAGTCGCTTCCAGCGTTTCGGCCTGGCGCACCGTGCGCCCGGACAGGTCGCGGTTGCCGCTGGCGATGTCGGTCGACACGCTGGCGATCGATTCGGTGCCATTGCGCACTTGCGCCACGATACGCACCAGGCTGTCGCGCATGCCGCCCATGGCGTACAGCAGGCTGGAACGGTCGTCGGGACGGGTGGCGATCTTCACACCCAGGTCGCCAGCGGCAATGGCGGCCACGATCGAGGCGGCATAGTCGGGCTGCCCGCCGAGCTGGCGCAGCAGGCCGCGGCTCAGTATCCATGCGGCCAGCGAACCGGCGCCGATGGCGACCGCGCACAGCAGCGCCATCCAGCCGAAGAAGCCCTGCGCCACCGCGCGCGCTTCGGCTGCGGCATCCTTGTTGAGGCGCTCTTCGAGGTCGATCAGGCGGTTGATGCTGGCCAGCCACTCCACGAAGGCCGGGGCCGCCTGTTGCGACAACAGTGTTGCCGCTGCCTCGCGTTGGCCCTCCGCCTGCAACGCGATCACGCGCTCGATCAGCGGCTCGGTGCGCAGTTCCCGCGCCTTGATCGCGGCCAGCGCTTCTTTTTCTTCAGCCAGGATGTCCTTGCGCTCGTTGAACAAGGCATCGAGCGGCGCGGCCGAGCGCGCGTAATTCTCGTCCAGGGTGCGAATCAGGGCGACCGGCGTGGCCTGGGCTGCGGCGACGTCGCCCGCCAGCACCACGTCGCGCAAGGCGATCGCGCGGTCATGCACGCTGCCACGGAAGTTGATGGCGTAGCGCTGCTTGACGTTGTTGACGTCGTTAATCTGGCTAAGCACGCTTTCGATCCGGCCCACGCGGCTGGCGGCCAGCACGGTGAGAACGATCATGAGCAGGAAAACGGCGCTGAAGCCGATGGCCAACCGGGCGCCGATGGTGAATTTGGTCTTGGTATGCATGGACGGATCGATTCGAGGAATTGCACATCAGGAAACACATGTTTCCCGATTGAAAGAATCGACTATAGCAAAGCCAACGTAAGCTTGCCGTCAGCAAAGAAAATATCGTGCAAGTACGAAATTTCTACCATTTCTCCTTGAAGAGAACGAAATCCGACGAGATTGTTCTCCGTAGACCGAATTCACAGAATTTACCAATGCCAATGAAACTGAACAACACCGGCATTGCACCGGCATCGAACCGGCATTGCACCGGGACTACACCGGCATCGTCCAAGCAAAGTCGGTTCAAATCTATTTTTTTAACGCACCGTCGCCAACGCTGGCCCCAGCTCCCAGCCACCACCCAGCGCTCGCGCCACCGCGACTGCCGCCAGCAAGCGCCCGGTGCGGATTTGCGCCGCGGCCCGGTCCGCGCTCAACGTGCTGCGCTGGGCGTCGGTCACATCGAGATACGTCGACACCCCGCGCTCATAGCGCGCCTGCGCCACCAGCAAGGCGCGCGCCGCCGCCGTTTGCGACTGGGCCTGGACGTCGCCCTGCTTCTGGCGCTGCTCTGAATCGGACAGCGCATCTTCCACTTCACGCAGCGCCGTCAACAGGCGTGCTTCATGATTGGCCAGTGCTTCGTCATAGCGCGCCTGCGACAAGGCCAGGTTGGCGCGGTTGCGGCCACCGTCGAACACCGGCAGCGACAGCGACAGCGGACCGGCCGAGAACTGGCGCGCGCCGCCGCTGGTGAGGTCGTTCAGGCTTTTGGACGCATAACCGAAGTTACCGGTCAGGCTCAGAGCCGGATAGAACGCGCCCTCGGCCACGCCGATCTGCGCATTGGCCGCCTTCAGTTGCGCCACGCTGGCCGCCAGGTCGGGCCGCTGGCCGACCAGGCTGGCCGGCAGACCGACCGGGATTGCAGGCGGCAACGGCAGCGCCACGCCCACCGCCTCGCCCAGCAGCGGCACACTCGGCGACGCGCCGATCAACGTCGCCAGCGCGTGTTCGGTCAGGTTGCGCTGGCGCTGCACCTCGTGCAGGTCGGCTTCGGCGTTGGCGCGTTCGATGCGGGCGCGCGATACATCGAGCTCGTTCGACAGGCCGGCATTGAAGCGCGCTTCGATCAGTTGTTGCGATTCGCCGCGCGTGGCCAGCGCATTGCGCAGGATCGCCATCTCGGTATCGAGTCCACGCAACTGCCAGTACGACGACGCCACCTGGCTCGACAACATCAAGAGCACGCCGTCGCGGTCGATCTGCGCCGCCAGCGCCTGGGCATCGCTCGCTTCCACGACGCGGCGCACCCGACCCCATAGATCGAGCTCATACGACAGCGAGGCGGCCACGCTGTAGTTGTTGCCTTCGATAGAGCGTCCGCCCAGGGCCAGGCCCTGCGCGGTTTCGGCGGAAGTACGCGAGTTCGACACGCCAGCGCCGACCGCGACGCTCGGCAGCTGGCCGGCGCGCACCACGCCCAATTGGGCCTGGGCTTGCAACAGGCGCTGGGCCGCAGCGGTCACGTTGGGGTTGTCGCGCAGCGCGCGCGATTCCAGGCTGTCGAGGGTGGCGTCGCCGAACACGGTCCACCAGGCGGCGGGCAGTCTGGCGCTGTCGCCGATGGTGGGAATCGCGTGACGGAACGCCGTGTCGGCCGGGGCGGCAGGCGCCTTGAAGTCCGGGCCGAGCGTGGTGCAGCCCGACATCAGGGCAGCGATGGCGACCGCGATGACGGTCGATACGAGAGGTTTGAACATGCTGGTCTCTTCTTTCAATTCGATTTCAATGACCGCCACCGGCGCCGCCCGGCGACTTGACCTTGTCGGCCATCCAGATCGCGGCGATGCAGCCGATCAGGATCATGCCGATGATCCAGAAGCCGTCGTTATAGGCCATCACATACGATTCGCGCCGCACCAGGCGGTCGATCACGGCCAGCGCCTGGTTCGCGGCGCTGGCCGGGTCCATGCCGTTGGCGATGAAGTTCTGGGTCAGGCCATCGAGCCGTTCCTGGGTCGCCGGCGCATAGTTCGACACCGCTTCGCCCAGGCGCGCCGAGTGGAAGTGCTCGCGGTTGGTGAGCGAAGTCGCGAGCAGCGCAATGCCGATCGAACCGCCCAGGTTGCGCGTCATGTTGAACAGGCTCGAGGCCGACGGCATCTGCGACGGGGCCAGGCCCGACATGGCGAAGTTCGACAAGGTCAGCATCACGAACGGCTGGCCGATGGCGCGGATCACCTGGGTCCACAGCAGCTGGTCATAGCCGGTGGTGGCGTCCATGTACGCGTTCATCACGCACGAGAGGCCGAACATGAACAGGCCAAAGCTGCACAGGATGCGGTTGTCGACTTTCGACGACAGCGCCGCCGCGAACGGCATCACGATCAGTTGCGGCAATCCCATCCAGGCGATCACTTCGCCGATCTGCATCGGCGAATAGCCGGCGATCTGGCCCAGGTACAGCGGCAGCAGGTACGACGAGCCATACAACCCCATGCCGATCACCGCCGACAGCGCGGTCGCTACCAGAAAGTTACGTTGGCCGTACAGGCGCAGATCGACGAACGGGTCGGGCCGCATGAAACTGAGCGCGATCCAGCCCAACAGGCCGACCAGCGACAATGCGGCGAAGGTAACGATATAGCTCGATTCGAACCAGTCCTTCGAGTTGCCCTCTTCCAGGAAGATGGTCAGGCAGGCCAGGCCCATCGCCATCAGCGCGATACCGAGCCAGTCGGCTTTGATCAAGGTCTTGAGGTTGGCCTTCTCGGGGTCCAGGCCCCACCACATACCGGCGATCAGGAGCACGCCCGGCACCCAGTTGATGTAGAAGATCGACGGCCAGCCATACAGTTCGGACAAGTAGCCGCCCAGGGTCGGGCCCATGGCCGGCGCCAGCGTCGCGGTCAGGCCGAAGATGGCCAGACCCGTGGCGCGTTTCGAGGCCGGCAGGCGCGTGATCACCAGGGTCATCGCCATCGGGATCAGGGCGCCGCCGGTGAAGCCTTGCAGCATGCGGAACACGATCATGCTGTCCAGGCTCCAGGCGGCGCCGCACAGGGTCGAGAACAGCAGGAACAGCGCGGTGGTGCCGATCATGTAATTGCGCACCCCGAAGGCGCGTGTGAACAGCGCCGTCAGCGGAATGACGACGATCTCGGCGCACAGGTAGGCGGTCGAGATCCACGAACCTTCTTCCTGCGTGGCCGACAGCGTACCGAGGATGTCGCGCAGCGAGGAGTTGGTGATCTGGATGTCGAGCACCGCCATGAAGGCGCCCAGCATGCCGGCGGCGACTGCGACCCAGGTACGGGCGTCGACAGGGCCGCTCAAGGCCTTGCTGCCGTTGGCTGGCGCGCCAGTCACCGTGCGCAACTCAGCGTCGGCAGGTTTGCTCAAGCTGGTCATGGGGTTCTTCTCAACGCGCCGCAGTTTGCGTCGACGTGGTCTTGTGCTCGACCTTCTGCTGCAGTTCGATCTCGGCCACCACCGACATGCCCGGCACCAGGCGGCCGGCATACTTCTTCACATCCTGCGGGTCGAGCGTAATCTTGACCGGCACGCGCTGCACGATCTTGGTGAAGTTGCCGGTCGCGTTATCGGCCGGCAGCAGCGCGAACTGGTTGCCCGAGGCCGGCGCGAAACTGTCGACGCGACCGACCAGATGATGGTCCGGCAGCGCATCGACTTCCAGGCTCACGGCTTGTCCCGGCTGCAAGCCGGCGAGCTGGGTTTCCTTGAAGTTGGCCACCACCCACACGTTATCTTCGACCACCGCCAGCATCGCCTGGCCGGCCTGTACGCGCGCGCCGACTTCGACACTGCGGCGGCCGACACGGCCATCGGTTGGCGCCACGATGCGGTTGTAGCCAAGCTGCTGCTGCGCGTCCTTCAACTGCGCCTGCAACACCTTCACCTGCGCCTTGAGCACGTCGCGCCCCGCTTCGGCGGCGCCGATCTGGGCTTGCGCGGCAGCGGCATTGTCACGCCGTGCGGCCACGTCGGCCACGGCGCCGGCACGCGCGGCGCTCGACGCATCGACTTCGGCCTTCGAGACCGCCTTCATGGTGTCGTTGTACAGCTGGCCGAAGCGCTCGGCGTCCTGGCGCGCACGCACCAGCTGGGCCTCGGCCTGCTTGATCTGGGCGCCGGCGGCAGCGGCTTGCGCCCGCGTTTGCAGCAACTGGGCGTCGGCCTGGCCGACCTGCTGCTGCATGCTTACGATCTGCGCTTCGATCTGCTCGATGCGCACGCGGTGGTCGGCCGGGTCCAGCTCGGCGAGGACGTCGCCGGCCTTGACCATCTGGTTGTCGTCGACCAGGACCTTGGTGACCACACCGGCCACGCGCGACGAGACCTGGTGCACACGTCCGGTGACGTACGCGTTCTCGGTTTCGACATAGTGATGGCTGCGGTACCACATGCGGCCACCGGCGCCGATGGCGACCAGGGCGATGATTCCGACGATGGCCAGCACGCGCTTGTTGGGCGGGGTCTTGCCCGGTACAGCTCCGCCGCCAGCCTGTTGGGGAGCGGAAGGGGCCTGCCCTGCCGTGCTGTTCATCTCTGCCATGGATTGCTCCGGTGTGAAAATTGAAGATTAAATGAAACGGAATCGTCGCATTATTTGCCAAGCCCAAAACAAAGTCAAGAAATGAAACGGTTGCATTTCATTTTAAATTCCCTTACAGTCCCCGCCATGAGCCATCCCCACCCCTGCACCAAGTCGGCCGGCCGTCCCAAGGCGTCTGAGGTCGAAGCCCGCACCCAGGAACTGATCGACGCGGCTGGCATGCTGTTCTTGAAAAACGGCTACACCAAGGTCAGCCTGGAAGCGATCGCGCGTCAGGCGCGGGTGGCGGTGCGCACGATTTATGTGAAATTCGGCGGCAAGGCCGGACTGTTGAAAGCGGTGCTGCTGTCGCGTCGCGAACGCCTGTTCGACGAACGCGCCATCGAAACCGATAGTCGTCCGCTGCGGGTGGTGATCGATGAGTTCGCGGCCGGCTTTTATACCCTGTTGTGCTCGCCTGAAGCGATGGCAATGCAGCGTGTGGTGATCGCCGAGGCAGCCACCAATCCGGAGCTGGCCGAAGCTTTCTACGAGGGCGGACCGCGCCTGACGCGCGAAACGTTGGCGCGCTATTTTGCCCGTCCCGACATCCGCGCCCAACTGCGCGACGATGTACCGCTGGAACTGTTGCCGACGTACCTGATCGGCTGCATCAATGGCGATCCGATCGGCCGTTTTTTGTTCCCCAATGCCGAGCCTTGTAACGAAGAAGCGTCGCGCTTGCTGGCGGCGCGCCTTGCGCTGTTCTACCACGGCGTGCTCAAGCATCCATAGCCGGCAGGGTCGGTGCGCCAACGCACGGACTGCCATCCCTTGTCTGTGCCAATCTATTCCTTCACACAAGGATGTCGTGAATGAATAGAACAGCAATCAATAGAACAGCGTTATACCGCGAGGAGAAAGCACTATGAGCAAATCGTCCAGATACGAATGGCGTGACCAGCAAGCTGCGCTGCAAGAGCGCCTGAAAGGGTTCATCGAGAATCCAAGCAACGAACAGATGGAAGCCATGGTCAGCGAAATGCGCGCCTACGCCGCCGCCGCACAATCCGGCGCGATCGATATTCCGGAGCGCTTCGTCAGCTTCGGCTGATTTTTCACGCTTATCCAAGTCAGGCTGCCGTCCGGTGCGAATCGGGCGGCATTTTTTTTGCCTGCCGGGTTTGCAGCGTTCAGATCGTTGACAGGGGAACCGGGCGCGCCTGCTCTTCGATCTCGTACACGCGCATCAGGAAATGCTGCTTGCGCGGCGCGCGGTGGCGTTCATGCAGTTCGCGGGTCATCACCTCGACCCGGCGCGGGCGCGTGGCGACCAGGGTTGCGTCCAGACCGTCGGGGCTGGGGTCGTGCAGGCGCTCGGCCAGTTGCTGGCACACCGTGCCGGTGATGGTGGCGGGAATGCCGTGGATCGTGGTGCTCAGTTCGAACGTGCGGGATTGGGGCAATACGTAGACAGTGCCGACGTATTCATGGCTGTGGTCGTCCATCGGGGGCCTCCAAAGCGGCTGGGTGCCGCATGTGACTCGATGGTACAACGATTTTTACGCTCGCCCAAAAAGACATCCCCCGCACGGGCGGGGGATGGGTTTGCGTGTTGCGTGTGGCTATATCAACGCTTGCGCGGCGGCGGCAAGTCGGTGCAGACACCCTCATACGCTTCGGCCGCCATGCCGATCGATTCGCCCAGCGTCGGGTGCGGGTGGATCGTCTTGCCGATATCGACGCCGTCGGCGCCCATCTCGATGGCCAGCGCGATCTCGCCGATCATGTCGCCGGCATGGGTGCCGACGATGGTGCCGCCGATGATGCGGTGGGTTTCAGCGTCGAACAACAGCTTGGTGAAGCCTTCGTCGCGGCCGTTGGCCACTGCGCGTCCGCTGGCGTTCCACGGGAAGTGGCCCTTCTCGACCTTGATGCCCTTTTGCTTGGCTTCGTCTTCGGTCAGGCCAACCCATGCCACTTCGGGGTCGGTGTAGGCCACCGACGGAATCACCTTGGCGTCGAAATGGGTCTTCTTGTCCAGCGCCGCTTCGGCTGCCACGTGCGCTTCGTGCACCGCCTTGTGCGCCAGCATCGGCTGGCCCACCAGGTCGCCGATGGCAAAGATGTGCGGCACGTTGGTGCGCATCTGGCTGTCGACGCCGATGAAGCCGCGATCGGTGACGGTCACGCCGGCTTTGTCGGCCGCGACCTTCTTGCCGTTCGGGCTGCGGCCGACGGCCACCAGCACCAGGTCGTACAGTTGCGGTTCCGGCGCGGTAGCACCGGCTTCGGCAGCTTCGAACGTGACCTTGATCCCTTCCGGCAGCGCTTCCACGCCGACGGTTTTGGTTTTCAGCATGATGTTGTCGAAGCGGTGCGCGTTGAACTTCTGCCAGACCTTGACGGCCTCGCGGTCGGCGCCCTGCATCAGGCCATCCATCATCTCGACCACGTCGATGCGCGCGCCGAGCGTCGAATAGACGGTTGCCATTTCCAGGCCGATGATGCCGCCGCCGATGACCAGCATGCGCTTGGGCACCTGGCGCAGTTCGAGCGCGCCGGTGGAGTCAACGATGCGCGGGTCTTCAGGCACGAAGGGAAGCTTCACGACAGACGAACCGGCGGCGATGATCGCCTTCTTGAACGCGATGACCTTCTTGGCGCCATCCGGACCCGTGACTTCGATGTGGTTCGGCGAGAGGAAAGCGCCCACGCCCTGCACCACATTGACCTTGCGCGCCTTGGCCATGAACGACAAGCCGCCGGTCATCTTCTTGATCACGCCATCTTTATGCGCGCGCAGCTTGTCGATGTCGACTTGCGGCTTGGCGAACGCCACGCCCAGGTCGGCCATGTGCGCGGTTTCGTCCATGATGTGCGCCACGTGCAGCAATGCCTTCGATGGAATGCAGCCCACGTTCAGGCACACGCCGCCGAGCGTCGCGTACTTCTCGACCAGCACGGTGTTCATGCCCAGGTCTGCCGCGCGGAAGGCGGCCGAGTAGCCGCCAGGGCCGGCGCCCAGCACCATCATGTCGCACTCGATGTCGACCTGGCCGCTGAAGCTCGAGGCGGTCGGTGCTGGCGCTGCATCTTTCGTTGCGGCCGGCGCCGGGTGGGCCGGTGCGTACGAGTCGGTCGGGCCGGCAGCAGCGGTCGGCGCGACGGCTTGCGCGCCGATCTGCGCGGCCGGCTTGTCGCTGGCGGTCGACGGTTTGCTGTCGGCAGCAGGAGCAGCAGCAGCAGCAGCGCCCTCTTCCACCAGCAGCAACAGCGAACCTTCACCGATCTTGTCGCCGACCTTGATCTTGAGTTCCTTGATCAATCCGGCGTGGGTCGATGGAATCTCCATGCTGGCCTTGTCCGATTCGACCGTGATCAGGGACTGGTCGACCTTGATCGTGTCGCCGACCTTGACCATCAGTTCGATCACTTCCACTTCCTTGAAGTCGCCGATGTTCGGGACTTTCACTTCAACAGTGCTCATCAATGCGCTCCAATCACAGAAGGGTCTTGCGCAGGTCGGCCAGCACTTCGCCGAGGTAGGCCGAGAAGCGCGCGGCGCCGGCGCCGTCGATCACGCGGTGGTCGTACGACAGCGACATCGGCAGCATCAGGCGTGGCTGGAAGCTTGAACCATCCCACACCGGCTTCATCGCCGACTTGGACAGGCCCAGGATCGCCAGTTCAGGTGCGTTGATGATCGGGGTGAACGCGGTGCCGCCAATGCCGCCCAGCGACGAGATGGTGAACGTCGCGCCCTGCATCGCCGTCGGCGGCAGCTTGCCGTCGCGCGCCAGACCCGACAGTTCGCCCATCTCAAGGGCGATCTGCGAGATCGTCTTCTTGTCGGCATCCTTCACCACCGGCACCACCAGGCCATTCGGCGTGTCGGCCGCAAAGCCGATGTTGTAGTACTGCTTGGTGATCAAGGCCGCGCCGTCTTCCGACAGCGACGCATTAAATTGCGGGAATTTCTTCAGCGCGGCAACGCTGGCCTTGATCACGAACGCCAGCATGGTCAGCTTGACGGTCGACTTCTGCTTGGCCAGCGAGGCGTTCGAATCGACGCGGAACTGTTCCAGGTCGGTGACATCGGCTTCGTCGAAGTGCGTCACGTGCGGGATCATGACCCAGTTGCGATGCAGGTTCGGGCCCGAGATCTTCTTGATGCGCGACAGCGGCACGGTTTCGGTCGGACCGAATTTCGAGAAGTCGAGCGACGGCCATGGCAGCAGGTTGATGCCGCCGATGCCTGCGCCCGAACCACCGGCAGCAACTGGTGCTGCAGCTGGCGCGGCCATCACGCCCTTGACGAAGTTCTGTACGTCTTGCTGGGTGATGCGGCCTTTCGCGCCACTGCCTGGAACGCGACCCAGGTCGACGCCCAGTTCGCGCGCGAACTTGCGGATCGATGGTGAGGCGTGGGCTTTGGAGCCCGTGGCGCCTTGGGCCGCAGGCGCTGGCGCAGCAGCTGGTGCCGGTGCAGGCGCCGATGCTTGTGCCGGCGCTGCGACAGGGGCGGCGGCGGCAGGTGCCGGAGCCGGAGCCGCGGCAGCTGGAGCGCTTGCTGCCCCACCGCCGGTCGCTTCCAGGATCAGCACCAGCGAACCCTTGGCAACCTTGTCGCCGACCTTGATTTTCAGTTCCTTGATGACGCCGGCGTGGCTCGATGGAATCTCCATGCTGGCCTTGTCCGATTCAACGGTCACCAGCGATTGATCAACCTTGATCGTGTCGCCGACCTTGACCATCAGCTCGATGACTTCGACTTCCTTGAAGTCGCCGATGTCCGGCACAGTCACTTCAACGATGCCGCCCGATGCGGCAGGAGCGGCCGCAGGTGCTTCGGCGGCGGCAGGAGCAGCAGCAGGTGCGGCGACAGGCGCCGGCGCAGCAGCAGGGGCGGCTGGTGCATCCGTGCCGCCGGACGCAGTGGCGCCCACTTCTTCAAGCGTCAGCACGAGCGAACCCATGGCGACCTTGTCGCCCACTTTGACGCTGATTTCTTTCACGACGCCGGCATGGCTGGATGGGATTTCCATGCTTGCCTTGTCGGATTCGACGGTCAGCAGCGACTGATCGACCTTGATCGTATCGCCCGGCTTGACCATCAGTTCGATGACTTCGACTTCCTTGAAGTCGCCGATATCGGGGACTTTGACTTCCACAATGCTCATAGTGTTAGCTCCAATTTCTTATTCGAGTTGGCTTCAAGACCGCCGCCCTGCACGCGCAGGGCGACGGACGAGCATTTACTGGGTCACCGGATTGGGCTTGTTCGCATCGATGCCATATTTGGCGATCGCCTGCGACACGATCGAACGTTCGATCTTGCCTTCATCGGCCAGTGCGCGCAGCGCGGCAACCGTAACGTAGTAGCGGTTCACTTCGAAGAACTCACGCAGCTTGACGCGCGAATCCGAGCGGCCGAAGCCGTCCGTGCCCAGCACTTTGTAGGTGCGGTCTTTCGGCATGAAGGCGCGGATCTGTTCGGCGAACATGCGCATGTAGTCGGTGGTGGCGACGATCGGGCCGCTGGTGTTCTGCAGCAGCGAGGTCACGTACGGCACGCGTTGTTCGCTTTCCGGATTGACCATGTTCCAGCGCTCGCAATCCTGGCCGTCGCGCGCCAGCAGCGTCAAGGAAGGCGCCGACCACACGTCCGCATCGACGCCCCAGTCGTTCTTGAGCAGTTCTGCCGCGAAGATCGATTCGCGCAGGATGGTGCCGCAACCGACCAGCTGCACGCGTGGCGCGCTGGTGTTGGCGCCTTCGTATGCGGCGCCCGGCTGCAGCAGGTACATGCCATTCAGGATACCCTCTTCCTGGCCAGCCTTCAGGCCCGGATGCGCGTAGTTCTCGTTCATGATGGTGATGTAGTAGAACACGTCTTCCTGTTCTTCCACCATGCGGCGCAGGCCGTCCTGGATGATGACCGCGACTTCGTGACCGAAGGTCGGGTCATACGGCAGGCAGTTCGGCACCGTCGCGGCGATCACGTGGCTGTGGCCATCTTCGTGCTGCAGGCCTTCGCCGTTCAGGGTCGTGCGACCCGCGGTGCCGCCCATCAGGAAGCCGCGCGCACGGATGTCGCCGGCCAGCCAGACCAGGTCGCCCACGCGCTGCATGCCGAACATCGAGTAGAAGGTGTAGAACGGGATCATGGTGCGGTTGTTCGACGAGTACGACGTCGCCGCTGCGATCCACGAGCTCATGCCGCCCGCTTCGTTGATGCCCTCTTGCAGGATCTGCCCCTGCTTGTCTTCGCGGTAGTACATCACCTGGTCGCGGTCGACCGGCTCGTACAACTGGCCTTGCTGGTTGAAGATACCGATCTGGCGGAACAGGCCTTCCATGCCGAAGGTACGCGATTCGTCGACCAGGATCGGCACGATGCGCTGGCCGATGCTTTCGTCTTTCAACAGGCTCGTGATCACGCGCACATAGGCCTGGGTCGACGAAATCTCGCGGCCTTCAGGGGTTGGCTCGAGCACGCCCTTGAACGACGCCAGCTTCGGCACGGTCAGCTGCTCGTCGGCTTTCTCGCGGCGCTGCGGCAGGTAGCCGCCCAGTGCCTTGCGGCGCTCGTGCAGGTACACCATTTCGGGCGCGTCGTCGGCCGGCTTGAAGAACGGGATGTCGGCCAGCTGGTCGTCGGGGATGGCGATGTTGAAGCGGTCGCGCATGTCGCGGATCGCCTGGTCGTCGAGCTTCTTGGTCTGGTGCGCGGTGTTGCGCGCTTCGCCCGACTTGCCCATGCCGAAGCCCTTGACGGTCTTGACCAGCAGCACCGTTGGCGAACCCTTGTTCTCTTGCGCATTCTTGAACGCGGCGTAGATCTTGTGCGGATCGTGGCCGCCGCGGGTCAGGCGCCAGATGTCGTCGTCGCTCATCTTCGAGACCATCTCGAGCAGCGCAGGGTGCTTGCCGAAGAAGTGCTTGCGCACGTAGGCGCCGTCCTTGGCCTTGTAGTTCTGGTATTCGCCGTCGACCGATTCCATCATCACGCGCTGCAGGATGCCGTCCTTGTCCTGGGCCAGCAGCGGATCCCACTGCGAACCCCAGATCACCTTGACCACGTTCCAGCCGGCGCCGCGGAAGTCGGCTTCGAGTTCCTGGATGATCTTGCCGTTGCCGCGCACCGGGCCATCGAGGCGCTGCAGGTTGCAGTTCACGACCATCACCAGGTTGTCCAGGCGCTCGCGCGCGGCCATGCCGATCGCACCCATCGATTCCGGTTCGTCCATCTCGCCGTCGCCGCAGAAGACCCAGACCTTGCGGTTGTCGGTCTTGGCGATGCCGCGTGCGTGCAGGTACTTCAGGAAGCGCGCCTGGTAGATCGCCATCAGTGGGCCCAGGCCCATCGACACGGTCGGGAACTGCCAGAAGTCCGGCATCAGTTTCGGGTGCGGGTACGACGACAGGCCCTTGCCGTCGACTTCGCGGCGGAAGTTCAGCAGCTGCTCTTCGCTCAAGCGGCCTTCGAGGAAGGCGCGCGCGTAGATGCCGGGCGACGAGTGGCCCTGGATGTACAGCAGGTCGCCGCCGTGGTCTTCGGTCGGGGCGTGCCAGAAGTGGTTGAAGCCGGTGCCCAGCATGTTGGCCAGCGAGGCGAACGACGAGATGTGGCCGCCCAGGTCGCCGTCGGCGCGGTTGGCCTTGACCACCATCGCCATCGCGTTCCAGCGCATCCACGAGCGCAGGCGCTCTTCGTATTCGAGGTTGCCCGGGCTGTTCTGGTTCAGGTGCGCAGGGATGGTGTTGACGTACGCGGTGTTGCTCGAGAACGGGACGTGGGCGCCACGGCGGCGCGCCAGGTCGACCAGGCGTTCCATCAAGTAGTGCGCGCGTTCGGTGCCTTCGTGTTCGATGACCGCTTCCAGCGCGTCGAGCCATTCCTTGGTCTCGATGGCGTCCGGATCGTTGGCGGTTTGCGCGGTCAACTGGTCGAGTTGAGCTGACATGTTATGCGTCTCCTAGTGGTGTGCGCCCCATCCGATCCCTGCGCAGGCTGGCGGCGATTGGTGAAAGTTCTGACTATCTTTTTAGATAAACCCACGGATTATACGGGTGGATTTTTGCATTTTCAAATTACGGTATAGCGTTTCATAATGCGAAATCGTATGCTGCAAGTGCACAATTTCCATAGGAGAAACTATGGACTTCCAATCAACGGGTATCGTATACCGAAGCGTTGAGTTGGCGGCAAAAAGGCGGGCGATTTAGTCGTTGAACTTAAGGGATTGGCATAGCGCGCCGTATAATTCGCTTTTTGCCCAGCGACGAGCCTTGACCATGCCAGCACACACCATCGACGGAGTCCTTCTTTCCCAGCAACTGCGCGCCGACATCGCCGCGCGCGTTGCCAAACTCGGCGCAGCCGGCAAGCAGCCGGGCCTGGCCGTGATCCTGGTCGGCGAAGACCCGGCCAGCCAGGTCTATGTGCGCAACAAGGTCAAGGCCTGCGGCGACGTGGGCTTTCACTCGGTGCTGGAAAAATACGAAGCCGACCTGCCGGAAGCCGACCTGCTCGAGCGCATTGCAGCATTGAACGCCGACCCGGCCATCCACGGCATCCTGGTGCAGATGCCGCTGCCGAAGCACATCGATCCGAGCAAGGTGATCGAAGCCATCGCCACGTCGAAGGACGTGGACGGCTACTCGGTGCTGTCGGCCGGCGAACTGGTCGCCAACCTGCCGGGCTTCCGTCCGTGCACGCCGTACGGCTGCATGAAGCTGATCGAAACCACCGGCGTCGACCTGCGCGGCAAGCACGCGGTGGTGATCGGCCGCTCGAACACGGTCGGCAAACCGATGGCCTTGCTGCTCTTGCAAGCCAACGCTACCGTCACCATCTGCCATAGCGCAACGCCGGACCTGGCCTACCATACCCGCCAGGCCGACGTGATCGTGGCCGCCGTCGGCCGCCGCAACACCCTCACCGCCGACATGGTCAAGCCGGGCGCGATCGTGATCGACGTCGGCATGAACCGCGACGACGCGGGCAAGCTGTGCGGCGACGTCGATTTCGCAGGCGTCGCTGAAGTGGCTTCGCACATCACGCCGGTGCCGGGTGGCGTCGGTCCGATGACGATCACGATGCTGTTGATGAATACCCTGGAGTCCGCGGAGCGTGGACACGCCAGCGCCAAGGTGGTCGTGCAGGATCAGGCATCGGGCATGGAACCGAAGGTCGGCCTGGCGTAAGCCGGCATCGCTGGTGGCTACGCTCGGCGTACCAATGAATAACGAATCTGGAAGGAATACGATGACGACCGCTACCAGCAATCCCCTGCTCGACTTCAGCGACCTGCCGCGTTTCGACGCGATCAAGCCGGAACACGTGACGCCCGCCATCGAAGGACTGATCGCCGAGGCCAATGCCATCGTCGCGCAACTCGAAGCGCCGATCGACAACGTCACCTGGGATACCCTGGCGCCGCTCGACGAGGCCAGCGAACGCCTCGGCCGCGCCTGGGGCGTGATCGGCCACCTGAACCACGTGATGGACACGCCCGAACTGCGCGCGGTCTACAACGAAAACCAGCCGAAGGTCGTGGAATTCTCGACCTCGATCGGCCAGAACGAAGCGCTGTTCGCCAAGTACAAGGCGCTGCGCGACGGCCCGGCCTACGAAGGCTTGAGCCCAACCCGCAAGCGCATCGTCGAAAACGCCCTGCGCGACTTCCGCCTGGGCGGCGCCGAGCTGCCGGACGATAAAAAGGCGCGCTTCGGCGAAATCCAGGAACAGCAGTCGCAACTCTCGACCCGCTTCTCGGAAAACGTGCTCGACGCCACCAACGACTACAAGCTGGTGGTCGAGGATGAAGCCGAACTGGCCGGCCTGCCCGACGACGCCAGGCAGGCCGCGAAAGCCGCCGCCGAGCGCGATGGCAAGAGCGGCTACCAGTTCACCCTGCACTTCCCATCCTACTTCCCGGTGCTGCAGTACTGCGACAACCGCGCCCTGCGCGAAACGCTGTACCGCGCCAGCGCCACCAAGGCGTCGGACACCGGCGTCATGTTCAGCGACCTGGCCAAGTGGGACAACTCGTCGAACATCGTCAACCTGCTCAAACTGCGCAATGAAGAAGCCAGGATGCTCGACTACGGCAGCTTCGCCGATGTCTCGCTGGTGGCCAAGATGGCGCAAAGCCCGCAGCACGTGATCGACTTCCTGGAAGACCTGGCGCGCCGCGCGCGTCCATTCGCCGAGCAGGACCTGCAAGAACTGCGCAGCTTCGCGCGCGAACAACTCGGCATCGACGACCTGCAATCCTGGGACGTGGCCTACGCCTCGGAAAAGCTGCGCGAACAGCGCTACGCCTTCTCGGCCCAGGAAGTCAAAGCCTACTTCCCCGAACACAAGGTGGTGGCGGGCCTGTTTGGCGTGATCCAGGAACTGTTCGGCGTGCAGATCAAGCCGGACGAGGCACCGGTGTGGCACCCGGACGTGCGCTTCTACCGCATCGAACGCGACGGCCAGCTGGTCGGCCAGTTTTACCTGGACATGTACGCGCGCCCGGGCAAGGGGCAAGGCGCGTGGATGGACGACGCGCGCGGCCGCCGTGTGCTTGGTAGCGGTGCGGTGCAGACCCCGGTCGCCTACCTGGTCTGCAACTTCACGCCGCCGGCCACCAAGGACGGCGTGCTGCAGCCATCGCTGTTCACGCACGACGAAGTCACCACCCTGTTCCACGAATTCGGCCACGGCCTGCACCACATGCTGACCGAAGTCGAAGAGCTGCCGGTGTCGGGTATCTCGGGCGTCGAATGGGATGCGGTGGAGCTGCCGTCGCAGTTCATGGAAAACTTCTGCTGGGAGTGGGACAAGCTCCAGCAGATGACCGCGCACGTGAAAACTGGCGAGCCGCTGCCACGCGCCTTGTTCGACAAGATGCTGGCGGCGAAGAACTTCCAGTCCGGGATGCAGACCCTGCGCCAGGTCGAGTTCTCGCTGATCGACATGCACCTGCACTACGATTTCGACCCGCACAGCCAGAACGTGCAAGACCTGATCGCCGACGTGCGCCGCAACTTCGCCGTGATCACACCGCCCGACTTCAACCGCTTCCTGCACTCGTTCAGCCACATCTTCGCGGGCGGCTACGCGGCCGGCTACTACAGCTACAAGTGGGCCGAGGTGCTGTCCGCCGACGCTTACGCGGCGTTTGAAGAAGCGCTCGAGGGCGGCGATTTGATCGAGACCGGGCGCCGCTTCCAGCGCGAGATCCTGTCGGTGGGCGGCTCGCGTCCGGCGCTGGAATCGTTCAAGGCCTTCCGCGGCCGCGAACCCTCGATCGACGCGCTGCTGCGCCATAGCGGCATGAATGTCGGCGACAACAGCATCGCCGCCTGATGCACCGGGAGGGCCGCGGCCCTCCCTTTATTTTGTAGAGCCATGACCCGGATCGACTTCCATACCAATATCCCCGACAAGCTGGCCTACGCCTGCCGCCTGGCGCGCAAGGCGTATGCTGCGCGCGCCAAGATCGTGGTGCTGACCGAGAATGCGGCGCAGGCCGACGAATTGAATGCGTCGCTGTGGACCGTGTCCGATCTCGATTTCATTCCGCACGTATTGGCCGACGATCCATTGGCGCCGCAAACGCCGATCGTGATCACGCCGGACGAATCGATCGCCTTGCCGCATCATGAAATGCTGGTGAATCTCACGCGCCGCACGCCGGCGATTTTTTCGCAATTCGCGCGCGTGTTCGAGATTATCTCGACCGATGAAGAAGATGCCGCCGAAGGCCGCAAACGCTACGTCGCGTATAAAAAACAATCCTATCCATTGACCCATTTCGTCGCAGGACAGTCATGAACCAAGATCCCGCTTTCGATGCGAGCATTCCGGTATTGACCGAAGTGGTAACCGAGCCGGCGGCGGTTGAATCGACAGCGCCGGAAGTGGAAAAGCCAGCGGCGACCGAAGCGGCGCCGCTTGGCGACGCAGAGGATATCGGCCACCAGGTCGAGCGGCGCGCCATCGACCGCTGGAGCGGCGAGCAGTGGAGCGTGCTGGAACGGCGCGTCACCAACCGCATCCTGCAGCAGCTGCAGGGCCGCGTCGATTTCGTGCTCGAGCAGCGCCTGCGCGAAGGCATCGCCGACGCCGTCGAACGCGCGATGGGCGGCCTGGCCGACGAATTGCGCCTCGGCCTGCAGGGCACCTTGGGCGAGGTGGTCAGTCGCGCAGTTTCCCAAGAAATTGCCCACCTTCAAACCTTGGGTAAATAAATACAGATTCGCCATAAAAACACGCGAATATGGCGCATTAAATACCCTGCGCACGATTGTCATTCATTATTAACGATTCAATAGTAAAATCCATTTCGCGATTTCGCAGAAATGCGGTTTCCTTGAAACGATCCACCCATAAAGGATGATTAATAATGGCAAACATCGATCTGTCGGGCTACAACCTCGCTGAGCTGAAAGGTCTTCAATTCGACATCGAAAAAGAGATCAAAAACCGCCAGCATCTGGATGTCAAAAAAGCGCGTGAGCAAATTCTTGAGATCGCCCAGAAGATGGGTATCTCGGTCGACGACCTGCTGGCCAAGGGCGGCAGCGGTAAATCGAAGAAAGCCAGCGGCGCCAAGGTCAATCCGCAATACCACAATCCAGCGGATAACTCGCAAACCTGGACCGGCCGTGGCCGTCAGCCAAAATGGGTTGCTGAAGCACTGTCCAAAGGCAAGAGCCTGGACGATCTGCGTATTTAAGTTTTTCTCGGCGCGCCGCCGCGACTCCGTCCGGCGGCAAGCGCTATCGAACAAACCGGTTTCATCGGCTAAGATTGCAGCCTCCGCAATCCTTCGGCCGCATCCGTGAAACGAACCACCCTCATTGCCGCAATCGCGGGCGCAGCCATCGTTGCCGCCGGCGCCGCCTTTCTCTTCACCGACACCATCGAACGCCAACCCGGCGGTGCGCTCGCCGTGCTGACCCCAGCCGTCGCCAAGACATCCCCGTTCTGGCCTGCGCGCGTGCACCCGCTCGCCGGCGACGGCCAGGACGGCACACTCGATGGCGCCTCCAGCGCCAGCCGCTTCAGCGACCCGTATGGCGTGGCGATCGGTCCGCGCGGCACCGTCTATGTGGCCGACGGCGGCGACGCCAACCGCATCCGCACGATTCAAGCAGACGGCACAGTGTCCACCCTGGCCGGCAGCCAGGAAGGCTTTGCCGACGGATTGGGCGGCGCAGCCCGCTTCCATACGCCATCCGCGATCGCGCTCGACCATGAAGGCAACCTGTTCGTGGCCGACACCGGCAATCACGCGATCCGCAAGGTCGCCAAGGACGGCAGCGTCACCACCCTGGCCGGCAACGGCAGCCCCGGCTACCTGGACGGCATCGGCCGCGCCGCCCAGTTCAACGGCCCGGTCGGAATCGCGGTCGACGCCGCCGGCATCGTCTACGTGGCCGACACCTACAACGACCGCATCCGCCGCATCGGCAAGGACGGTAGCGTCACCACGCTGGCCGGCAGCGGCGTGCCCGCCCTGTTCGACGGCCCCGACGCGCAAGCCGCCTTCGACACCCCGAGCGCGCTGGCGCTGGCGCTGGACGGCACCCTGTACGTGGCCGACACCGGCAACCACGCGGTGCGCCGCATCGCGCCCGACGGCATGGTCGACACGGTAGCGCTGCCGCTCGAAGGCGAACGGCGCCCGCCGCTGCGCCGTCCCACCGGCCTGGCGCTGACCCACGACGGCTACCTGTACATCGCCGCCAGCTCGGGCGGCCGCATCCTGCAACGCACGCCGCTGGGTGAACTGCGCCCGCTGCAAGACGCCGACCGCCCCGCGCGCAGCGACGGTTTCGGCAGCGACGGCACGCTGCAACTGACTGCCCCGCGCGGCATCGGCGTCAATCGCGACGGCAGCCTGGTGGTGGCCGACGCCAACGCCCATCGCGTGCTGCGGCTGGCGCCGCCGAAGAGCGGTGAAGCGGCGCCACAGCTGGCGCGGCCGGCTTTGGCGAAACGCAGCGAACCGATGCCATGGCCGGTGGGCCCGCAAGACATGGTTCACGAAGTGGTGGGCGTGATGGGCGAGGTGCGCGGCGCCTACAACGGCGAGGCGCGCGACCATTTCCACGCCGGCCTCGATGTGCGCGCCGACGTCGGTGCAAAAGTGCTGGCGGTGTTCCCGGCCAAGGTCAGCGACCCATTCGCGAACTGGGGTTTCAATACGCTCAGCGAAGGCTTGACGCTTGGCTCGCTGTCGTACATCCACATGCGCGTCGGCCGCGATCCGCAAGGCCGCGCGCTCGACCCGCGCTTCCAGATTCTGCGCGACGCCAAAGGCAAAGCCGAACGCGTGCGCGTACCACGCGGCACCCGTTTTGCCGTCGGCGACGCGCTCGGCACCATCAACGCCATGGCCCACGTCCACCTCGATTACTACCAGGGCGGCGCGGTCGTCAATCCGTTGACGCTGCCGTTCATCGGCTTCACCGACACGGTGCCGCCGACGATCCAGCGCATCGCGCTGTACGATGCCGCCGGCACGCGCATCACGGCGAAAAAGGGACAACCCTTGACCGTGACGCGCACGCAGGGCGATCTGCAGGTGGTGGTCAATGCCTACGACCAGGTCAATGGCAACCTGGCGCGCAGGAAGCTCGGCCTGTACAAGCTGGGCTACCAGCTGCTGCGCGCCGACGGCGTCGCCCTGCCCGGCTACGAACAGCCAGTCATCACGCAGGTCTACGACCGCCTGCCGCGTAACCCCGATGCCGTCAAGGCTGTCTACGCGCCCACCAGCGGCATCACGGTCTACGGCAGCAAGTCGACCCAGTTCGACTATGCGCTCAACAACCGCATGCGCGATGGCGAAATCGAGACCGGGGCCTGGAAGGTCGATGCGCTCGCGCCCGGCAGTTATATCCTGCGCATCCACGCGGCTGACTATGCCGGCCAGGTGGCGCAAGCAGGACGCGACCTGGCCTTTGTGGTGGAATAAGCCGGCGCTCCTTACCCGGAACCATTCGCCCGCTTTGGCGTCTAGCCACGAAGGAGGATTGAAAGCCGGAGAACGCCACAGACAAGGTCGGCGTACCCATCGCCGGCACGGGACCGACCGGCCTGGTGCTGGCCCTGTGGCTGACGCACCAGGGCGTGAAAGTCGCGATCGTCGACAGGGAAACCCGAGCCGGGCGCCACCTCGCGCGCGATGGCGGTGCAGGCGCGCACGCTCGAACTGTAGCGCCAGCTCGGGCTGGCCGAAGAGACCATCGCCGCCGGCAAGCGCAACGACGCCGTCAACCTGTGGGTGCGCGGCAAGCGCAAGGCGCACCTGGCGCTGAAATCTGCTGGCGCACGCCTGACGCCCTTCCCTTTTATTCCGGTCTATCCGCAAGACCGGCATGAGCGGCTGCTGATCCGCCACCTTGAACTGGCCGGCGTGCAGGTGCAGCGCCCGGTCGAACCAATCGCCTTCGAAGACCGCGCCGACTACGTGCTGGCGCGCCTGCGCGAGCCTGACGGCAGCGAACGCGAATGCGAAGCGCGCTTCCTGTGCGGCTGCGACGGCGCCAGGTCGAACGTGCGCAATCAGCGCGGCGCCGGCTTCGCGGGCGGCACCTACGACGATGTGTTCTACATCGCGCGGTGCACGTCACGGTGCGCAAACTCGATGGCTGGACGCCCCTGATCCAGACCCTGAATGGTGTGGCGCTGGCGCCGTTCAAGAACCTGTCCAATGCGATGGGACTGGCCAGCGACGTCCCGCGCTACGCGTCGGTCAGTTCGCCGCGCGACCCGCTGCTGGTGGCGGTGCAGAAGCTGGTGCAGGGCGTGGACGTGATCTACAGGATTGGAAAACAAGCCTGGCCATGGCGCGTGTCATCGTCCTGTCATACCGGATAAGCGTGATCGTATAGCGAGAGTATGATTGCTGAGTCAACGTCGCCGTCGGCGCGCATCGGGTGCGCTGCGGCAACGAAACAGCCAGCGGACCGAGTGCCATGCCCTTCGCATGGAGGCGCCGACGCCGTTCTACCACCGCGCCTCGCCCGCCGCTGTGCTGCCCCACAGTGAAAGGATGATGTATGCCTCACCAACAAACACCGAAACACGCTGCATCCGACGACAAGCAACCGGACCTGCAGAAAGCGGCGCCGCCGCACGAGCAGCAGGCACCTGCCGAGCCGGCCGCCGTGCAGCAACTCGCGGCGAATGAGCCGCAGGCCGCACAGAAGCCGGCAGAAATCCGCCCGGTCAAGGCCGAACCGGTGCGCCTGCGCGCGCGCATGACGCTGGAAGATGCGTTCCAGGCCATCGGCATCAACTGCGTGCGCCAGATCGAAGCCAACCTGCCCGGCGTGCTGCACAAGAACGTCGAGAGCCTGCACCAGATGCGGGTCGGCCTGCGCCGCCTGCGCGCGCTGCTGGCCATGTTCGAGGACCTGGCCGCACCGCCGGTCGCACTGCACGCCAGCATCGAGTGGCTGTCCGGCGAACTCGGTCCGGCACGCGACTGGGATGTGCTCACCGAAACCACGCTCGAACGGGTGCAGGGTTTCGATGCGGCCGCGCTGCGCCAGGCCGCGCACGAACGCGCCGTGGCGCACCACGCCCAGATCCTGTTTGTGCTGCGCGAGCCGCGCTTCGATGAATTGTCGAATCAGCTGAACGACTGGCTGCAAGAGCGCCGCTGGCGCGCGGACGGCAAGCTGGCCAAGGATTCGCCGCTGCACGACCGCGCCTGGAAAGGCGCCCTGCCGCTGCTGCGCAAGGCCGAGAAGCGCCTGGCCAAGCGCGTCGACGGTCTGGATGAAACCGATGCGCCGGCGCGCCACCGCGTGCGCATTGCCGCCAAGAAGGCGCGCTACGCCGCCGAATTCTTCCGCGACCTGCTGCCGGCGCGCCGCGTCAAGCGTTACGTCGGCCATCTGGAACAAGTCCAGGACCAGCTTGGGCTGTTGAACGATTTGGCCGTGGCCGAGCAGCTGCTGGAAGAACTCAAGGGCGGCAATAGCCAAGTCGCCAAGCAGGCGGCGTATGTGCGCGGTTATGTCGCGGCCAGTGCCGAGGCCAATGTGCAGGGGCTGGGCAAGTCGCTCAAGTCGGTCGCCAGACGTCGTATCACCAAGTAAGCCGTATGGGTGGGCGGCGGCGCAGCCGTCCAACCACCGTCCCGCCGCAGTTGTGGCCGAACAATAAAGTTCGCCACAAGCTCCTTTATCAGGCGCACTGATTTGGCATGCGATCCTTGCAAATAATGTGTCCACAAAAGCTCGGCGAACGGTCTTGCATTGTTTGCTTGGAAAAAAAAATCTGCCACAGCCCGGACAGCGCGTAGGTGCGCGACAGTCAGCTACCGACCCAAAGCGGACGCTTCGATGTCTACCTTGTGCGAATATTCTTTGAGGTAGGCGACCTGTTTTGCGCTACGGATGGGATAAAGAGCCCTTGAATCAGGCCCGGTATTGCAGCGCCTTGACAAGCAGTGCAAATGCACTCGTCGGCTGCCTGCGACTGGGATAGTACAGGTGATAGCCAGATAGTTCAGTGTGCCAATCGCTCAGCACATGTACCAGTTGTCTACTGCTAAGACGCATCTGAACCAGGTCCATCGGCAAATACGCCAAGCCGAACCCTTCGATTGCCGCCTCCAGGATCAGGTCGAGCGTGTTGAAGATCAACTGTCCATCAGTACGAACGTTGAGCTTTCGCCCGTCTTTTTCGAATCCCCATGTAGTGAGCCCGCCAGAAGTAGGTACTCGAAGGTTGATGCAACGGTGTTGCATCAGATCCTGTGGCACTGCCGGGGCTGGATTCTTCCCCAAATAGGCCGGCGCCCCAACTACAGCCATCGGAACGTCCGGTGCGATGCGAACTGCAATCATGTCTTGCGCGACCTGTTCCCCCAAGCGTACGCCTGCGTCATAACGCTCGGCCACGATGTCGACGAGACCATAGTCAAGCGAGATCTCGACGTTAATATCGGGGTAGTCCGGCAACAGCTTTTTCAGCGCAGGCCAGATAATGGTTTTCGCTGCATGTTCAACTGAGGTAATACGTATCGTACCGGCCGGCTTGTCGCGTAGCTCGCTCAATGCTGCCAAGCTCGCATCCAGATTTGCCAGTGCCGGTGCAAGGGTTTGCAAAAGCCGCTCGCCCGCGTCAGTCGGGGCCACGCTCCGCGTCGTTCGCGTCAGCAAACGCAATCCAAGCCGTTTCTCTAATCGACGCATGAGCTGGCTGAGCGCAGACTGCGTCATCCCGAGCTTTGCGGCAGCCCTTGTAAAGCTGCGTTCCTCTGCTACAACCAGGAACGCTGTCAAGTCAGCCATTTCTTCGCGCTGCATTTAGTAGTCCCACTTATAAGCTCATGAAGATCTAGCTATCTTATCACTGAGCATGGCCGGCGCTAACATGCTCGAGCTGTCGCAAAACCCGCGTGTGCCTCCATCGTTAAGGAGGCAAGGCCGAGGCGGCACTCTATCAACCGCTCGTCCTAGCACTCAGTATCCGACAGCCCAAATTGTGGATCGAACTGCTGAAAGGCGTGGCAGAAAAGGAGAAGATGTATGGATAAGTTGAAGAATCATCTTGTTAGCGAAAATGGCCCGGAACAAACGGACCGCCGCAGGCTGCTCGTCACGGGGCTAGGATTGGCAGCAACTTCATTGCTGACTCCTGGGTCTGTCAGCGCACAAACCCAGCACCCAGGTCAGTCCGCTACTGCCCAGCAAGGAACACAACAAGGCCGCCGCAAGCTTGGAACGTTGGAAGTTTCGGCCCTCGGCTTTGGCTGTATGAACGTTGCCGGGATGTACAATTCGCCAATCGACAAGCAAGAGGCGATCCGGCTTATTCGCGCAGCCTACGATCGCGGCGTTACCCTGTTTGATACCGCCGAAGTTTATGGCCCTTTCCTCAGCGAAGAACTAGTTGGTGAGGCTCTGGCACCAGTGCGTAGCCGGGTAGTTATCGCCAGCAAGTTCGGCTTCAATGTCGACCTGAAGACGGGCGCAGTCGGTCCTGGGCATAACAGCAGGCCTGAGCACATCAAGCGTGCAACGGAGGGCTCGCTGCGTCGCTTGAAGACCGAATACATCGATCTCCAGTACCAGCATCGTGTCGATCCAAGCGTGCCTATCGAGGACGTTGCCGGGGCAGTACAGGACCTGATCCGCGAGGGCAAAGTGCGTCACTTCGGGCTCTCCGGCGCAGGCGGCGCAACGATTCGCCGTGCACACAAGGTGCAGCAGGTAACGGCCGTACAGAATGAATACTCCATCTGGACCCGTGATCCCGAGCTTGAAGTGTTGCAGGCATGCGAAGAGCTAGGCATTGGGCTTGTCGCGTGGAGTCCCTTGGGAATGGGCTACCTGACCGGAACCGTGACCCCGAGAACGGTACTCGGCCAGGAGGATCTAAGGGCATCGATGACCCGCTTTACCCCAGCAGCGCGCCGTGCCAATTGGCATATCGTCGAACTGCTTCAGCGCGTGGCCAACCGCAAACAGGCGACACCTGGCCAGGTCGCTCTTGCCTGGCTGCTGGCTCGCAAACCGTGGATCGTACCGATTCCGGGAACGACTACGCGCAAGCACATGGAGCAGAACATGGACGCGCTTGCGCTTTCCTTGAGCTCTGTGGAACTGAAAGAGATCAATGACGGCTTTGCTCGTATCCGAGTGCAGGGCGCGCGGTTGAACGCAGAGCTGCTCGCAGGAATCGATATAGGGGCCAAGCTGGGAACAAGCTCAAAAGGCGGGCACGGCATGTCGCCGCTTCCCTGATTGCCTTTTGATTTTCACGCCTCTCAAAACGGATGCAATATGTCTTTAAAACTCAAGGGTACTGTTGCCCTCGTTACCGGTGCCAGCAGCGGCATCGGCCATGCCACGGCCAGGTCGCTAGCTCGACTGGGTGCCGTCGTCGTCCTCGTCGCTCGCCGTAAAGACCGTCTCGACGCCCTCGTCGGCGAAATTGTGAACGCGGGCGGCAAAGCCTTTGCCATTGCGCTCGACATCACCGATCGGGCGAGCGCTGAAGCGGCCGTTCAACAGACCATCGCTCAGTTTGGCCGCCTGGATATCCTCATCAACAACGCAGGGGTAATGATCATCGGTCCGGTTGTCGAGAACGAGATCGAGGACTGGGAACGGATGATTGCCCTGAACCAGCGCGCACTGCTCTACATGACCAAGGCTGCGCTGCCCCATTTGCAGGCGGCAGCGAAGAGAGAGACGCGCCGTGTCGCGGACATCGTCAACATCTCCTCGTATGCCGGCCGGGTTGCTTCACCCAACTTCGCTGTCTACAACATGACGAAGTTCGGCGTGAATGGCTTTACAGAAGCCTTGCGCCAGGAACTGGGCGGCAGTCATGTCCGCGTCGGGGTACTGGAGCCAGGTGCCGTCAACACCGAGCTCAACGACAACCATCAGGGCGCCATGCGTGCAGAGATCGATTCATTCTTCGCAAGCATCGAGGCACTAGATGCCGAGGATATTGCCGATGGAGTCGCCTACATGGTCACCCGCCCGCGCCACGCTGCCATTGGCGAGTTGTGGATCATGCCGACCGAGCAGGCTCAGAAAGCGTAATCGTTCCCTCCAAGCCGATGATCCCTTGACCTCGGCACTATCAACACAGCATCAATTTGAATCTGGAGAACATCACATGACTAACAAGCAGGTTTGGTTCATTACTGGCGCAGGCCGTGGCTTGGGGCTTGATATCGCAAAGTCCGCCTTAGCTGCGGGTCATGCAGTCGTGGCCACCGGACGGGACCCGGCCAAGGTTGTCGCGGCAATCGGTGCCCACGACGCTCTATTGGCGGTGAAGCTTGACGTAACGCAGCCCGACGACGCACGAATCGCGGTGGAGGCCGCAGTCGCGAAGTTCGGCAGGATCGACGTCCTGATCAACAACGCGGGCAATTTCTTTGCCGGTTTCTTTGAAGAGCTCAGCGCAGAACAGGTCCGTCAGCAGATCGATACGCTGCTGTTCGGCCCGATGAACGTGACGCGTGCCGTGTTGCCGCTGATGCGTAAACAGCGCTCCGGTTTGTTGATGACTATCTCATCAACAGCCGGCATCTCGGGCGGCATGTTCTGCTCGGCATACGCTGCTGCCAAATTTGGAATCGAAGGCTGGATGGAGTCGATCACCCCCGAGATTGCGCCATTTGGGATCCGTACCATGTTGGTCGAGCCTGGCTTCTTCCGCACGGATTTGCTTACTACCGATTCGACCACGTATGCAGCGCCCTCTATCGACGATTATGCTGAGCGCACGAAGGAAACCATCGCCGCGTGGAACAGCATGAATGGCAAGCAAAGCGGGGATCCTGCCAAGCTCGCCGCCGCACTTGTGCAACTTGCCGACCACGCAGAGCCCCCTGCGCGCTTCGCCGCAGGGGCTGACGCTGTGCAGGCTTTTGAGTCGAAAGCCAATGCGTTGCTTAGTCAAGCTAACGCGCACCGCGATCTATCATCATCTCTCGCGCACGACAAGGCATAAACCGGATTGGTGGACGAAAACTCGGAGCAAGAATTGCTCTTTTGCGTGGTGATCATTGAAGTTGCCGCGTGCACGGAAGGATACTACCGAGCCAAGCTTGCGCACCTTGCGCTACGGCTAAGTTTAATTCCCGAGCACAATCAGTCACTCACAATAAGTTGTGATGCAGCTCGGCGCATCCGAATGGCCTTCGTACGTCCGCTTTTGGCCGAAATCAGCCGGTCGCGACCGCGCCACCGGCGCACTCTCTGGGTCGGTTGCAGTGGACGCTGCGCAAGAGCACGAAAATCTTAAACGCGAACGAGCTCTACACGACGGTTTTTCGCCTTGCCTTCTTCGGTGCTATTGTCGGCCAGCGGCTGGTCCAGGCCCTTGCCCACGGCGCTCACGCGATCAGGTGCAATATGCATGGCGGTAATCGCTTTGGCCACCGACTCGGCACGCGCCAGCGACAGCTTGCGGTTGTTCGCGGCGTCGCCGGTCGCATCGGTGTGGCCTTCGATGCGCAATTTCAGGCTGGGTTCACCCTGCATCAGCTTGACGACCTCGTCGATCGCCGGCTGGCTGTCTTGACGGATAACCTGGCTGTCGGTATCGAAGTTCAGGTAGATCGCGACGTGGCCATCCTTCTTCAAGACAGTCGAGAGATGGGCGGCGGACAAAGCCTGCACCTGCTGTTGCATGGCCTTTTCCTCTATGGTCATGACGCCCACTTCGCCGCCGTAGACACGGAGCGAGAACCAGATGTTCGCCTTGGGTGTCCGCAGCAGCCATTGCTCGAATCCGGGCGTATCCGCGTCTGTGCTTGCATCGATATAAGGAAGCTTCATTTTGTCGTAGATCGCCTGGTATCTCCCACCATTGCGCTCGATGAATTTCTCGTTCATCGGGTGGACAGTGTCAACCCGCGTCGCACCGAGGGCTTTCAGGGCCGTTTCATAGTTGCGATGTGCCGCCAGCACCGACCACTTCATATCGCTCAGCATAAACTCGCGAGACATGACCTTGCCTTCGACCGGGCGAAGTTCTTCGCCAGCGAGCACGTAGACGCGATCGAAATCAAGATCGCTGTCCGTGCGCATGTCGTCCGGCTTCAGATCCGCAGGCATGGCGACATACGGAAACGGCGGCAACGCTTTGGTCGTCACCGGCACCAATTCCAGGTCAAAGGGCTTAACTGTAGCCACGGCCGACACGGCGGCAGGCGCCTCGGAGGCAACAGCGGGGGCGGGTGAGTCCGCCGACTGTGCGGCGGCTGCGACCGGTTCCTTGGCCGCTTCTCGCGATTCGGTTTGGTCGCGTTTGCAGGCTGTCAGGCTAGCCGCAATGAACAATGGCAGGACGAGTGTCGATAGACGCATGATGGCAGTTTTTTAATAATAAAAGATTAACGGATCATCAGAATAGCAGAGTTCGATTTACATTTGAGTGCCCTTCGTTTATCGCACTTGTGTTCCGTGACCCTTGAGCACTTCCGGCCGCTCCTAAACCTGTGAGCGGGCAGCCCGCTGCCGATAGCGGATGGCCGGTATGGCCGAGTGTATGACTCTGTTTCCAGCACCAAGCTCGTTTCGTCCGCCATCGCCATCGCCTGCGCCAGCGCCGCCCAGGCCCAGCAAGTCTTCAAGATCGGCCACGTGGGCCCGGTCTCCGGCCCCAATTCCCACCTTGGCAAGGACAACGAAAACGCCGCGCGCATGGCGGTCGATGAATTGAACAGCAAGGGTTTCACCATCAACGGCGAGCGCGTCACCTTGCAACTGCTGGCCGAGGACGACGCCAGCGATCCGAAGCAAGGCACGGCGGTGGCGCAGAAGCTGGTCGACGCCAAGGTCGATGGCATCGTCGGCCACCTGAACTCTGGCACCAGCGTACCGGCATCGCGCATCTACCATAACGCCGGCCTGGTGCAGGTCTCGCCCGCCACCACCGCCATCCTGACCGCGATCCGGGCGAAAAAGCCCGACCTGATTTTCTTCGGCGGCATGGACGCGGTGGCCGGCCCGATGCTCAAGCAGATGCGCGCACTCGGCATCGAAGCGCGCTTCATGGGCGGCGACGGCATATGCACCGAAGCGCTGGGCCGCCTGGCCGGCGCCGCGGTCGGCGAAGGCAAGGTGGTGTGCGCCGAAGCGGGCGGCGTGAAAGGCGCGCAAGAACAAAAGATGACCGACTTCCGCGCCCGCTTCAAGCAAAAGACCGGCCTTGAAGTGCAGCTGTACGCGCCCTACGTGTACGACTCGGTGATGGTGATGGCGAGCGCAATGCAGAACGCCAAATCGGCCGACCCGGCCAAGTACCTGCCGGCGCTTAAAAAGATCAAGTACGAAGGCGTGACCGGCACCATCCAGTTCGATCCGTCGGGCGACATCCTGAACGGTGCGCTGACGCTGTACACGTATAAAGGCGGCAAGCGCACGCGCATGGATGTGATCCGCTAGCGCGACTGCAACGTTACCAGCGATCGGTCGAGACGAATGTCTCGAGGGCGCCGCGTTGCGCCCAGCCTTCCTGCTCGAGCATCGGCGCCGGGTAGAACTCGGCCACCTGCCCCAGGCACAAGATGGCAACCGGTTTGCCGCCTTCGGGAATGCCGAGCAATGCGGCCAGCCCGGCCGGATCGAACAGCGACACCCAGCCCATGCCCAGACCCTCGGCACGCGCCGCCAGCCACATGTTCTGGATCGCGCACGAGACCGAGGCCAGGTCCATCTCGGGCAGCGTGCGGCGGCCGAACACGTGGCGTTCGCGCCCATCCATCAGCGCGGCCACCAGCACTTCGCCGCAGTCGCGGATGCCTTCCACTTTGAGGCGCATGAATTCGGCGCCGCGCTCCCCCAGCGCGTCGGCGGTGGCGACGCGCTCTTCTTCGACCAGCGCGCAGATGCGCTCGCGCAGATCAGGATTCTTGATGCGGATGAAGCGCCACGGCTGCATCAGGCCGACGCTCGGCGCCTGGTGCGCCGCCGTCAACAGGCGCGTTAGCAGCGCTTCGTCAACCGCGCCCGGCACGAAGTGGCGCACGTCGCGCCGCTCGGCGATGGCGCGATACACGCCATCAAGCTGCGCCTGGCCGAAGCGGTGCGGCAGAGCGTCAGGCATCGCCCTCTTCGCCGGCCTGGTGGAACACCAGGTCTTGCACGCGCTCGCCCTTGCACAGGTGCTGGTCGATGATGCGGTCCATGTTCTCCGGCGTGACGTTGTAGTACCAGGTGCCGTCCGGCTGCACGCACACGATCGGGCCGCCCTTGCAGGCGGCGAAGCAGCCCACGCGGCTGCGCTTGACGCGCAGCGGGCCGGCATTCAAACCGCTGGCCTTGAACTTGTCGCCCAGGCTGTCGAATAGCGCTTGCGACGAACCGTCTTCGCTGCAGCGCGGACCGGTGCAGACCAGCAGGTGGCGGTGGTAGCTGCCGATCTTCGGCTTGACCGGCTGCGCAGCCGGTTCGGTTTGGATAATGTCGTTGCTCATGCTTCGGTCTCCTCGCCAGGCGCCGCCGGCGCCGTGTCCCACGGTTCGTCCAGCGTGGCCTGGATGTAGTCGGCCGGCAGGCGATGGCGCGCCGCCAGCGTCTCGATGCTGGCGCCCGCCGCGTGTTCGGCGGCCAGGGTTTCGAGCCAGCCGAGCAAGCCGGTGGACAGCGAGCGGCCCGCGCGTTCGCCGTCGCGCGTGGCGCCGCCATCTTCCATGTCGTACTTGTTGGCGTAGCCGCGTGGCGTGACCATCAGGCCGTGGCGGATGAAGGTGTTGCTGTTGCCGATCAGGACGGTACTGAGCATGCCGATGTCGGCGTCGCTCATCGAGTCGAGCGTGGTGAACACGATGTTCTCGCGGCGGCGATAGGCGCTCTTCACGATCGCTACCGGCGTATCCGGACGGCGATGGCGCAGGAACAGGCGCTGCGCCTCGACGATCTGGCGCGTGCGGCGGCCGCTCTTCGGGTTGTACAGGGCCACCACGAAGTCGGCCATCGCCACCGCGTCCAGACGGCGTGCAATGGTCGGCCATGGGGTCAGCAGATCGGAAAGCGAGATCGCGCAGAAGTCGTGCGTCAGCGGCGCGCCGACCAGGGCGGCGCAGCTGTTCAGGGCCGAGGCGCCGGGCACGATCTCGACCTGTACTGCATCGTCCGGGGTCCAGCCGGACTGGAACAGCACTTCGTAGGTCGGGCCGGCCATGCCGTACACGCCGGCGTCGCCCGACGAAATCAGAGCCACCTTCTTGCCGGCGCGCGCCGCTTCCAAAGCGCTGACGGCGCGGTCGAGTTCTTCGGTCATCGACTTGCGGATGATCTCCTTGCCCTCGATCAGATCGGCCACCAGCTTGATGTAGGTGACGTAGCCGATTACCACGTCGGCTTCGGCGATGGCGTCGCGCGCGCGCTGGGTCATGTGCTCCACGCTGCCGGGGCCAATCCCCACCAGCATGATCTTGCCTGCGCGCGCGGGCGCGGAGACGTCGGTTTCAGTGTTCATGGTTCTTTCCTTGCGATCGAGACGGTGGCGTTGCGGCCGTCCGCGCCCCGGTGTTTGTGTTTTTCGACGACCAATGCGGTCATCGATGTATTGGGTCCCGCGGCCAGCAGCGCGGCCGCTTCGCTGACCGACGGCGTGCCGGTGTACTTGCGCACCGTCTCCGAGGGATTCGGCACCGCCACCTGCGCCAGCGCTTCGGGTGGATAAAACACCAGCGGCCAGCCGTGTTCCTGCGCCAGCGCCAGTAGCGCCGCTTCGTCCTGCTTGATCGTGATCGAGGCCGCCATCACGACTTGCTCGGGACGCGCGCCCGCCAGCGCCAGCGCGGTTCGCACTGCATTGCGCACGGTTGTCAGCGTGACGCCGCGGTCGCAACCCAGGCCGACGGTGAACAGCGTCATGCGCCGTCCTGCGGCGGGCGGTACACCACCAGGCGTTCGTGCAGCTCGGCCCAGCGTTCTTGCGGCACCTCGGCGTGCGTCACCCACAGCACGGCCGCGTGCTTGTCCAGATCGACGTCTTCGAAACGTTCGAAGCGGTGGATGGTGTCGGGCAGCGGGGTCGGACGGGTCCACCAATCCGGGCTGCCGGCTTCCTGCACAAAGGCGATCGGTTCGCCGTTGACCACGTGCGCCGAGACGCGCGTGATGTTGATCTTCGGGGCTTCCACGCGCCAGCCCAGGTGGCGGCCGAGGATGTCCACCGGGATGGTGCGGCCGACGTCGGACGCGGTAGTCAAGACCGGCGCCGCGCCGATCAGGTCTGCAATGCGCTCGCTCCATTCGTTGGCGCCGCCGACGTGACCCGACAGCACGGGAATCACGTACTGGCCGGCGTCGTCGACCACGATCACGCCCGGGTCTTCGTCCTTGCTGCGCAGGTGCGGCGCGATCAGGCGCACCACGGCGCCGAGCGAGACAAAGAAGATCACCTGGTCGTAGTTGGCGAACAGCGGGCCGATCTCGTCGCGCAGCGCGCCGTCATACGCACGCACCGTGTTGGTCACGTCGCTGAAGGCCGCTGCGAATTTGGCCGAAGTGCAGATCGCGGCATCGGGCAGGTCGGCAGCCAGGCGTGCGGCTTGCGCGGCGCCATGCTTGGTAATAGCGACCAGGCACACGCGCGGCGTGTCGATAATTGGATTGCTCATGCAGTCTCCGTAATGATGGGTAGGGGGCCGCTCTTTTTGAGGCAGCCCTTGATGCGTTCACCGCGAATGCGGTGGTTGTGCTTGACGATCAACAGCGACAGGTAGCTGACCCTGGTGCCGCGCAGCTGCAGGATGTCGATGCCGCTGTAGCGCCGCTCGTCCGGTGCGCCGACGCGTTCGATGAAGTGGGAACCGGCCAGCAGATCGCGCCGTTCGAGCCAGTCGATCAGTTCATCAAGGATCGGCTTCACCTTCATCAAGACCAGCGTGTCGAAGTCGGGCAGCAGGCGGTCGACCGCGCTGACGCCATACGCGGCCGGCACGATGGCGACCGTGTCGTCCTGCTCGGCGAACGGCACGTCGGCCATGGCGCAGGCGGCGGTGAAGGCGTTCACGCCGGCCACGATGCGGGTCGGGATCGATTGGTCCAGCGCGCGCACGGTGCGCGCCAGATGGCCGAAGGTGGCGTAGGTGCTGGCGTCGCCCTCGACCAGAAACAGCACGTCGCGCCCGGCGCGCAGCCACGGCAGCACGGTATCGGCGGCGCGCAGCCAGGCGCGCGCCAGCTTTTCGCCGTCGTGCGTCATCGGGAACAGCAACTGCGTGTGCTGCTCGGGCGGCGTCACGCCAGCGCGCACCACGATGTCGAAGGCGTAGCTCGGGGTCTTGCCGCTGCGCGCGGGATAAACCCAGATCGTGTCGCGGCGCTGCAATGCTTCCCACGCGGCGCGCGTGATCAGGCCCGGGTCGCCGGGGCCGAGCGAGATGCCCCATAACGTGCCGCTCATCGGGCGCCTCCGCTCGTGCGGGCGCAGACGATCCACACCGGGTTTTCGGCTGCCATGCGGTGCATGTGCAGGATCGGTTTGCTGCGCGCGGCTTGCAGTTGCAGCACGTCCCAAGTCACGCCCTCTTCCACCATCGACGTCAGCGTCGCCGTGGCGGTGGCCAGGTTTTCCAGCGTGACGAAGTTCATCACCAGCGCTCCGTTCGGGCGCAGGCGCCCCAGGATCATGGCAATCAGGGCGGCCAGTTCGCCGCCCGAGCCGCCGATGAATACCGCGTCCGGGTCGGGCCAGGCATCGAGCCCTTCGGGCGCCTTGCCGTGCATGAGCGTGTAGTTGCTGATGCCGAAGGCGGCGTGGTTCTGGCCTGCGATGGCGTGGTCAAGCTCGTTCTTTTCGATTGCCCACACATGACCGTCCGGGCACAGGCGCGCCGCTTCCAGGCCCACCGAGCCGGAGCCGGCGCCGATGTCCCACACCACGCTGTCCTGGCGCAGCTGCAGGCGCGCCAGGCTGACGGCGCGCACTTCCTGCTTGGTGATCAAGCCCTTCTCGGGCTGGCGCTGGGCGAATGCGCTGTCCATCAGGCCGAAGCGCACCGGCTTCGATGCCGTTGTCACGCGCCAGAGCAGCACGACATTCAGGTCCGCAAAGCGCATAGCAGCTGCATCAACCGGATTCAGGTCAGCCAAGACCCGCTCTTCCGGTTGCAGCAGATTCTCGGCCACCGCCATGTGAAAGTCGTCGGCCAGGCCTTCCGCCTGCAGCAGGCGCGCGATGCGGTCGGGCGAATTATCGGGGCTGGTCAACACCAGCAGGCGCGACTCGCGCCGCAGCGCCTGCGCCAGGCCATACAGGCCGTGGCTCGGCGCCGCGCCGCGAGTCCATTCGCCGGCGTCGCGCGCATGCACCGACACCACGCGCGCGTCCTGCCACGCCAGGCCGACGCGTGCACAGGCCAGCTGCAATGTGGACAGGTTGGGCAGGATGTCGAGCGCATCGACGCACAGGTGCTGCGCCAGATACGGCGCGATGCCGTGGCACAGCGGATCGCCGGTGGCCAGCACCACGCAGGCCAGGTTGTCGTTGCGGGCGGCGCGCACCCACTCCGGTACCTCTTTCAGGCGCCTGGTCAGGTCGTGACGCGCGGCGCTCGGCTTGAACTCGCGCTCGAACAGCGCCAGCGTGCGTGCGCCACCGATCACGACGTCGGCATTGCGCAGGTAGGCCAGCGCGGTCGGGTTCAGGCTGGCGACACCGTCGTCGAGCACACCGATCACGCGGCAGGGATTGGGATCTTTCAGCATGGTGTCCTCATTGATGGAAGTTGTCGGCTTCAGGCAGGTGGTCGATGCCGATCCGGCCTGCGCTCACCGGACGTTCGTTCGGCAGCGCTGGCAGCGACCACACGTCAGCCACCTGCACGCCGCTGAAGTCGCACACCATCACGCGCAGCTGGAACGCGCGGCCATAACGATCCGGCGCGGTCAGGGTGTCGATCGCGGCTTGCGCCAGCGCGTGGTGGAAAGCGTCGCCAAGTCCGCGCTCGACCATCAGTTCGGCGCCAAAGCGCGCCGTTTCGGCGGCGGCCATCGCTTCGCAGTCTTCCGGCGCAGCGCCGATCTGGCGCGCGATCGCCGCCACCAAATCGGTATCGACTTCGCTGCGGTTGGCGTGGGTGATGGTTTCGCCCTGCGCGATCTTGGTCAGCTTGCCGACCATGACCGCCAGCACCACCAGGCCGATGCCCTGCGCCACCGCTTCATCGAGCGCGTAGCGCAGGAAGTCGCCCATCTGCACGAAGCAGGCCGACGGCAACTCGGGCCGCTCGGCGCGCAGGGCGCCGATGGCGAAGGTCTCGGTGCGCCCGCCGGTGGTCAATGCGACGATGCCGTGACCGGCGGTGGCCGCGACCTGCACGCCCTGCACCACGCTGGCGCGCCAGGCGGCGGTGGAATACGGTTTGACGATGCCGGTGGTGCCGAGAATGCTGATGCCGCCCAGGATGCCCAGGCGCGCATTGGTGGTCTTCTTGGCCATCACCTGGCCGTCCGGCACGCTGATGGTCACTTCGATGCCGTGCTCCTGCAGCAGCATTGGAGCGGCTTCGCGCAGGTTGTCAGCGATGTTGCGACGCGGGACCGGGTTGATTGCCGGGCCACCGACCTCAAGACCCAGGCCGCGCATGGTGACGGTGCCGACGCCGTCGCCCGCCACATACGTGACGTCGCCGGCCTGGCCGGGCAGCAGGCGCAGGTCGACCGTGATGTGGGCGCCGTCGGTGCAATCGGGATCGTCACCGGCGAATTTCACAATCATCGCGTGCGCGCTGGTGCCGTCGCTGCGCCCGTCCTGGACAGCGAAACGCACCCGGCTGCCGTTGGGCAGCAGGCTTTCGATCTCCTTCGGCACGGCGCCATCGACCATGCCCAGTACCGCCGCGCGCGCGGCGGCGGCAGCGCAGGCGCCGGTGGTAAAGCCGGTGCGCGTTCCGCGTTCGGCCGCTTTGTCTTTCATGCCCATGGTGCTCAAGCGGCCTTTTGCCGCGCCTCGGCCAGCGACAGCAGCGCGTGCAGTGTGGCTACCACCAGCGTCGAACCGCCCTTGCGGCCACGAATCACGATCCAGGGCACTTCGTTCAACTGCGCCATCAGGTCTTTCGATTCGGCCGCCGACACGAAGCCGACCGGCATGCCGACCACCAGCGCCGGACGCACGCCCTCTTCGCGGATCAGGCGCACCAGTTCGATCAGCGCGGTCGGCGCGTTGCCGATACCGACGATGGCGCCATCCAACAAGCCCTTGCGATGAGCCTTCCTCATCGCCTGCACCGCGCGCGTGGTGTCTTCCAGCCTGGCCGTTTCGATCACGTCCGGGTCGCTGATGAACTGGTATGTGTGCATGCCGAAGTGCGCCAGGCGCGGTTTCGACAGACCGGAACAGATCATCTCGACGTCGGCCACCACCGGCGCGCCGCCGGCCAGCATGGCGCGCACGCCCGCTTCCACCGCGTCCGGATGAAAGTCGGTCAGGCCGTTGAAGTCGAAATCGGCGTTGGCGTGGATCATGCGGCGCACGATCGGCCACTCGCCCGCGCCATAGGTGTGCGGCCCGACTTCGGCGTCGATGATGGCAAAGCTGTCATGCTCGATCGCCTGGCCGGCGCGGGTCAGCTGTTCGGTGACGGTGTTAATCGTGCTCATGCCGGCTGCTCCTTGGCGGGATGCGCGTGCGGGTGGTCGTGCTCGTGCGCATGACCATGATCGTGTGCATGATCGTGTTCATGAGCGTGATGATGGTGCTCATGCTCGTGCGGATGCTCATGTGGATGCGCGTGCTCCGGCCCGTGCGCATGTCCATGATCGTGCGTGTGCGCATGCGAGTGGCCATGCCCCATTTCATGCGCGAGCTCGCGGTAGCTGCAGCCGTCGCATGGCAGGCGGCTGGCCGGCACACCCGCGCGCAGTTCTTCCACGCGCTGGTCCATCAAGCCGAAGATCTCTTTCTCGAAGCCAAAATGCTCGCCGCAGAAGAAGCGCACCTGCGGATACTGGCCGCGCAGGTGCTCGACCTGGCGGTGGATGCGCTGCATCAGCGTGCCGGTGTACAGGTAGTACGGCAGCACCACGACCTGGCGCATTCCCAGCAGCACCTGGCGCGCCACCACTTTTTCCAGGCGCGGCCAGGTAATGCCGGTAAAGGCCAGGTCAACCAGCTCATGATCGCCCTCCTCCATCAGCCAGCGCGCCATCTTGGCCATCTCGCCATTCGCACCGCGGTCAGATGAACCGCGTCCCAGCACCACCACGCCGGTGCTGGTCGGATCGGGCATGTCGAGCGCCGTCATTGCCTTGCGCAGGCGGCGCTTGAGGATGGCCAGGATCGGATCGCACGCGGTCAGGTGCGGCGCCAGCAGGATCTCGGTCTGCGGACAGGCAGCGCGCGCGCCTTCGACCGCTTCCGGGATTTCCATCTTGACGTGGCCGGCCGCGTTCAGGATCAGCGGCACCACCAGCACCCGGCGCGAACTGCGCGCGGCGGACAGCAGCGCGGCGTTCATCTCGGGCGGCGCGAACTCGATGAAGCACAGTTCGATGCGCCAGTCGGGACGCTGGGCGCGCCACTGTTCGGTGAAGTCGCGGATTTCCTGGTTGCCGGAATCCTCGCGCGAACCGTGGCCGACGATGAGGATGGTGTCGCCCGTGGAAGGCATGAAGTTCAATGGGGTCGCCGCGGTCATGCGCTGGCCTTTCTGAATCGGTGGGTAAAAGTTGGGTCGTACAGCTTGGAGCGCGCCAGGGTTTCCCAGTGCAGCGCGCCGAGCGTGGGGCTGGCGACGATCATTGCCTGGCTGGCGACGCCCGCCTCGCGGCAGCGCGCCTTGATGTCGGCCAGCGTGCCGCGCAGGATTTTTTGTTCGCCCGGCCAGCTGGCCTTGTGCACCACCAGCATCGGAGAATCCTCCGGCCAGCCGGCTGCGCGCAGCGCCGTCTCGACCTTGTGCATCAGCGTGATCGACAGGAAGATGCAGATCGTGCTGCGGTGCGCGGCCAGGCTGGCCAGGTCTTCCCCGTCGGGCATCGGGGTGCGGCCTTCGACGCGTGTGAGGATTACGGTCTGGGTCACTTCGGGCAGCGTCATCGATTCGCCAGCGGCCGCCATCGAGGCCATCGCCGACGACACGCCCGGCACCACCGCCCATTCAAGGCCGGCATCGACCAGCGGACGCGCCAGCTCGATCAGCGCGCCGTACAGGCTTGGGTCGCCCGTCTGCAATCGCACCACGACGGCGTGATGGCTGGCCTGATCGATCAGCCAGGCGGTCATCTCTTCGAGCGTCATGTCTTTCGAATCGCGGATCGCGCAGCCGGGCGGCGCCCACATGGTGGCGGCGCGGTCGACCAGCGAACCCGCAAACAGCACCGCGCCGGCCTGCGCCAGCAGTTTCTGGCCCTTGACCGTGATGAGTTCCGGGTCGCCCGGGCCGGCGCCGACGAACCAGATCTTGCCTGGAGCCGGTGTGGTGTCTAGCGTCATGTGATGCTTTCTTCTGGTTGGGTGGTGCGCAGGGCATCGAGCAGCGCATCGATGCTGCGTGGCGCGGCGGCATGTGGCAGCACGCCGCGTGCGGCCAGCAATGCGTGCAGCGCCAGCGCCGCAGGTGGACGCTGGCCGGCGGCGCGCAGTGCGTCGTCGTTGCGCGCGACCTGCTGCGCTGGGCCGGATGCGATCACGCCACCTTCCGCCATCAGGTGAATGCGGTCGGCCCAGCGGTAAGCGAAATCGACATCGTGGGTGGACAGCAGCACGGTGACGCCGCGCGCGGCCAGGCGGTCGAGCAGCAGCGCAAGTTCGTGCTGCATCGGCGCGTCCAGGCCTGCCATCGGCTCGTCCAGCAGCAGCACTTCGGGCTCCATTGCCAGCACGCCGGCGATGCAGACGCGCTTCTTCTGGCCGAAACTGAGGTGGTGCACGGCGCGCTGCCCGTGATCTTGCAGGCCGACCGCTGCCAATGCCGACGCTACGCGCGCGCGTACGGCAGCGACATCGAGGCCCAGGTTCAGAGGGCCGAACGAGACGTCTTCTTCGACCTGGGCCGAGAACAGCTGACGGTCCGGGTTCTGGAACACCAGGCCGACGCGGCGCCGCAGTTCGGCCAGGCCCTTGCGGCTGTAGTCGAACGGTTGATCGTCCATGCGCAGCGTGCCGCTGGTGGGACGCAGCAGGCCATTCAGGTGCTGCAACAAGGTCGTCTTGCCGGCGCCGTTCGCGCCCAGCAGCGCGTGGCGCATGCCGCGCTCGAGCGACAGGCTGCAGCCACGCAGGCCGATGCTGCCGTCGGCAAACGCGTGCTCCACCGCGTCCAGCGCGAGCACGCCGCTCACCACAGGCGGTCTCCCGTGGCCAGCGCCAGCAGCAGCAAGCCTGCGAACGCGGCGCGCATGGTCTGTGCGCGCGCTTGCGGGAACACGGCCGGCAGGAAGCGCAGCGCGCCGCTGTAGCCGCGCGCGTCGGCCGCCATCTGCAGCGCCGATGCACGCTGCCAAACCTGCACCGCCATCTGGCCGGCCAACAGGCCCATCGAACGCCAGGCGTGCGCGAAGCCGCGATAGCCGAGCCGCGCGCGCTGGGCCTGGACGCCGTCGTCCCACGCCTGGCGCAGCACGAACAGCATGCGGTAGCACAGCACCATCAGGTCGAGCAGCAGTTCGGGCGTGCGCACGCGGCGCAGCAGCTGGATCAGGTCGGGCATCGGCGTGGTGAGGACCAGGCCAAGGAGCGCGGCCAGCACCGTCAGCGAGCGCAAGGCAGTGCGCGCGACCAGCTCTGGCGACGCGCCATGCCAGCCCCAGTTTCCACTTGCATCGACAGCGGCCAGCATGGCCACGCACGACAGCAGCAAGAAGCCGATCGGCGCCATCGCCAGCGCCAGGTAGGTGCGCAGCGGCACGCGCGCCAACAGCAGCGCGCTCACGGCGAGCAGGCACGCCAGCGCCGCCAGCATGGGCGGGCGATGCGCAATCCACGCCGCGCCGATGCCGCACAGCGCGAACAGCGCCTTGGCCGTGGGCGCCACCGGGCGCCAGCGGCTGGCATAGGCCGCCGTTTCAATCAGCATGGGATTGCGTTGATGCGGCTTCGCGGCGCGCGCGCTCGCGTGTCACCGAGGTGCCAAGCCAGTAGCCGATCACGCCGGCGCCAAGCGCCGCCTGCAGCGCGAACAGGAGCGAGGCGATCTCGCCGCTGGCCGGCTCGAACAGCGGCTCGAACCACGGCTCGTAGTGCGGCGCGACAGTGCCGATGGCTTGCTGCGCGCGCTCGTCGGCGCCGCCGAACATCGCTGGCGCCTCGGCGCCCGGTTCGGCCGGCGGCGCCGATGCGAACCATAGCGGCAGCACGGTGAGCAGCACGATGGCGCTCCAGATCATCCAGGTGCGCGTCTTCATGCTTTCTTCTCCATCGCCATCACCGGCAGCTTGCGCAGTTCGTGCGCGTTGAAGCGTGCCATCGCGTTCACCACCAGCACCGTCAACAACCCTTCGCTGATCGCGATCGGCACCTGGGTCAGGCCGAAGATGCCGGCGAATTTGACGAACGACGCAGAGAAGCCGCCCACTGCATCGGGGAAGGCCCAGGCCAACTGGATCGAGGTGGTGACATAGGTCGCCAGGTCGCCCAGGCAGGCCGCCAGGAACACCGCGACCGAACGTGAAGCGCCGGCGCCGGCCGCCGCGCGGAATACACCGTAGGCGACGAAGGGGCCCACCACCGCCATCGAAAACACGTTGGCGCCGAGCGTGGTGATGCCGCCATGGGCCAGTAGCAGCGCCTGGAACAGCAGCACCACGAAGCCGACCGGCACCATCGCGGCGGGCCCGAACAGGAGCGCGCCGAGGCCGATCCCGGTCGGGTGCGAACAGCTGCCCGTCACCGACGGCAACTTGAGGGCAGATAGAAGAAAAGCGAAAGCGGCGGCGACGCCGAGCAGCATGCGCTGTTCGGGATGCGTGGCCAGGGTGCGCCCCACGCTGCGCAGGCCGAAAGCCAGGAACGGCAGTGACGCGGCGGCCCAGCCGATGGCATGCGCCGGCGGCAGGAAACCTTCCATGATATGCATTCGAAACCTCCCGTCGAATGGTCGATAAGGACACCATGCGGGGAGGTAGAAGGACGGTCGACGGGATGCAGGTACAAGGATGCGGGTACGCGAAGCCGGCCGACAGCGGCTTCCCTTTACCCCGGGGAATGATGCTGGCGATTTGGGCCGGTATTCTGGCTGGCCTTCATCCTTCTCCGTGCCTTCCCGCGCGGTTGTGCAACCAGGCAGTGGCGTATCGACGGAGTCGTCAGGCTTACAGCAGCGGGGGCTGCACCGGAATGGCCGCGCAAGGCGGATTCACCGGTTTCCCGTTTAACGTCATCCCGTGCAAGGATGAGCGCACCCAAGCGCGCATCTTACACAAGAACGCCGGACGTCTCAATGTAAAAGACCGGTTTAAAAACGCAGGCAAGAAAAAAGCGCGCCATGCTGATGCGGGCGCGCTTTTCGGGAGAGTAAAGACTTACTTGGTGCTCAAGACCCACTTGACCAGGGTACGGGCTTCGGCCTCGCTCACCTGCGGATTGGCCGGCATCGGCACCGGACCCCAGACGCCGGCGCCGCCCTTGAGCACCTTCTGCACCAGCTTGTCTTCGGCGCTCTTCTGGCCCGCATAGCGTTCCGCCACGTCCTTGTACGCGGGGCCGACCAGCTTGGTCTGCACCGTGTGGCAGGTCATGCAGTTCTTGGCTTTCGCCAGGTCGGCCTGTGCGAACGCGCCGCTAGAGACCAGGGCCGACAACATCACACACAACGACAGGGACCGCTTCATTTGTTTCTCCGTGGTTATCACTGACCCGATTCTACCCCCAATCATCGGCGCGCCAAGTGACCGATACACTCTGTAACCGGGCAATGGCTTTGGTAACAGTCTGACGCGCTGGAATGTCTTGAATTTTCCACAGAGCATCACTCGCGGCCCATTTCTTTGTAAGATGGCAGCTTCCCGAGGAGTTGCTTGCCATGCCCCTGATTCTGTTGATCGTCGCCCTGGTCGCCTTGCGCGGCCTTGAAGTCTGGCGCTTCGCCGACCTGTCGTGGTGGTATATCGTCGGCCTGATGGTGCTGGCGTTTATCTGGTTCGAGTTCATCGAAAAAATGCTCGGCCTCGACAAAAAGAAAGAGCACGATCGGCACGACCAGCGGCGCGCCGACCGGGTACGCAAAACGCTCGACAAGCGCCGCTGAGCCACTTTCCATGTGATACATTGGACGTATCACCAAGCCGCGTCCATACGTACCACATATCAATGCCTCCCGAACTGCGCCAGTTGCGCCATTTCGTCACTGTGGCCGAAGAACTGCATTTCGGCCGCGCCGCCGCGCGCCTGCACATGACCCAGCCGCCGCTGTCGCAATCGATCGCCAACCTGGAAGACCTGCTCGGCGCCGCGCTGTTTCTGCGCAACCGCCGCAGCGTGCACCTGACCCCGGCCGGCAGCGCCCTGCTGCCCGAAGCACGCCGCATCCTCGAGCAAGCCGGCGCCCTGCCCGAACTGGTGCGGCGTGCAGCGGGCGGCGAGACCGGGCGCCTGGCGCTGTCGTTTGTCTCCACTGCCGGCCTGGGCCTGCTGCCCGACATGCTGCGCCGCTACCGCGCCGCCTATCCGCAGGTGCGATTGCAGCTGCAGGAGTCGACGTCGGACGTCCAGTTCGAGGACTTGCTGGCCGGGCGCATCGACGCCGGCTTCGTGATTCCGCTGCTGGCCGGCGTGCCCGATGCGGCGCTTGATTACATCAAACTGCTGGAAGAGCCGCTGGTGCTGTGCGCGCCGAGCGGCCTGGACGCCCTGGCGACGCCAGGCCCGGTGCGGCTGCGCGACTTGCCGCCGCTGCCGCTGGTGATCTTCCCGCGCGTACTGGCGCCCGGGCTGCACGATGCCATCCTGGCGTGCTGGCGCGACGCCGGCGTCACGCCCACCATCGGCCAGGAAGCGATCCAGATGCAGACCATCGTCAGCCTGGTCTCCGGCGGCATGGGCTTGGCACTTGTGCCACAATCCGTGTCGAACCTGATGCGGCCGGGCGTAGAATACCGTGCCTTGACGGACGCCGCGCCGCCCGCCGAAACCGGCCTGGCCTGGCGCCGCGACAACGATTCGCCCGTCCTGCGGGGATTCCTGGACCTGATAAAGAAAGACTGACTATGCTGATTCATCCGCAGCCGGACCCGATCGCGATTGCGCTCGGGCCGGTGCAAATCCACTGGTATGGCCTGATGTACGTGGTCGCCTTTGCCTTGTTCATCATCCTGGGCCGGGTGCGCATCCGCATGCCGCACGTCGCCGCGCAGGGCTGGACCCGCGACGACCTGGACGACATGCTGTTCTATGGGATGCTGGGCGTGGTGCTGGGCGGCCGGCTGGGCGAAGTGCTGTTCTACCAGCCACTGTACTTCCTCGAGCACCCGCTCGAGATCTTCATGATCTGGCGCGGCGGCATGTCGTTCCACGGCGGCTTCCTGGGCGTGCTGATCGCGATGGCGCTGTGGGCGCGCAAACGCCAGCGCAACCTGCTCGACGTGTACGACTTCATCGCGCCGCTGGTGCCGCTCGGTTACGCGGCCGGCCGCATGGGCAACTTCATCAACGCCGAACTGCCCGGCCGCCTGGCCGACCCGAGCCTGCCGTGGGCCATGATCTGGCCCGGCGTGGCCGGCCCGCGCCACCCGTCGCCGCTGTACCAGATGCTGGTCGACGGCATCCTGGTGTTCATCATCCTGTGGCTGTTCGCGCGCAAGGCCCGTCCACGCCTCGCGGTCGGCGCCATGTTCACCCTGCTGTATGGGTGCGCGCGCTTCTTCACCGAATGGTTCCGTGTGCCGGACTGGGAAACCACCGTGTTCGGTCTGCCGATCACCTCGGGCCAGGTACTGTCGCTGCCGATGATCGTGGCCGCGCTGGCGATGCTGGCATGGTCGTATCGGCAGGCGCCACGCCAGCCGCTGGCGGCGTGATTCGTTGAAGTGATGCGTATGTTGAGTGGGCGAGCGCACAGAGCGTTCGCTCCTCGACTTCGACAATAGGGCTCCAAGGATCGGAGCTCGAATGAATCAACCCAGGCGCAGGCGGCATGTCGGAAGGTGGCTGCTTGCAGCATGCATCGTGATCGCATGCGTGGCCTTCGCCATCATGTGGCGTCCGGCGATCGCGCCGCTTGCCGCCATCCCCACGTTCGACCAGACCCGCATCGAGCGCGGCGCCAACCTGGCGCGGCTCGGGATGTGCGCTTCGTGCCACACGCCCGATCTGGCGAAGCCGTTCGCCGGCGGCAAGCCGATGGAGACGCCGTTCGGCATCGTCCACAGCACCAACATCACGCCCGATAACGACACCGGCATCGGGCGCTGGAGCCAGGAGGCGTTTACCCGCTCGATGCGCAAGGGCGTCTCGCGCGATGGCCACCTGCTGTATCCCGCTTTCCCCTACAACCACTACACGCGCATGACGCAGGCCGACATCGACGACCTGTACGCCTATTTCATGACGCGCCCTGCTCTCCACGCCCCGGCACGCGACAACCAGATGACCTTCCCGTTCGGCTTGCGGCCGCTGGTCGCATTCTGGAACGTGCTGTACCTGGACGACGCGCCATGGCAAACCGACCCGAAACAATCGGCCGAATGGAATCGCGGCGCCTACTTGGCCGACGCGGTCGCGCATTGCGCCGCCTGCCACACGCCGCGCACGATGCTGGGCGGCCCTGACTTGTCGCGCCCACTCGATGGCGGCGAAGCCGATGACTGGTACGCACCTGCCCTGAATGCACGTTCGCCGTCGCCGCTGCCGTGGACACGCGAACAGCTGCACGCCTACCTGCGCAGCGGCATCGCCGAAGACCACGCCGCGGCCGGCGGCCCGATGCAGGACGTGGTGACGCACCTGGCGCAAGCCGATGAACGCGACGTCGCCGCGCTGGCCGCCTGGACCCACAGCCACCTGGCGCAAGCGCCGGCACGTACTACGCCGGCGCAGCAAAGCGCTTCGCTGCCGGCCCCCAAGGCGGACGACCCGGACTTGCAGCGCATGCAGGCCGGCTACGCCCTGTACGCCAACGCTTGCGCGCGCTGCCATGACGCCGGGCGCAGCCCGAGTTCCGGCGCCGCGCTGCCGCTGCAGAAAGCGGTCGCGCTGTACGACCCCGACCCGCGCAGCCTGATTCACATCGTCGACGACGGCATCGCGCCGCCGGACGGCGAACCGGGACGCTGGATGCCCGGCTACGAAACCATCCTCACCGACGAGCAGACCGGCGCGCTGGCGGCCTATCTGCGCAAGTACGGCGCCGGCCAGCCGGCCTGGCCCGAACTGAACGACGCCGTGCGCAAAGCGAGAGCACCATGACCACCTACCGCCTGCAGGTCAACGGCAAGCAGCATGCCGTCGACCTTGACCCCGACACGCCGCTGCTGTACGTGCTGCGCAACGAGCTCGAACTCAATGGCGCCAAGTTCGGCTGCGGCCTGGGCCAGTGCGGCTCGTGTACGGTGCTGGTCGATGGCAAGTCGGTGATGTCTTGCCTGGTGCCGGTATCCGCAGTCGGTGGGCGCGCGGTGCGCACCGTCGAAGGACTGGGCAGCGTCGACAAGCCGGGCGTGCTGCAGCAAGCCTTCATCGACGAGCAGGCGGCGCAGTGCGGCTACTGCATCGCCGGCATGATCATGCAGGCCACGGCGCTGCTGGAAAAGACGCCTGCGCCGACCGACGCCCAGATCCGCACCCACATGTCGCCCAACCTGTGCCGCTGCGGCACCCACATGCGCATCCTGCGCGCGGTGCGGCGCGCGGCCGACGTGCTGGCCAAGCAAGCGGCAGGAGCGAAAGGGTGAGCGCCGCGCCGCCCTGCGACGAAGGCCGGCGCCGCTTCCTGGCAGCCGGTGGCGCGCTGACGCTGTCGTTCGCGATGCCGGCGTGGTCGGCGCCAGGCGAATTGCCCAAGAGCCTCGACAAGACGCCCTGGCTCGACGCCTGGATCCGCATCGAGGCCAATGAACGCATCACCATCTTCACCGGCAAGGTCGAACTGGGACAGGGTATCAAGACCGCCCTGCTGCAGGTAGCGGCTGACGAACTGCGCGTCGCGCCTGGCCGCCTGCACCTGGTGACCGCCGACACCGAACGCACGCCGGACGAAGGCCTGACCGCCGGCAGCAATTCGATGAAGGACAGTGGCACCGCGCTGCGCCACGCGGCCGGCCAGGTACGCGTACGGCTGTCCGAGCTGGCGGCAGCACGCCTGTCGATCCCGGCGGCGAACCTGACGCTCAAAGACGGCGCCTTCATCGCCGCCGACGGACGCCGCGTCAGCTTCGGTCAACTGGTGACGGGCCAGGAACTGCACGTGCGCGCCACGCCGGATGCGCCGCCGCCGGCCCCGGGCCCGAAGACCGCGATCGGCAAATCGGTGCCGCGCGTCGACATCCCGCCCAAGCTCACCGGCGGGCGCGCCTACATCCAGGACCTGCGCCTGCCGCAGATGGTGCACGCGCGCGTGGTACGCCCGCCATCGCAGGCGGCGCGCCTGATCGCGGTCGATGCCGCCGCCGTGCTGCGCATGCCCGGCGTGCTCAAGGTGGTGCGCGACGGCCGCTTCCTGGCCGTGATCGCGGACGGCGAATACCGCGCCGTGAAGGCCGCCACCGCGCTGGCGCGCGCTACGCGCTGGGATGTAGCGGCGCCACTGCCGACCTACCCCGACATCGCCACGCTGGTGCGCGCGCAGCCGGCGCAGCCATATCCGATCCTCGAACGCGGCGTGCCCGGCGCGCAGGGCCAGACGCTGCGCGCAACCTACACCCGCCCGTTCCAGCTGCATGGTTCGATCGGGCCGTCGTGCGCAGTGGCGCAACTGGTCGACGGCCGCTACACGGTGTGGACCCATTCGCAAGGCGTGTTCCCGCTGCGCGGCGCGCTGGCCGAACTATTGGGCGTAAAGGACGACACCATCCGCTGCATCCACCTCGAGGGCGCCGGCTGCTACGGCCACAATGGCGCCGACGACGTCGCGGCCGACGCTGCGCTGCTGGCGCGCGCCCTGCCCGGACGGCCGGTACGGGTGCAGTGGATGCGCGAAGAGGAACACGCATGGGAGCCGCTGGGCGCGGCGATGGTGGTCGATGTCGCCGCCACGCTGGACGGCAACGGCCGCATCGCCGACTGGCAGTACGCGGTGCTCACGCCCTCGCACAACCAGCGTCCCGGCAAGGCCGGCAACCTGCTGGCGGCCACGCACCTGGCCAAGCCGTTCGCGCCGCCGGTGCCGAAACCGAGCCCGCAACCGGAAGGCAGCGGCGACCGCAATGCGATTCCGTATTACGCGATCCCCAACGCGCGCGTAACGCACCACTTCCAGCCCAGGATGTTCCTGCGCACCTCGGCCCTGCGCGGCCTGGGCGCCTATTGCAATGTGTTCGCGATCGAGAGCTTCATGGACGAACTGGCGCGCGCGGCGAACGCCGATCCGGTTGCATTCCGCTTGCGTCATTTGACCGACCCGCGTGCCATCGAGGTGGTCAGGCTGGCGGCGGCGAAGTTCGGCTGGAACAGTTACAAGCGCCCCGCCGGCACCACCCGCCGCGGACGCGGCTTCGCCTTTGCCCGCTACAAGAACCTGCTGGCGTATTGCGCGCTGGCGGTCGAAGTCGAGGTGGCGCTCGAGACTGGCCTGGTGCGCATCGTGCGCGCCGAGGCGGCGCTCGACTGCGGCGAGATCGTCAACCCGGACGGGGTGCGCAACCAGATCGAAGGCGGCATCGTGCAGTCCACCAGCTGGACCTTGCTGGAGAAGGTGCGCTACGACGCCGGGCAGATGCTGACGCTCGACTGGGGCTCGTACCCGATCCTGCGTTTTAATCAGGTGCCCAATAGCGTTGGCGTGCACCTGATCGACCGCCCCGGCCAGCCCTTTCTGGGCACCGGCGAAGCGGCGCAAGGCCCGGCCGCGGCGGCGATCGCGAACGCGGTATTCGACGCCTGCGGCCTGCGCATGCGCGAGTTGCCGCTGGACCGCCAGCGCATGCGGCGCGCGTAGCGATGCCGGTATAGTGGCGGACTTGAAACCAACCATCGGGGACACCGTTTGAAACCCATCCTGCCGACGCTGCTGGCCGCCGCGCTGCTTGCCACCTCTGCCCAATCGCTGGCACAAAAAGACAGCGCGCCATCACCACGCTGGTCGCGCGTTGCCGACGCCACACTGGCGCGCCAGGAAATCTATCCGACTGTCCTCGATGGCAAAATCTACGTGGCGGGCGGCGTGCTGTCCGATGCGCCCGGCTTTACGGCACAGTTCGAGGCCTACGATGCGGCCTCCAACAAATGGACGGCGTTGAAGCCGTTGCCCGAAGGCCGGCACCACATCGCGCTGGCAGCAGCCGGCGGCAAGATCTATGGCATCGGCGGCTTCTCCGGCGCGATTCCCGACTGGCGCGCCCACGCCTCGGTATTCGTCTACGATCCGAAAGCGGACCGCTGGACGCCGGGCCCTGCCCTGCCGCAGGCGCGCGCCGAAGGCGTGGTGGCGACCGTCAAGGAAAAAATCTATTTCATCGGCGGCCGCATACCCACCAGCGCAAACGCCGCGCACATCAGTCAACACGCCGACACCAGCAAAGCCGAAGTGCTGGACCTGCGTTCCGGCCAGTGGCGGCGCATCACCGACGCCCCGACCGCGCGCAACAGCGCCGCCGCAGCGGTCATCGACAACAAGATTTATGTAGTAGGCGGACGCCAGATGGTGACGCAGCCGAATGGCGGCCAGCGCCCGGTGAACCTGGCGACGCTGGAAGTCTACGACCCCGCCACCGACCGTTGGGAAACCAAAGCCGCGCTGCCGCTGGCCCAGGGCGGCCTGGCGGCGGCCGCGCATGAAGGCCGCCTGTATGCTTTCGGCGGCGAACAGTTCGTGCCTGATCGTAAGGTGTTTGCCGAAGCCTGGGTCTACGATCCGACCCTCGACCGCTGGTCGGCCCTGCCGCCGATGCCGACGCCACGCCATGGCCACGGCGCGGCCGTCGTCGGCAATCGCATCTATCTGATGGGTGGCGGCGAACAGGTCGGCGTGGCGGCCAGCCGTGCGCACGAAGCGCTGGAGATTCCGGCCAAACAGCCTTAGTTGACGGCCTTCCAGAACATGTAAGCCGCCAGCGCATAAAGGATCACGGCAAAAATGCGCTGCAGCTGGCGCACCGGCATCTTGTGCGCGGCGCGCGCGCCGAGCGGCGCCATGAACACGCTGGCCAGCACGATGATTCCCAGCGCCGGCAGATAGATGAAGCCGAGCGACCATGGCGGCAGGCCCGGTTCGCCCCAACCGTAATACACATTCGACAGCGTGCCCGAAAGCGCGATAGGGAAACCCAGCGCCGCACTGGTGGCCACCGCATTGTGGATGCGCACATTACAACGCGTCATGAACGGCACCGAGACGAAGCCGCCGCCGGCGCCTACCAGGCCAGAGAGCACGCCGATCAACGTCCCCATCGAGAACATGCCGGCCTTGCCAGGCAGCTCGCGCGCCGCCGTCGGCTTCTTCCCGATCAGCATTTGCGTGGCCGAGAAGGCGACGAAACAGCCGAAGAAAAAGGCCAGCACCGCGGTGTCCATCTGCTTGCCGATCCAGGGACCGACCCAGGATCCGATCAGGATGCCCGGCGCCAGCATCTTCACCACCGGCCACAACACGGCGCCGTGCTTGTGGTGCGCGCGCACCGAGGACATCGACGTGAACAGGATCACGCCGAGCGCGGTGGCGATCGCCATGTGCACCACCAGCGCGTCGGGGAAGCCGCGCGCGGCGAAGATCATGGTGATGAACGGGACCAGCACCATGCCGCCGCCGATGCCGAGCAGGCCCGCCGCGAAGCCGCCGAACGTGCCCATCGCCAGCAGGGCGAGAATCAGAAGTGGGTCCATCACACCTGCCTGCCGCGCACCAGGGCGACAACGGCATTCCACTCGGCCTGCGTCACTGGCGACACCGACAGCCGGCTGCCCTTTTTAAGCAGCACCATGTCGTCCAGCGCGGCGACCGTACGCAGTTCGGACAGCGGCAGATAACGTCCCTGCTCGGCGGCGCGCACGTCGACCGAGATCCAGCGCGGCGTCTCTTGCGTGGCCTTGGGATCGTGATAGGGGCTGCCAGGATCGAACTGGCTGGCGTCGGGATACGGCCCGCTCGCCACTTCCGCAATACCGGCCACGCCGGGCACCGCGCAACTGGAGTGATAGAACAGGATGCCGTCGCCGACCGACATGGCGTCGCGCATGAAGTTGCGCGCCTGGTAGTTGCGCACACCGTACCAGGCCACAGTTTGTCTGGGCGCGGCCAGCACGTCGTCGAAGCTGACCTCATCCGGCTCGGATTTCATTAACCAATAGCGCATCGCGCCTCTCTTTCGTACGCCATACGCGCGGACGATTGTTCGGCACGTGCGCATAAAAAAAGCGGCTGCGTACATTTTTGTGCGCAACCGCTTGGGTGTTTTAGCCCCGCATGTGCCGTTTTTGCCGGCATCCTGAACCAAAACGGTTCAAGGCGGTCACGGTCAGATCAATTTCGGGTTCGTCGGACTAGCGACGCTCACACCCACCGACCTTGTTCCACGACCTATGCGTAAGAATGGTTCAAGGAATATATGGCAAATCTCGAACACCGCAGGGTAGGACGCAGTTTACTCTTTTGTCCGGTCCTGTCAAACGGATTCGGCCTTACCCGAACTTTCAAACCAGGTTTTCCTGTGGCGACAACACCTTGTCGAGCACCGTGTGCATCGATTCCAGCTTCTGCTTGACCTCGAGGATCGACATGTCCGACAGCGGCCCCTGCGGCGACTTGACCGACAGGAATTCGGCGGCGACGCTGAGCGCGGCCATGACGGCGATGCGGTCGGTACCGCGCACCTTGCCCGAATCGCGCAGGGTGCACATCTTGCCGTCGAGGTAGCTCACCGCTTCGCGCAGCGTGCGTTCTTCGCCGGGGCGGCAGGCCAGGCGATACGACTGGCCCATGATGGTGACGTCGAGATGGATCATCGTGCAGCCTCGCTGTCCGGGGTGGCGCTCGCGGTGGCGGCGGTATCGTGCTCGCCCTCGCCTTGCGCTTCCTCGCCCGGCGGCTTGGGCAGCTCGTCGAGCATGGCCTCGATGCGCTGCTGGGCCGCGAACAGGCGTTCCTTGAACGACAGGTTTTCGGCGCTGAGCAGGGTGTTGGCCTGGCGCAGCAGATAGTTCTCGGCGCGCAACGACTGGGTCAGCTGGGCCAGCCGGTCGATTTTGTCTGAGAGGTCTTGGAATTCGGAAATCATTCGACACTATAGGATCGAGATGGTTTTTCCGTCAACCGAATCACGTCCCGTGCGCCCTGCTGCCGGAGCTGGCCCGTCAGGCGTGCGGCAGGAAAGCGGCGGCCGGTGTACGCTGCCCGCCTCTTGCCGATTCTACTAGCCAGTTTCTTATCTTACTGACAGCATATTGTGCAGGATCTATTAAAACGATTGAGCCAGCTCAAATGCTTCAGTTAATTTAGCAACATTGCGGCTTGAAATGGCTATCTACCGTCCCTATAATTAGCACTCGTTAGCAGAGAGTGCTAACAACTCTTTGCAGCCAGCGCAGCGCCTCCAACATTTGCTGCAACGGTATCAAAAACGCTAGTCAATCCATTGAATATTAAGGAGTTTTGCATGAACCTTCGTCCTTTGCACGATCGCGTTATCGTCAAGCGTCTCGACCAGGAAACCAAAACTGCGTCCGGCCTGATCATTCCTGATGCCGCGGCAGAAAAGCCAGACCAGGGCGAAATCCTCGCCATCGGTAACGGCAAAGTGCAAGACAACGGCCAGGTTCGCCCGCTGGAAGTCAAAGTCGGCGACCGCGTGCTGTTCGGCAAATACTCCGGCCAGGCTGTCAAAGTCGACGGCGAAGAGCTGCTGGTGATGCGCGAAGAAGACATCATGGCT